>Ga0114976_10002786_pt1 | contig 10940 bp, 2 predicted proteins | sample S_130805_EF_Meta_FD_87319 | JGI IMG/M metagenome (GOLD analysis project Ga0114976, IMG submission 87319) | Freshwater microbial communities from Lake Simoncouche, Canada to study carbon cycling - S_130805_EF_MetaG | ecosystem: Environmental > Aquatic > Freshwater > Lake | place: Lake...
TATTAATAACTCCTAATGATTTTGAAACAACTGATCCACTACTTCAACAAGTAGGGGATAGTCAGGAATATAGAGATGATGAGTTTATGGTACAAAGATATGGTGGTTCTACTCTCAGAAAAGGTAGAACTAGTGGAGGTTTCTACAGAATGCAAAATGGTGGTGGACTAAGCAGATATCAAAATGCTGGTGAGGTAGATGAAACATACTATCCTGAAGATCTTGATAGTGAGAGTTATCAACCACCTATGCCTGGGGTCTTGTATGATAAGACACCAAATATGCAGTATGATACAGTTCCTAGTATGGCAACTGCTGCTCCTTCCTATGACTTTTTGGCTAATGCTCTAAACCCCACTTCATCTTATGCTCCTGGTGTTATGGGACAAGTTCCAGTGGCTGCTCCTACACCTTCTACATTTGACCTACAACCTTATGAAGGTGTTAGTATAGTGGACTTCTTAGCTAAGCAAGGTCTTCCTTATGATTATTCTTCAAGAATACAACTTGCTAAAACATTAGGTGTTCCTAACTATAGAGGTACAGCTTCTCAGAACTTACATATACTTTCTGCTTTACAATCTAATCCTCAGTATCTTAATGCATATGCTCAAATGGCTCCTGCTCTTAGTTCTGGAAGAAAGATAGGAGGAGGAAGAAGAACAGGTACAACAGGTGCCCAACAACAAGCTACTGCACAAGCTGCTGCTGCTCAACCAGCTTCACCAGCTCAAGCTCAAAAAGCTTCACCTACTAAGACACAAACTTCTAAAAATCCAAATGCTCTTTATTATGTAACAGATGCAAATGGAAAAAAATCAGGACCTTATACAGAGGGTGAGATTCGTGGAATGATTCTTACTGATAAAATTAATAATAATTCTCAAATAGAGGCTTCTCCTGAAACTTGGAAAAAATTTAAGCCAGGATTTCAAAATTATTTTGGTGTTCGACATCTTAAGGATATGCATAGCATACAGAATCCATTATATAATATAGCTTTCTCACAAAATTTTAAAGATGTACTTGATGAATTACGTGGTACCCCATATGCAGAAACAGAAGAAATCCCCACTGAAAAATCACCTACCAGAAGAAATCCTCGTGCTTTGATAGGTAATAACTCTCAGAGAAGACTTAACAACATTCCTAAAGAAATGTATATAGATGAGACTAAGGGTCTCCCTGCTGGTACAGGACAAAGAACTTTACCATCTTCTGGTTTAACTGGTATTTCTGATGTATCTTCTAAAACACAAGAGGCTAATAGAACAGTTAGAGGAATTATTGCAAGAGGATATTGGACAAGACAAGACATGGCTAAGCTTAATAGATTGGGAATGAAACAATCTTCTATAGATAGAATTGTACAGAGAATTCCAAAAGAACCAAATATACCAGCAGCTGCTTCTTCTGCTTCTGAAGCATCTGAGACAATGAGTAATATTCGTAAAGCTGCTAGAATATTTAATACACTTAGAAGATTTACTAGATTTGAAGAAGGTGGAGACTATAGTGGAACATGGAGTGGGAATAGTTATTATGATATGGGTGGTGACTTTCCTTATGGTGGTGTTGTAAGTCCTTATGACTTAATGAGTTATGATAATCAGCTTCCTCAATATGAAATGGGTTCTGACTATGAAGATGATTTGGGAGAAGATGAAATGTACGTAACACCAGAAGAAATGGAATCTCTTCGTCAACAAGGTTATGACTTTGATGTTATTGGGTAATAAATAATATATAAAATGCCAATTAAAAGAAAACTTCCTAAAGCTCAGTTTGGTCCACCTATAGATTTTACAAATCTTAATAAGACTATTCGGCAAGTTAATCAACAGGAAGATCCTAAAGCAGGAAGGTTGTCTGAGCAACCCTTTTACAATCCTTTTGATGTAAAGTGGGGTCAGAGACAAAATCCTCAGATTGATGTTATAGGACAAAATTCTAATACACAAGCTGATCCTTATGCTACTAGTGTAAACACCTCTACCAAAAATTCAAGGGGTGCATTAAATCTTCCAAAACTTGTTGATACTAATTTATTATCTCAGGATAAACAAAAATCTAAGAATAGAGGTAATGCTTTTCTTAAAGGTCTTGGTAAACTTTCAAATGTAGCCCCGTGGATGAATGTTGGATTGGGTGCTCTTGGTGCAGGCATAGACTATATAGATGATAGAAGAAAACAAAAAGAATGGGATAAATGGTATAGAGGACAAAGTCTTGCTGATAATATGTATGGTGTATCTCCTGGAAATGATAGAGGAGATTTTGATATTAATGAAGGCATCTACAGACCTAACCAGCTTACCCCTCCTAACTTTGGAGCAGGTATGGCACAATACGGAGGATCTATGAAAAAAGTAAAAATACGCATTAAACGTAATGAAGACCCATATGAAATGGCATATGGTGGTCAAGCACAAGGTATGGCTTTAGGACTTGATCTTGGACAGAGAGATGTCTATAGACATATGCCTAAAGAAAAGGCTGATGAGGTGAGACAAGTTATTCCAGAAACCTCTAGAGAAAATGCAAATATAGAAGCTGAAAAGGGTGAAACAGTATATGGAGATATGGATGATGATGGAGCAATGGAACATATGAAGATTGGTGGTAAGAGACACACAGAAGGTGGTACACCACTAAATGTTCCAGAAGGTTCTTTTATTTATTCAGATACTAAGAAACTAACAATAAAAGATCCTAGGATTCTTAAAGAGTTTGGAATGGCTCCAAGTAAAAAAGGATACACTCCAGCTGAGATTGCTAAGAAGTACGATATAAATAAGTATAAAGCTATTATGGAAGATCCTTATGTTGATCCTATACGTAAGAGTACAGCTCAGATAATGATTAAGAACTTCCAGGCTAAGCTTGCAAAGCTTGCTCTTGTACAAGAGTCTATGAAAGGATTCCCACAAGGAATTCCTGATGTCGTTAGAAAAACCTCTCCAGAACTTGCAGAAGCTCTTGAACAACCTCAAGAAGATGAGGCTAACCAAGATGAACAAACAATGGAGCAGGGTATGAGTGAGATGGATCAGGAACAAATGGGAGAACAAGAAGATATGGAGTCACCATCTGAAGATGAAATGGAAGGAGAAGAAGAACAGTCTCCTGCTTATGCATATGGTGGTGTGTTTAATGATTATGTTTCTCAGTTTCAACAAGGTGGTGGTACACAAATGACACAAGCTGAACTTCAAAAGAAATATCCTTGGTATAAACCTTATACAGCTTCTGCTACTCCACAAGGTCATATAAGCCCTACAGGTAAATCAACATTATTTGATCCTAGTGTCCCTAGTCAATATAATGATGTAGATAAGTGGGTACAACAAGCTCAAACGGAAGGAACTAATATTAATAGTATTGGTGGTCTTCAAAGATACATATATAGAAAGCTTGAGACTGAAGATCCTAATGCTATACAACAGATGTGGAAGGATTATGGACACACTGCAAAAAGTAAAGATCAAAATATAGAAGGGTTTGCAGATGAAAAGGCAGGTGCTAGAACAGCTTTTGCTCTTTCTAGACCAATCCCTCAACAACCTGTAGTTGGATATATATGTGTAGATGGAAAACCTCAAGGAAGTAGTTATCCTAATGAACAAGCACGTGATGCTGCAGGAGCTAAAGCTACTAGTACAGAAGCTGAAGCTGATTGTAAACCTGGTGATCAACCTTATACACGTCCTGGACAAGCTTCTTTTAGTGGAACTGGTTCAAGAAATCCAGGTAAGTGGTTTACTCCTGATATAGTGAATATGGGTGTAGCAGCTTCTGTTGCTCCTAAGAAGTATTTACCATATGCTGCTGCCACTCCTTTTGAACCAAGTAGACTAAGTCTTGAAGACTGGAGAGCTCAAGCTGCTGCTAGACAATCAATGTTTAATAAGAGTGCTGAGACAATGGGTGTTTATGGTTCCACTACAGGTCAAGCTGCCAATCTATCTAGTATGGCTGGTCAACAAGCTGAGGGACTATCTTCAGATATAGCTCAGGTTAATTCTAGAAACGTAGATAGGATGAATCAGTTCTTACAGAACGAACGTCAGCGTAAAGATCAGTTTAATCTATTAGGAGCTAATAGAGCTACAGAGCTTTATAAAGGAAATGTAGTAGCTAATCAGCAATATGATAATGCTAGAAGACAATACCTCACCAATGTAGCTAAGACCTATGGACAAGGTTTTGCAAATAAGATGTATGCAGGTATGTTAAATGCCGTTAATCCATATTTCAAACTTGATCCTAGATCTGGTGATTCTTATTGGACAGGTAAAGGTTTAGGTGTAGGAAGTCTTGGTAGTGGTGGGGGTTCTGATAATAATTTGGAAAACTTCTCTGCATTAAAAACAAAATATATGTCAGTAGGTATGTCTGAGAAAGCAGCTGAAAATCTTGCCATAAAACAAATGGGACTAGCAGGTGGTAATAATAGTGGTGCTTCATCAGATTATGCATTAGCTGCTGCTCTACCAGGACTATATGCAGGAGCTATGAACTTTAATCTTCCAGATTATAATAATGAATAACAATGGTAAACCTCTAAAGTTTAGTTTTAAACTTTAAAAATTTTGAATTATCTTTATAATATAGCGTAATAGTATGGCAACATATATACCTGGCGTTAGTGATGTTTTCCCAGAGCCCTCTTTATTTACACCTGACTTCTCCTTCATTGATAAGATGCTTCAAAGAAGGCAGGGTCTGTATGAACAGGGGTTTGCTCAGGTAAACAGTAAGTATAAATTTATTGACAGGGAAGTAACTAATCCTGCTAATCAACAAGTTAAAGATCGTTTTGTAAAGGATGTTAAAAATAATCTAAGGAACTTGTCAGCTATGGATCTTTCTCAACAAGAGAATGTAAATGCTGCTATGGGTGTTTTTGCACCTTTTGTAAAGAACTCAAACGTTCTCGGAGATCAAGCTTTAACAGAACACTGGAAACAACAAGTTGACTTAGGAAATAGTTTTCGTCTTAGAGATGGTGGTAAAGAATTTAGTGAGGATAATGTTAACTATGTAAGGATGCAGCAAGCTCAGTTTGCTCAGGATGATCCTAATAGCTGGAACACTTACTATCAGAATAGAAAGTCTTACACTCCCTATTATAATTATAATGATGAAGTGAAAGAAGCAATGAAAAATTTTAAACCTTCTTCTTTTGAAACATTTAAGATTAATGGTTTAGATGTAGTCACTGAAAAAGATGCTTCAGCAAAAGAGGCTGATATCAGAAGATATTTAGAAGGAGTTCTTTCACAGAAGGCTAAGAACCAAATGAAAATTGAAGCTGCTGTTAGATATAGTATGGATATTCCAAACTTGGCTAACATGTATAGTACAGAGTCTCAGAAAGAGCTGATGATGAATAATATGAATATTCAGCATGTAGAAAAAGACATGAGTGTTACAAAAGACCCTGCTCAAAAAGCAATGCTTCAACAGTACATTAAAACTAAGAAAGAAGAGAATGAGTCTATACAGAGGAATCTTCAGAACATTAAAAACGGTGATTTCTCATATGTAAAACAAAATGCTGAAAATCTATCTGCTGCTATATATTATAACCAGATGATGGGTAAGTTTTCAGAAGGATTCTCCTATCAAGATGTAAGCTATAAGATAAGTGGTTATGAATCAGGTCTTGAACTGATGAAACAGAACAGAGCTGATCAACGTCAGATGAGATCACTTAATGCAAAAACTGAAGCTGCTCTTAATGCTGGTGAGTTTACAGTTGAGACACCATCTATAGGAGAAGGTGATGTAGATTTACCAATGAATGAAGCTGGTTATAATGGAATGATAGGAAGTATTAATGGTCAGATTACTGATCAGTCTATGGCTTTAAGACAGCATGTTCTTTCCATGATTAATGGTACATTAAAACCAGGGGAAAAAGAATTAACTATTGATGATGTAAGTATTAATAGAGCCTATAATTGGTTGAAAACAGGTGGACCAAATGGAAAACCAATTTCAAAAACAGATCAGGCTTATGGGTATATTAAAAAAATAACTGAGCTTTCAAAACAAAAAAAGGTTTATCAAAATACATTAGAACAGATTACAAAAGATGCTTACAAAAATTTGACAAGTAGTGACCAAGCATCCATAGATGCAGATAATAAAAGAGTGAAAGGACTTCCTAGTATAGAAATGGAAGAAGGTGGTGGTAGTCTATCAGCAGAACAACTTAAAAAAGGTCTTGAGTCTGGTAACTTTGAATATGTTCCCCCAGCCCAATTTGGTTTTGAACATCTCATGGGTAGAACAAATAGTGCTCAGATAATTATGAAAGGGTATGATCCTTCAGATCCTTCTAAAAAAGAAAATATCACTTACTTTGTTAATCCAAAAAGTCTTAATACTGTTTTAGAAGTACAGAATATGGTTTATAGCTCTGCTAATAAAAACTTAAGAAAAAATATAGCTTCAGCATTTACATCAGCTGGTGGGGATAAAAGATTTGTACATTCCAGAATTCGTCCTTATGCGGGATCTAATACTGATAGGAGTTTGAATAGTATGATGAATGGTTTATTTCCAGAATATAATGTACAGACACAAGGTATTGGTATATCAGCAGGTAATCAGGGGGATGTTTATTATTCTTTTTCTACAAAGGGAAATCAGTCTTCTGCTCTATCAAAAGCTCAAGTACAATCTGCAAAAGAAAGACTAATGTCTAAAGGTTATAATGTTGATTTACTGGGTACAGAAGGTGGTGGATATGAACTAAAAGTAAAAGGAATAGACAATGTTTTTGTAAATAATCTTAGAGATTATAGTTCTTCTGAAGTTCTTACTGTTCAAGAAGTTAGTAGCTATCAAGCTCCAAATAAATATGTATCTGCACCATTTACTCCAAAAAATTCAAATACAAAATTTGAGATTGTAAAAGAATACCAAAACTATTATTTAAAATTAGCAGGTGCTGACAATAGACTTTATATGGGAGGTTTCTCTGATCCTACAGCTGCTATAACAACAGCTAGAAATCTTACAAAAAATAATAATCAACTTTTAAACGCATATTTAGAAAAAACTAAATAAAACTTTAGACTTTTATGGCTGAAAATGAACTGGGTTTAAATGAAGATCAACTAAACTTTGATGACAATCAGTTTACAGAAAATAATGATTTAACAGCTGCACAAACTGACGAAGGTCCTGGTGATCCTGTATATGGTGCAGGACAAAGGGTTGTATTTACAAATGCACCAGGAAAAACTGTAAAAGTCCCATCTGGTAACATAGGACATAATATAGGTAATACATTAAAGCTTGACACTTATGAAGATGTTATGTCTTCTTTGGATCACCTTAATAAACAGGATCCATACTTTAACACAGGTTATAGAAGTCCTAAGCCTACTTCCGTTTCTGCAATAAGAAAGTATGATGATCAAAAATATGGATATATTCCAGGAATTGATCTAGATGATTTTTATGGTAAACAAGAATCATGGTATCAAACTTTAGGAAAAGCTGTTCCTAGATTTGCCATAAGTACAGTGGCTAAAACTTTACAAAGCGTTGGTTATATTGGTGGTTTGTTAACTCCTTCTAACTATGGAACAGAGGAAGGTGTTTTTTCTAAAGCTGCTGATAATGCTTTAGCAAAAGTTGCAAAAGATTTTGAAGAGACTTCTAATATAGAATGGTTTCCTACATTTCAGGAAGCAGCAGATAGAGAGAAAGGTTTCTGGGCTAGAGCTGCCACTGACTTGGATTTCTGGACAACAGATGTTGTAGACGGTCTTTCTTTTATGGCAGCTGCTTGGACTCCAGGCATAGGCTTATCAAAGATGGGTATAGGTGCAAAAGCTATGCGTGGTATTGGTAGTATGTTTAAAGTGGGAGCAAAGTCTTTAGGTGCAACTATAGAAGGTGCTGAAACTGTTGCCAACTATTTTAAGAATGCTAAGAAAGCAGCAGATGGATTAGATGCATTTAGTGCATGGTCTTTAGCTACAGCTAGTGAATCTATGTTTGAAGCTAATGGTGTTAGAGATGATGTGATGAAAGCTTTGAGCTATGACAGATATGGTAATCCTGTAATCAATCCTGAAACAGGTAGACCTTTTACAGAAGATGAAAAACGTAAGAGAGCTGGTGAGGCTGCTCAGAATACCTTCTTGATGAATTCAATTCTTTTAGGAGGTACAAACGTTTTTGAGTATCGTTACATTTCAAAGATGTTTAATAGAGCTGCTCCAACTATTGGTAGGGGTATTATAGCTGGTGAGCTTGGACAAGTGGCTACAGCAGAGGCTGCTCCGTCAGCTTTAAAGGTAGCAGGAAAAACAGCTGCTCTCGGTGTTCTTAGAGAAGGTTTCATTGAAGAAAACATGCAGCTTGCTATACAGAGATACAATACTAAGTATGGTATAGCTGGTAAGGTGGGTAGTATGCTTGACCTTAGTACATATGGAGATGTTCTTACTCAGTATGGTAAACAAACTAAAGAAGCTATACAAGGTAGGGATCCAGAAGCTGCTGCTAATATTGGTATAGGTGGTATTCTTGGATCTGTAATTTCTGCTCCTATTGAAGTTAAACAATCTAGACAAGAATATGCTAATGGTCAAAAAATTCTTGCTGCATTAAATGAATCACAGAATCAGTGGATAAAAGCTGGTAATATATTTAAGACAGAAGAGTATGAAGATAAAGATGAGAATGGAACACCATTTAAGTCAAAACGTATCTACCTTGATGAAAATTCTAAGCCTGTTGTAGACCAGGAGAAATTAGCAGCTGTTGTATCTGGTATGCAGATAAACAACGAGATGCTGATGGAATCTGAACAAGAGGTTAATACCACTAAACAAAAGTTTTTAAGAGCAGAATCTTTTGCAGACTTAGTATCTTCTTATATAAATGCAGGTATAGAAGATACATTCTTAGAAAAGCTTGATAAAATAAAAAACTATAAGTCTGAAGATATTGCAAAGCTTGGATTCTTCCCAGATGATAATATCAACGAACAGATTGATAGTTACAAACAACTTGCTGCCACTATTATAAAACAGAATAAGATTTTAAATAGTGATCTTATATTTGATAATAGTGATGTAGATGGTGCAAGAAAAGGCTATCTTACAAACTTAGCTGCTAAACAAGCTGTAAGAAAACATATTGCCAATGATTTAAATAATGAAATCACTGGTGTAAAGAATGAGTTACTTAACAGTGATAATACTTCTTTATCAGATGGTTTAGTGGATCAGCTTAATGAGATGATATATAGAATAGAATCTCAGAAGGCTACTATTGCTGCTATAAAACAACAAAACTTACAAAAGTTTTTCCCTCTAGATGTTTATGAAAACGTTCTTGCAGAGCTGGAAAAAAATTATGATAAGTTAAAGAAAGATAATGTCAGTTCACTAGAGAATATCAAGAAGGATTCTGGCAGTATGTTCTATAACTATGAGAAGGATGAGAGGAATGAATCAGGTGTAAGAGATAAGATAGAGTCTAAGATATTTAGAAGAGGTGAACTCTTAAATGAAATACGTAATACAGGTTTCACTTGGGCTCGTTATGCTGACTTAAAAAATGGTAAGAAGAACTATTCTTCTGATTTTGAGTCTATAATAGATCAGCATAAGAAGTTAAAAGAACAGAAACAAAAAGAAAAGAAAGAAACTCAGGAAAAGAAAGAGGATGCTCAGGGTAACAAAACTGACTATAGAGCTGTTGAAGCAGATGACAATACATTCTCCGTAGCTTCTGCAGAAGGTGATATTGTCGCCACTCAGCTTAGTAGTAAAGAAGAAGCTGAGGCTGTTGCACAAGCTATAAATCAAAGAAATGCTGATAAGAAAGCTGCGTCTACTATTTCTGAAGATTCTTCTACGGAAGATAAGAAAGCTTTTGCTAAAGAGAAGATAGATAGTCTTCCTGATGATGCTCTTTATGCTGTACATATTACAGATGAGGGTAGTGCTAAGAAAGCTTATGATACTAGTTTTGAAATTAAAGAAGGAGTCTCTTTAGGAGAGTCTTTTAAACTGTACAATAAAGAACAACTATACAATCTTGTTTCTGATATAATTGATGATAAGTCTCCTATACCAGGATCTAATGGTTTCTTCATAGCAGCTTTCCCTTATTCAGAGTTTGGAACACCTTCTGAAACTAATCAGATAGATATTAATAAGATTGAAGATGAACTTCTCTATGAGTATCCTGAAGTTTTTGAAGGTAACCTACCTTCTAAATTTAATTTTGCATACTTTAATAATGGTATTTTAACTACCAAACAAGATACTGCTCCTGCTACTAATGCTGCTGCAGAAAATATAACTGAACAAACTACAGAAACCTTACAGGAATATCTTGATAAGAAACATGCTAGTCTTAGTGAGAACCCTGCTTTTAAAGTTCCATATGATCAATGGATTAATAGTGCAGCTATTAACTCTCATATAAAGGACTATAATAAGAAGTATGGTAAGAATGAACCTTTGTTTGGAGAAAAACCAGCAGAACAACCAGAACCAGTTTCTACAGATGCTAAAGCTGATAAAATAATTGAGGCAAAATTTGCACAACAAGAAACTCAATTTTATATTGAAGTAAAAGGAGATAATAGAGACTTTCTTTTAACCTGGAATAGAAATTCAAATAAACCTACATTGTGGGGAGAAAAACAACCAGATGGTACATATAAACCTACATTAGAATTTCCAAGTGAAAAAGATGTTCAGGTCTTAGTTGATAAATATGTTCCTAAAAATTTATTAAGTTTAATAAATAAATGGACAGATGCTTCTAAATTACCTGCAGGTGAAGTATTAGATGCTCAGGATAAAATTGCAAGAGAAATTGAAACAGAACTAAAAGCTTTAGAAGGTAAAGCTACTTCAAAGTCTGATATACAAGCTAAGAAAGATGATATAGAA
>Ga0114976_10002788_pt1 | contig 10937 bp, 6 predicted proteins | sample S_130805_EF_Meta_FD_87319 | JGI IMG/M metagenome (GOLD analysis project Ga0114976, IMG submission 87319) | Freshwater microbial communities from Lake Simoncouche, Canada to study carbon cycling - S_130805_EF_MetaG | ecosystem: Environmental > Aquatic > Freshwater > Lake | place: Lake...
ACTGTGACTTCGGCTGTGCCACCAAACACTAGAACTGTACCTGGAGTATACTCTGCGTCAGCTGTGTATTTCTCTGCCAAGTCAGCGTATTGAGCACTAGTGGCTTTGGCAAACACAGTGTTGAAGTAGTTTGATGCGCTACCAATGTTACCAACAGCATTTCCTGCACCGTTGACAATTGCTGTTGCAGCGCCGCCTGAGTTGACTGTCAATATACCAGCTGTGGTTAGGTTGCCACCGGTGATGTTACCAGCCACACTGCTTGATGTGGTTGCACCGGCCAACACAGTTTGTCCACCTGCTGGATTGGTCATTACAATTGCTGTGGCATTGGCACTGATTTGAGCATTGCCCAAGTAAATTGTGCTGTTGGCCAAATACAAATCTTTCCATCGTTGTGTGGTGCTACCTAAATCGTATGTGACATTGGCCGACGGCTTAACATTACTTGTGAACACCACATTAAACTGACCAATATTCATTATGTCGTTGGCTGAGTTTATGTCAAAGTGAATGTTACCGTTGGGCTCTGGAATCTCTATTCTAGAGGTGCCATTTAAAATCTGATCAGCTGCAATGTTACCAAGCACACTGACATTACCTGTCACTTCCAAATCACCTGTCATGGTAATAGTTTGACTGATGTCACTTACAGCGATAACTGCATTTCCACTACTGTTGGCTATGCTGATAACACTGGTTGTTGTGGTGATTTCACGCACATCAATGATGTCGCCCGGTTGCGGTGCTTCTGTAAATGTCAATACACAAGTTGGATCGGTTCCAGCCACTGCATAGGCCAAAATTGGAATCTGTACTACACCGTTGATACTGACAATACAGCTATTGGTTGTTTGTGTTGAACTTAATGTAAATGCCACAGTTGTGCCATCACCGTTGAACTGTTGATCGGCAATGACTGTGAACTCTGGTTGACCAACCGATACCCACTGAGTGTTGTCATATACTTCTAGACTGTTACTGGTAGTGTTGAAACGGAACTGGCCTGTTGTACCAGTTGGACGTTGTACAGCATTTCCAACTGGCACCAATATAGATGTGGTTGAGTTAAATGCCACAATAGAATTGGTAGTTTGTGTAGAGTTACCAAAACTGGCTGTGCCTGTTCCGGCATCAACATAAAACACGTTGGCTACAGTATCGCCATCCACTGCAAAGTCGGTGTCAAGGTCAGATCCATTAACTGTGACTCGACCTGCGGCTGGACCATCAACGATACCTGTGGTTAGAATTAGATTGGCACTGGTTACATTGCCACTAACACTAACACTTGACCCAGTGATTATACCACCTACTGTACTAGCGGCTGTTTGTGACCCAGTGACACTTGTTGACGTACCAGTAATAACTCCACCAACAACACTGGCTGCTGTTACTGTGCCCGAAACACTAACACTTGTTCCATACACATTGCCATTGAAGTTGATAGCATTAACGTTGCCATTTACTGTGAGTAAATTTGCTGTCTTGTCAAATGTAAATCCAGCACTGGCACCTAAAATATCACCAGTGTCGTTGAACTGCACTTGTGTGTTTGCACCAGCAGCATCAACGTTACCAACTATATTACCAAAGAAGTTTGCCGCTGTTACGTTGCCGGTAAACGAGCCAAGTCCACCAGAAAGTATGTTGCCACCAGTGATGTTGCCTGTGCCAGAAATTGCTCCGCCAGACCCGCTTGTTAATATATTTCCACCAGTGACATTGCCAGTAACACTAGCACTTGATCCAGTGATTACGCCGCCCACCGTTGAGGCTGCTGTTACAGTACCAGTGACACTTAAACTTGTACCAGTGGCTGCGCCAATGTTAGGTGTTGTCAAGTTAGCACCAGCTTTGACACTAATATTGCCACCACCGTCAAATGCTGTGGTATTGTTGTCAACCTTGGTTGAAAATACAGTGCCATTTAAAATTAAACCAGCTGAAGTGTTGGCTGAGTAAACTTGACTCTGACTAAAGACACCAAAACTAATGTTACTGGTACCAAAGGTAATGACACCAGGGGGTGCGTTGACAATAAATGCTGTACCAGCATTGACATTACCATTGGTTGTAAAGAAGTAATCGTTAATACTGAAAGCATTAGCAGCATCAGAACCGTATTGATCAGTGTCAGTACTTCGTGTAATTGCTGTGGCATTGGAATACACATACACACCATTTTGTACTGCATTGGCTTGATCTTTGACCAGGATACGTGTGCCTACAGTTTGAACGTTGGCTGTGTCAATGGTGGTAAATGTGCCAGTGGTTTGTAAGTATGCACCTACACCGTTGGAAACACCATTGGGTTGAGTATAGGTAATGGTACCGCCTGTGGCTGTGGCCAAAGTTGTAGTAGTGGCCGCATATACTGCTTCGTGTATGGTTATACCTGTGGTTGCAATAGTATCAACGTAGTATTTAGAAGCTGCATCAGCATCTTGAACTGGAGTCAGTTGCAAGCCATTGATGTAGGTATTGTTGACCACAATGTTGCCGGTGGGTGATAAATTAAGATTACCGGTTGGCTCTATAGTTAAAGTTCCAAAGTTACTACCAATATAAGGAGTGTTTACATTGCCACCTGTCACGTTGCCAGTAACACTAACTCTTTCACCAAAAAATGCGTTACCTGTTATATTGCCTGTGGCACTAATTAGACCACCAGTTAATATATTACCTGCTGTGGCATTTCCTGTAGCACTGACATTACCACCAGTTAACAAATTGCCGCCAGTAACTGTGCTGGTTACACTTACACTAGTACCTGTGTAATTTGTCGCACTTACATTGCCAAAAGTGGCATTGCCAACCGCACTGACTGTGCCACCTGTGGCCAAATTGCCGCCTGTAACTGTACCGGTTGCGCTGATTAATCCGCCGGTAAGAACATTACCTGCTTGCACGTTGCCTATAGCACTGATATAAGTGTTGGCTGTAAGACTGTTAACTGTGATGTCACCACTTACGTTGATGTTTCCAATCACAGCATTGCCAGAAATAATATTGCCGCCAGTGATATTAGCTGTGGCACTAATATTGCCGCTGGTTAATAAATTACCACCAGTGACATTGCCTGTGGCTGTGATCAATCCGCCAGTTTGAACATTGCCGCCAGTTACGTTACCAGTGGCAGAAATTAAACCCGGAGTTAATAAATTTCCACCGGTTACATTGCCAGTGAAGTTTGCTGCGCCTATCACGTTGCCAGATAAACTGGTGGTGCCGCCTACTACCATGTTGCCCACATGAGCATTGGCATAGCCGGTTATGTTTATGGTTGTGTTGGTTTCGCTGGTGTTGGTAAATGCTGTTACAAATTCTTGGGCACTTTCGTCCCACACAAATGCAATGTTTTCACTAGTGCCGCGCTCGCCAATAAAACCAATGTCCACTGCTGGAGCACCGGTTTGTGTGCTGGCCAATACAATAACTGGATCTTCAATTGTGGTAATTGTGGTATCAATTGCGGTGCTATTACCTTGAACTGTCAAATTACCTGCAATAGTAAGGTCACTGCCATAGGTTAAATTGTTGGCAATTTTTCCTGCAGTGATTGAGAAATTTTGAATTTTGGTATTAGCATTGATACCTACGTATACGTTGCCTTGTACCGCATCAGTTATCTGATTATTATTAATTCTTGTGACGGCCATTATGGTCTCCAGTTGGCTTCATTGCTTCATATTTGTTGAATATTTTCAACAAATTACAATCTTTTTAGCCATAAAAATACAAGGCTATGACTTATTTACCATAACCTGGATATTTTGAGTATTGCAACACAATTATAAGAAGTATTTGCTCTGGAGCGAAGGTGTTGCTAGGTAGACAGCAGTGGTCTATTGATGGATATTGTATTTATTTTACGGCAAAAAAATTGTTGATTTAACAACAATTTTACAGGAATCTGATGTCTATCACATCACTGGTGCTAGGCGCTTCTGTAAATACCAAGTTTGCACTGGGGCTTGGAACCATGGCATAGGCCTGATTTGGAATTTGTGTAATACCGTTTAACATGATCAACGCAGCTGCTGTAGTGGTTGAACGATCCAGCGTAAATGTTGCAGTCGACCCGTCACCGTTGAGGGTTTGATTTGTAACACCGCCAACAATAGTGTCCCATTCTGTGCCATCATACACTTCTACCCTGGAAGTTGTGGTGTTAAATCTAACAGTGCCCGTGGCACCAGGACTAGGGCGTTGAGCAGTATTGCCCACTGGCAATATCAATCCGGTTGTGGTGTCAATACTAACTAGTCCTGTGCCGGTGGGTTGTATTGTGATTGTTGCATTGGCCAAACTGCTGCTGATTGTGGTATTGCTTATGGTTAAATTGCCCAGCACAGCATTTCCAACTACACCACTTGGTCCTACGTATCTGTAGCCCACAATAAACACAGATTTACCCGAGACTCCGCCAGCAATTACTGTTGGAATTGTAGCGCCGTTGAAGTTTAAGATTCCAGCTTGATAGTCAAAAAACCAAGTATCGTCACTACCAGAGCCAGTTTGAAACAATCTAGTTCCAGTGGTTTGTGGGGTTGTTGATCCAGTGGTGTCTACATAAACCACTACTAGGTAATTGTCGCCAAATTGAGTAGGAATCCAATTAGTTAAATTGGTTTTCCAAGTTTGATTGTCGGGCGCTGTTAGATCTTCTGTACATTGAACCGTGGGGCTGTAGCTACCGCCACCATCTTTGTAGACTTGTACTATTGACGTAGTATTGCTAGGAGGTAAGGCAGGAATCTCTCCGCTGTTGGTCCAAACTAGGTCGCCACGATACAACAGTGGACTAGGTATGCTTTCATTAAACGCTTCTTTGCTACCGCTTCCAGGAGGAGGTATAGAAGTCTTTGCTACTCCGTAACCAACTTTCTTCCAAAGGTAGTCTAGTTTTTGACTTTCGTTAAATGAAGCGGCCATTATACAGCATCTCCTATTGAAAGTGCAGTAATGGTTTGTCCACTGCTTAATGCTATACGAATTAACATATTATTACCTGTGCTGTTGCTTGAATTCTGTGAACCCAGTGTCATAGTATAGCTCACATTGGCAATGGCCGAGTTGAGTGGCACAACGTCAGCGCCGGTTAGAGAAACACCGTTCGTGCCGTTACCTCCGCCTGCTATGTTTGCACCAGGAACACCCGATCCGTTGTATTGTAGTGAACAGCTTAACCAACCGTTGAGTGTACTTGTTGGACCCGGAAAGCCCGGAGTAGGTGAGCTGAATCCGCCGGTGTCGATTGTGGTACCTGGGGCCGCAATCCACATGCCAGCAATACCTGTGGTAGTTGTAAGCCTGATGTCAAAGTTGGCCATGGTGGCTCTACGGAACGCAAAAGTAAAGTACTGTAGTCCGCTGCGCCCTGTGGCAAGATCGGGCCCTGATGGCAAATATCCTGTAGACAAGTCTGTTACAAAATGTTTAACTACACCATATCGATCAACTGCTTCTTGGGTGCCTGCAATGGTTTGAACTCCGGTCCACACATTGCCGGTGTAGTAGTTTGTAGCTCCATTAAATGCTGGCGTGTTGGCTGCTGTGCCAAAGCCGGTTATGCGTAAACCGTTGTCGGTGTATACAGATCCTAGTGTAGCACTGACCGCAATGTTGCCTTCGCTGATACCTGTGTTGGCCGCAGCATTTACCTGTATCTTGGTTGGTAATTGAACAGTGGTACTGGTGCCAATCACATTGAATATATTGGCTCCCACGTTTGCTACAGCGTTGACTGCTCCATTGATTAACACATTAAGATTACCCATGGTGTAATTAGATGCAATACCCACATTGGCATTGACATTGGCACCGGTCAGCATACTAGATGTTCCATTGATCTGAGCCAACGTTTTGGTTTGTGCGGCAATAATTGATCCAGTGCCTTCTATTGCTGAGCCAGCACTCAGTGTAAATGGATCAGCACTACGGAAAGTTTGTCCTGTGAAGTTTTGTAGTTCCAATGCAGACACAGTTATACTTGGGCTTCCTGTGGCACTGTAATAAGGTATACCCGAAATATACGTGTAGGTTCCATTAACGTTGCCGGCCATGGCCACGTTGCTGGTCACCAGGGTAGGTGCTAAATTTAAATTGTCTTTGACCATGCCCACAGTGTTAGTGTTGCCAGATACTGTGTGTCTAAGTTGGAAATCATTGTAACCGGTGCCCAGGCTAGCTAGAGTGTTACTGATTGTAGCAGAAAATACCTTGTAGAATCCTGTGGGCACAGCGGCATTGGCTACGTGCAGATCTCGATCAGCTGACACAATCAATGCGCCTGCTGTGCCTACTGTGTTTCCGCTTGTGGTAAATGTCACATTACCAGCGGCCGTGTTATTAACAACAGCAGTCAGTGTACCTGTAGTTGCTGTGTTGGCATTTTGAACTTGTGTGCTGGTAGCAACTGGTGTGGTTGTGGCCACACGAATCACAGATGTGCCATTAGCCACAATATTACCACCGGTGTTGTCTTGGGCTCCAGCAGCCAACAATGGGCTGGTTCCTTGACTGGCCGTGGCAATGGTCACATTGGTGTAACCACTGAGATTGATCGGCGCAGTAGGGTTGGCCAAAATTGTGATATAATTGGTTCTGGTCAGGGTGTTACTTTGAGAAATAGTGCCTGGCGTGCCGTTGGCTTGCAATGCTACTGTTTTGGTTCCTGTGGTTGGAGAACCCACAGCCGTTAGATATGAGTGTGTAACGTTGGCCAAAGTTATCAGTCCGGTGTTGCTAGTGGTGTCGCCCCAAGTCCAATTGAATACGTTGCCGGTAAAGGCCACATTGGGAGAAGTTTGATTTTGAAAGTTAAACAAACTTCTATCAAGACCGTTGTAGTCAGTGTATAGATATCCAACTTGTGCATTAGATGTAAATCCGGTGGCATCAGTTTGTGTGTTGCTAGTTCCTATAAAGCCGGCTCTCACTTCCGGCTCAATGGAAATAGTCACGTTGCTAGATTTAAATGGGCTGGTACTATAGCCGGTGTATAACCAAAGATTTGCCACACGGTTTACTGTGGTTGCAGCATTTTGTTGTACTGAGGTAAGAGCAAAAGTATGTGTAATGTTGGCCGCGCTAGGATTTCCAGCCAGTCCAGTTTGGATATTAACGTTGCTATTGGCTGTGCCATCGCCCCACTGGAAGTTGTACAATTGTTGTGCACCAAAACTTGCTGTGTTACCAGGACTGCCCGGAGTGTCGTTGCGGAAACTTACCACACCACCTGATGTAGACAAGTAGTTGATAGTTGCTGTCACGTTGGCAGTGACGGCAGGACTTTGTTGTGTGTATACTTTAACATTGGTTGCAGCCGATGTTACACTGTATGGTGGAGCATTACCGGCTGTTTGATTTACGCCTGTTAATGTAATGCCACGAAGAGCATCAACGTTGGCTGAATTGTTATAGGTATGACTGTTAGTAGTCCAACTATTTCCTGGATTGACTGCGGTATTACCGTCACCATAGTCAATGGTATACGAGGTAGCATACTGACTGGTGTTGGTCAATGTTACACTGCTGCCGGTGTCTAACGTGGTTGGGCTTGTAGTAAACGACGGTATTGGCAACGGTGTGTACAGAGTAATATAATTGGGATTGGTTGATGTTGCTGTTGATCCCTTGGCTCCAGCTGCGGCATTACCACTGTAGGTTCCATTGGTATTGTAGGCAGTATAGACCACTGTAAATTGTCCACCCAGCACATTGCTATAGGTATGTGTTGGGTTGGCCAATGTGCTGGTTGTACCATCACCAAAGTCCCAAAGATAACTGTTGGGATTGCCAATGTAATGGCCGGTAAATGCTACACTCAGTGGACTTGGTCCGGATGTCACGTTGGCTGTGATATAAACATTACCCACATAGGTATTTCCAGCAATGTTCAAAGCCACTTGGTTTAGATCATCTAGACCATCAGTTACAAAAGTGGCGGTGGTCCACCCCGGATAGGCCACGTTGGTAGTTAAACTGCCGTCAGTGGGTGTTCCTAGTGGAATTGTATTGCCAATCACATTATTGGCTACATTACCTACTGTTTGGTCTACATAAAATTTGGTTGCAGCATCTTGATTTGCTACAGGATCTACCACATTGTTAATGTTTACATTGCCAGCACTAATGTTGCCAATGTTGGAAATAATCACATTTCCGACTGTGATAACACCAGCTACTTCAAGGGCGGATGAGGGACTGACAGTGTTGATACCAACATTGGCATTACTAATAGACAGATCAATGCCATCTCGTTCAAGATTGCTTGATAGTATCTGCCCTTTTACGTAGTTGACTGCCATAGATTATCCCTGTATAGGATATTTAGCTGATTAGTTTGTGGTGTGTATTACGTTGATCGGCACAGTATTGGGTGGCGCTGATGTAAATGTAATAGTATAACCGCCGTTGACAGTGTAGGACGTGGCAGGATCTTGATAGATTGAACCTACAAATACTATGAGTTGAGTTGCTGTATCTTCTGCCACGCTCATTGTAAATTCTGTTTCTACTCCGTCACCAACAAAGTCATCCACAGTGTAGGTAATACTGCCGCCTGTGCTGAGTGTTGACCAAATGCTACCATTGTAAAACTCTACCAACCCAGAATCTGTGTTGTAACGAATCATGCCAAAATTTGGGCTGTCGGGCCGCTGAGCCGCCGAGCCGGTGGGTATGACTACTCCGCTACTGCCGGACTGTAGTCGGCGATTTTTTACAAAATGCCCCATTAAATTGTTGTGAATGAAACCACTGCATTGAGTGTATTTGCAGATGAACTGGCATATACCGAGTCACCGTTGCCCAACAGAAGTTTCTCACCGCCAGAATAAATTTGATATGTATCGCCACCGGTGGTGTTGGCAGCTGACAATATTGCAATATTTGCCAAGATAATATTTACATTGGCTGCGGAACTTCCAAATGGCACTACCCATACATTGGCGTAGAGATCGCTTGCTCCGTAATTGGTAACAGTTAACCAAGTAATGGCTGTATTACCACTACTGGTATAGACTGTATTTCCTGCTGAAGTTACATTGGCTACTTGAATAGTCATTTTTATCCCTTAAAATATAATACTAAAAACAATGGCGGCGCTTTTGCTAACCAGTTCATCATTGGCACTGCTACTGGTAAAGTACAAGCCAGTACCGCCGCTGCCAATTGCATTACTAAAAATTGCCACAGTATTGGCCACATTAGGAGGAACAGATTGATACCCAAGATACTGCACACCGGACAATGTTAACCGATTGTTTCCGTAATCAAAACGTAGATTAGCAGTGCCACTAAATGCGTTGCCTTGATTGAATTGAATTGCAGTGTCTGGGCCGCCTGGAACAGCAGTGGTAGCAGAAGTAGCAATGTTAGAATAGCTAACAATTGGTGCGCCTGCAGATGTTACACTGGTACTGATCTGCCAGGCATTAGCCACTGAGTTAAATCGTAGTCCAGCAAATGTTGTAGGGCCAGTTTGTCCCAACAATCCCATTTCTGTAACTGTACCAGTGTTGTTGGCTGCTACAACAATAAAATCGTCGACTGTGGTCAAGTTACCAGTGTAGGTTAAACTACCATTAAAAATAGTATTGGCATAATTGATCGTAAGTGTGGCAAACCCAGCATCGCCTGTTAGAGTTAAATCGCCACTGGTGTTCTTGTATGTAGACATCTATAGATCCTTTTTGTTATTTATGCGGTCTGTAAAGGTGTCAAGATCTAGGTGAGTAAGATTTGTTATAGAATCAAAGTCTTCAATGTGTGCTGTGGTAGGGCCTTGCACTCTGATAAACCGCACTAGTCGATGGTCTTCCATGATTTTTTTTATGTGTTTTACCCAGTTTTTAGCAAATGTTGGGGGGTGCGCTGATGTTTTATAAAATTCAGTATCAGCATAGATGTTGTTAAACAGGTTTTTTTCAGTTGGGCCCATATCAAACCCCAGCAGGTATATGTTATGGTGACCATCTATGCAGGCCTGGCCTACTGCATTGGGTCCACTGCTGTATCCAAAATAGTTTGAGGAAAGTGCCAATGCGCCCAGTCCTTCAATGGGTCTACGGGTGTAAAATTTATGATTTTTTGCATAGCCAGACTCTTGTATTTGTGTGGCTATAGGTCGATCTGTAGCAACTAGAACATCTGGTGTGAATTCTCTATACAGGGCATTACACCCATAGATGTGCCCTTGTTGTTTTAATAAATCTAAATTGATATTTTTTCGGCTGAGTCCGTTGCCAAGTATAAATGCCGTCATAAAAAAATCCCCACTGTACTTAGTGAGGATTTTTAGGATTACAACAAAATTAGCTTGTGTAGTTTTCTACAATAGCAAGATCTAAAGCGCCTGTTGCCAATTGCTCTGACCCGTTAGTACCCCATGTGTCAACTTCAGCACCAGACTTGGCTGTGGTGCCTTCGTCGCTGAAGAAGTTGTCGGCGTATACCACATTGTTAACAACCAAATCAGGATTCCAAACGTCGCCAGTGTTGGCTGCGCCGCCAGTTTCACCACCTGCAAAGTTCTGGAGGAACTTGTTGGTCAACTTGCTGATTGCTGTTTCTGTAGAATCGTTGCTGAAGTAGCTGATGCTCATGTCGCCGGCTGGCGGTGTTAAATCACTGCTCAACACACAGATACCAACTTCTTGAGCTGTACCTGTTGTACCTGCTGCCGAAGCTGCTGTTGGTGTAAACACTGTACCCACACCATAGCCTGCTGGAGCACCCATGGCTGTCCAGTTGGTGTCGCCAACTACGCGAATACGCAATGCTACTGATGGTGATCCACCGATTACTGCGTTTTCTGGATCAATGCCAGCTGTAGTAGATACCAAGAACTTGCGTGAACCTTTTTGACGTATAATCAATCCAGCCGCTTGACCGCTGTAACTGTTAGTAATATTTACTTCGCACTTGAC
>Ga0114976_10002790_pt1 | contig 10935 bp, 10 predicted proteins | sample S_130805_EF_Meta_FD_87319 | JGI IMG/M metagenome (GOLD analysis project Ga0114976, IMG submission 87319) | Freshwater microbial communities from Lake Simoncouche, Canada to study carbon cycling - S_130805_EF_MetaG | ecosystem: Environmental > Aquatic > Freshwater > Lake | place: Lake...
ATCAAGGCCCGGTCGGCAAAAACCCCATCCGTGGGGAGACCGAGTACCTGCTACGACGAGGACTTTTTGAGCAGTTGCTTCACTTCATCCGGCGCTATCGGCTGAATTAACTCGTTGTTGCGCCACTTGCCGGACTGCGCGATTGAACCGTCCGCGTCGTAAGCGATCCCGAGTCCGGTGCGCTCGCCTTCAGTGAATTCACCAATGTACTGTTTGCCCATCGGGTGGCGCCAGACTCCAAAACCGTCCCGCTTGTCTTGACGATGAGTACCCGTGTAGGTTGCTCCGTTGGGGTAGGTGTACACCCCCTGGCCATTTCGTTTGTCGCTTTGGAAGGCTCCGGAGTAAGTGGCGCCACCGGGGATTGCGAGCGTCCCAGAACCCTCGCGAAGCCCAGACTTGAATTCCCCCACATAGGTTGTGCCGTTCGGATGAACGTAAGTGCCTTTCCCGTGCATGGCCCCGTTCGAGATCTCGCCCACGTATCGAGCGCCTTTGGGGAACACAATGGTTCCGAAACCGTTGGGACGGTTATCTCGAAATTCACCGGTAAAAACTTCGGTGCCGATCCTTCGGACACCAAAGCACTGCTTCCATTCCGCGCCCTCTTGATGGGGGCAGGCCGGCAAGTCGGGCACTTGGGCTTGAGCAACTTGGGCTTGAACAACTTGCGTTTGAAAGCCGAGTGCCAAGCTGATTGAGGCCACCCGAGTGCAGGCCAAAAAGGTCTTCCGCGAGGTCATAAATTAAACCCTAAACTGAGTCCGCATTTTATCCGCCAAGGCGGAGTCGGGTGGAGTACGGGGACCGAAAACTAGATCTTTTTTCGGATCGCCAGTTCAACCAGGCGTGAGCCCCTTCCGAGGATTCGCGAGGGGCCAAACGTCCGGAGAACCTTTTGTAGACTCAGGCGCGAAGTCTCGGGATGCCCCGACCCGAATTCCGCCTCAGACGAGTGGCGTGCACTTGGCTCTTTTGCGATTTGTCTTGGCATACAACCCCCGTCACCTGATTGTTGAATTTCACTTTTAGTGTCGGGTTCGGTGTTTAGAACTTACTGGTCGAGTTTGACCCGAAATCCGTGATCGCTCCGGGAACTCGATCACCTCGCATGGGGCCAAATCAGAGGGTCATTGACCCTCCCCTGAAAAAGAACAGCGGTTTTGGAATGGTTCAATCAGCCTTGAATCCGGTGGCCGCTACGGCCTTACCCCACGCTTCGGTGTCGGCGACGATGATGCGGGCGAACTCTTCGCGGCTTGTGCCAGTCACGCGAAAGCCTGATTCTTCGAGCTTGGCTTTCGTGTCAGGTGACTTGACGGCTTTCTGGATGTCGGCGCTCAATTTGGCCAGAACGTCTGCCGGCACCTTGGATGGAGCCACCACGCCGAACCATGAAGAAAACTCGAGATTCATAAATCCCTGCTCCTTGATGGTGGGTACATCGGGCAAAGCGCCAGTCCGTGTGGCGCCTGTACTGCCTAGGGCCGCCAACTTGCCCGCCTTCACCTGGGGTGCTGCCAGCCCGACGCTGGCGAAGACGCCTTGCACATCACCACTGAACAAACCGCCCAGCGCATCTGCCGTGTTCTTGTAATGAACAGCCTCGGGCTTGAGCTTGACGGCTTCACCGAACATGAAGGCACCGAAGTGCCCCGGTGTGCCTGCGCCAAAAGTGGCCATGAAAAAACCCTTTTGCTGCTGGGTCCAACTCACAAATTCTTTGACGTTTTTGGCGGGCACTTTTTGCGGATTGATCAGAAGCACAAAATCCGAATTGACCACCTGGCTGATCGCGGCAAAGTCCTTCGCCGGATCGTAGGGCAGTTTGTTATAGCTGCTGGGCGCGATGCTCAGTTGCCCTGTTTCCCCCAGCATCAGCGTGTAACCATCAGGTGCAGCGCGGGCCGCTTCACTGGCGGCGATTAAGCCAGCTGCGCCTGGCTTGTTGTCTACCACCCCGCCCATATTGCCCCAGCCTTCCGACAGTTTTTGCGCCAACAGTCGCGCCACGATGTCTGGCCCGGTTCCAGCAGGAAATCCCACGATCAGACGCACTGGGCGCGTCGGATACTGCGACTGGGCTTGCGCGCCCAAGCTCATGACACTGGCCGCCAAACCCAAGGCAAGCAATGCACGGCGACGGCTCAGGGAAGTCAAGGTGGTTGAAATAATTTTCATCGTGCGTCTCCGACTAAAAGAAACTGAAAGAACTCTGGGGAAGAAATTGGCCTTTTCAACCGACTTCAAAAAAACGCATCACCACCTCTTCGGGATGGCGTGCACCGGTGCCTATGAACAAACGCTCAGTGATCCAACCCAGCGAGGCTGAGGCAGTTTCGAAGCTAGGGCTGCAGCGAAAGTAGACCGACTCGGGTGGCACTGGCTCACCGCGCACCAGCTTGGCCATGACATCTGGCGCGGCCGTGCGGACGGCACGATTTTGCACAAAAATCAGGTCTCCACCATCGGTCTCGATCGTGTAGCGCGCGTCCAGCTCGGCCATGCGCTCGTTGACGATGAGCTGGAAATCGGCCCCCCCTGCGAGCACTCGAGCCGTCCAGCCATTGCCACGCAGGTGACCTCCCAAAATTGGAATCAACCGTCGCACACCGTGGTGGGTTAGACCGACTTCATGAGGCTTGTCGACGAGCACGGACAAGTCGGCGAAAAAATTCAGTTGGGGTGTTGGTAAATTCAGCATGGGCATAGGATATTCTCAAAGCCTAGTACCGTCTGTTTCAACTTATTAAAGCGATGCCATCTGTGATAAGCAAGCTGCTGCCCCCGGCGGTCTTTGGTTCTGCGCTCTTACTCACTGCCTGCGGTGGAGGTGCTGACCCGACCGCACCGGCCGATACTGCTGCACCAGTGCTGAGCGCTCTAGCGACCACAAAAACGGCCACCGGCGAACTCACGATGACGGCGACAGGAACCGATAACGTCGGCATTACTGGCTATTGCTTCAGCCTTTCGAGCACACCGCCGCTCGCATCCGACGCCTGTTTTCAGACCTCTAACCAGAAGAAAGTGCTCACCACTGTCCCGCTGCCACCTGTCAGGGTGTGGGCCAAAGATGCGGCCGGTAATGTGGCCACCACCGCTCTCGTCGGGCCCTGCTCAAATTCGGGTTACCTCGCCTCCAACGGTTCGAGCCTACCCACCGTTTGCATGATGACGACCTAGGGCGAGCTTGTTTTGGCGCTGGAGAGCGTCAAAGCACCGATCACAACGGCGAACTTCCTGGGCTACGTCAACAGCGGTTTCTATTCCGACACGGTTTTTCATCGGATCGTCTCAAGCTTCGTCGTTCAGGGCGGTGGTCTCACTTATTCGACTGCCACCAATCAATACGCCACCAAAAATCCGACTAATGCGCCAATTGTTCTTGAAGCGCCGGCCACCACCAGTCTGACCAACACGCTGGGAACGATCGCGATGGCTCGCACCAGCGTGCTCAATTCGGCGACCTCACAGTTCTTTATTAACGTAGCCGATAACGTTGTCCTGGATACCAACGGCGGGGGCTACGCAGTTTTCGGTCGAGTGATTTCAGGTCTCTCGACGGTAGACGCCCTCAAAGCCGTGCCAGTCGTCTCAAATGGATCCGAGGTGAGTCTGCCCACGACCCCGCCAGTCATTCAGTGGGCTGTCCAGCTGAAATAGTTTTTGACCGATAGGTAGTCAGTTTTTCACTTCGGCCGACGAGGTCGAAGGTGGATCAGCGCCGTCCTTGCCAGACCCCGACGTGCTGGCATCGGGCAATGCGCCGCGTTCATTGATCCGTGTCACCCCGCCTCGCGGTTACGGGGAGCGGGTTCGAGGCGCACCATAACGCCCTCGTCCGAGTCGGTCAACGCGTACAGGTACCCGTCCGGGCCTTGCCGCACGTCGCGAATTCTTGATTTCATGCTCGACAAGATCCGCTGCTCGCCCACCACCTGATTTTCCTTCATCTCGAGCAAGGCGAGGCAACGCTCTTTAAGCGATCCCACGAGCAGGTGCCCGCGAAGGGCGCTGTAGCGTTCGCTGGTCACAAACGTCATCCCCGAGGGCGCGATGGAAGGGACCCAATAATGAACGGGTTGCTCGACGTCGGCCCGGGAGGTGCCCTCGCCGATCTTGAAACCGGTGACATATTCGCGACCGTATGTAATCTGGGGCCAGCCGTAGTTGCGGCCTTCGCGAATAAGGTTAAGTTCATCGCCGCCCTGCGGGCCATGTTCATGGACCCACAAGTCACCGGTCCTGGGGTGCAAAGCCGCCCCCTGCGGATTTCGGTGACCGAAAGACCAAACCTCCCGCAGGGCCGACTGATTCGCGAAGGGGTTATTTTTTGGAATCGATCCGTCGGTACGAATGCGGATGATCTTGCCAAAATGGTTTTCAAGACTTTGCGCCTTGCTGCGCTCGAAGAATCTCTCCCCCAACGTTGCGAACAGAAAACCATCAGGATCGATGACTAGGCGAGATCCAAAATGCAGTTGGCCTTTTGGATCATCCTTTTGCGCAAAAATCATCTCAACCTGCTGCAGTTCAGCCCCGCGCAAGCGGGCGCGGAAGATAGCGGTGCGCGCCCCCCCATCGGTCGGCTGAGCGAGGCTCATAAAAATCAACTCGTCGCGCTCAAAGTCGGGCGATACGATCACGTCAAGCAACCCACCTTGTCCGCTCGCATGGACACGGGGGACGTTCTGAATCTTGATCTGTCCCGATCCCTGTCCCGATCCCTTACCTCGACCCTGTTGATCAGCTCCAACGCCGCCTAACTGGAGACGTTTTAGCGTGCCCGGCCGCTCGGTCACCAACGCTTCACCGTTCGGCAAAAATGCGATCGACCACGGGCTTAGCAGCCCGTCCATGACCACACGAGGTCGAAGCCCACCATCACCCGTAGGCAGCGGCGCGAACTGCGACTGAGTCGATTGGGCATTCCCCAGAAACGGCAGCAACGATCCGGTCGCGCCAGCAGTCAAACTGCAACCAAATCGAAGGAAGGTTCTTCGTCTCGCTTTCATGAAGATACTCGACTAGGGCGGGTTAGCAGCTCGATCACGCGCTGGCGGCAAATAAAACCCAAAAATCGACCGTCCTGATGAATTCCAACTCGACGGGTCGATTCCAACAGGTGCGGCAACGCGTCTTCGAGGGGCCGACTTGCATCTAAAAGATGATCGACCGGGCCATCTGGAATGGGCAACAAGTCGTCGCCCGTACTCGCCTCCAGCGCCACCGAGAGTGGAATAGCCCTCGCGAGATTGACATGGCGTACGAAACCCGCAACAATCGGACTGGCCGGAGAAAGCAAGATCTCTAGCGGTGTTCCCACCTGCAGTAGCCGGCCATTGTCGAGAATGCCAATGCGAGTGCCGAGCCGGATGGCTTCGTCGACATCATGCGTAATGAACACAAAGGTCTTACCAAACTTTCGCTGTAATTCGAGCAGGTCATTTTGCAATGACTCCCGGATCACAGGATCAAGCGCGCCGAAAGGCTCGTCCATCAACACAATGGGGGTCTCACAGCAAAGCGCACGAGCCAGCCCCACACGTTGACGCATACCGCCCGAAAGTTCCCCGGGCGACCTCGCTTCCGAACCTCCTAACCCAACCTGCTCAATCACTGTCATTGCGCGCGCGCGGCGCTCGCCTGAGGCAAAGCCCTTTAGCTCGAGCCCGAATGCCACGTTGTCCAGAACCGTGCGATGGGGGAGTAAACCGAAAGCCTGAAAGACCATCGAGATCCTGGTACGACGCAGTTCACGAAGTTCCGATTGGGTTTGTTTAGCCAGATCATGGCCTTGAACGAAGACCTGACCTTCGGTCTGTGCAATCAGGCGATTGCAATGACGCACCAGCGTGGACTTACCCGACCCGGAGGGGCCCATCAGAACAAAAATCTCGCCCTCGCTGATGCTGAGATTGATGTCACGCAACGCGACGACATGCCCCGACGCAAGAATCTCCTCTTCACTGGCCCCAGAGCGCAACTTCTGCAAAGCGGGTGCAGGGTTCGGGCCGAAGACCGTCGTCAAAGACCTGATCTCGAGAATCGCCAAACTCAGAAGATCCGCAGTGGTGGGCTCAGTGGTGGGCTGGCCCGTGTTTGCCGAATGCTTGCTGCTTGCCAGCGCAGGCCGGCTGCCTGCAGGGTCCGATCCAGCAAAATGGCCAGAATACAGATTACGATGCCTCCCACGAGCCCCATCCCCAGATCGTTGCGCTGCAGGCCAACCAGAACCGTTTCGCCGACCCCTCTCGCACCAATCATGGAGGCAATCACGACCATGGAAAGTGCGAGCAACGTTGTCTGGTTGATGCCCTGCAATATCGTTGGCCCAGCCAGCGGCAGTTGGACTTTGACGAGAAGTTGCCACGAATTCGCGCCAAAGGACCGTGCGGCCTCGAGCGCCGCTGCATCCACTTGGCGGATGCCCAGGTCCGTGAGCCGAATCACGGGGGCAATCGCGTAAACCACCGTGGCGAGCAAAGCGGGAACCTTCCCCAAGCCCAGAAGCATCGCGATTGGCAGTAAATAGACAAAGATCGGAATCGTCTGCATGAGATCAAGAATTGGCACGACGACCACTCGCACGCGGGGGAGATTCGCGCAGGCAATCCCCAACGGCAATCCGCCAACCAGGCAACAAAGGATGGCGCAGAACATCAGCGCAAGGGATTGCATCGCGGCGTCCCACTGACCGAGCGCTCCAATCACCCAGAGCCCTGCTGCGACCATGCCACCGAGCGCCAATTGTTTTGAAAGCGCTGTAGCCAGTGCGGCGCACGCCCCGATCATGATCCAGGGCGGCAGATTTCTCAGGCACTGTTCATTCCACACCAGCACTTTCAGAAAGGTGTTGGACGCCTGCTCCGCCTGATCACCATAGACCACAATCACGCGGTCAATGAGAACGTTGGCGGCTCCGGCGAGCGGTGTGTACCAATCGGGAAATGTCATGTCGACTTTATCCAAGTGATAACCGAACGCGCTTAACGACGTCTGGAGTCACCCACTTCTCCCAGACTTCAGGATGGTTCAACAAAAAAAGCCGAGCAGCGCCATCGGCCGATAATTTGCCCGTCTGCATCGAGGCCAATGCCTCCGACACGATGCGATTATTGGTTCGATAATTTCGAAGAAATTTTGCAATCGTGGGGGCTTTTTGAATAAAAGCCTGGTTCACGCCAATCACGATATCGACCACTGGAAACGACGTGGCCACCTTCACTTTGGCGGGATCCGTCGCAGCCATGAGGGCGGCCCAATCCTTAGGATCGAATGCAGGTTCCTCAAGTGCGATTAGTTCACTCGCGTACTGCCCGAGCAACCAGGAGGGACCCCAGTAATAGAAAAGAATCGGCTTGCGGCGCTTGAGAGCCGAGATGATTGCGGCGTCGAGCGCCGCTCCGCTGCCCGGGCGTACGTTCGTGAAATGCTCGCTTAGACCGTATCCCGCGAGGCGTTTTGTGTTGAGCGGTTCACAGGCCCACCCGGCCATGCAATTGTAGAAACGCCCCTTGCCGGGTTCTTCGGGGTCGGCGAACAAGGCCTTGAACCGAGGCAAGTCAGCCACCGAGCGCAGGCCTTTGCCAGGTGCATCCGGCCCCTCAACCAAGTATCTCGGCACATACCAAGCCTGCACCGCATCCGCCATATTCACGCCAATCGACGCGACCTTACCAGCGGCAATGCCATCGAGCCATGTCTTGGATTCATTGGAAAGCCAAACTTCCATCACAATATGGATGTCGCCCTTGACCATGCCGTTATGCAGCGGAATGGTCGCCCCGGGCAATTGATCGACCGCGCAGCCCATGCCGTCGCGCAGAATACGCTGCGCCACAGCTGTATGGAACGCGTTTGAGTCCCAATTGAGTCCAGCGAAAACGATCGGTTCACGGATCTCGCAGGCCAACGCTTTAGGGGATGAGCCCAGCCCAAAAATCAGGACGAGACTGAACAGTCCTGCCCAAAGCTGACTCATCATTAAGACACCTGCAGGCGTAACCCTTCGTGATGCGCAGGCACGAGGGCACCGATCTCAGCCGCTTGGGCGAAACCATGTTGATGGAAGATCTCGAGGACAGCGTCGACGGAATCCGGCGCACAAGCCACCAGTAACCCGCCACTCGTTTGAGGATCACTCAATAGGTCTTGATCCACCGCGCCCAGATTCTTTGCCAAGGCGATCTCGACACCATAAGCGGCCCAATTTCGCCCAGACGCACCTGTCACAAAACCAGCGCTGGCGAGGTCGCGAACGCCTTCGACGAGAGGGATTTGGCCCATCTCCAGCATGGCCGTGGTGTTCGATCCGCGCGCCATCTCGAGCACATGCCCGGCCAGCCCAAAGCCGGTGACATCCGTGATTGAATGAACCCCAGCAAGCGCTGCGAGCGCAGGACCAGGGGTGTTGAGCTGGGTCGTGCAGGCGATCATCTGGGCGTATCCGTTGTCGCCCAGGTGCTCTTTTTTTAGCGCCGCCGAGAGGATGCCAACGCCAAGCGGCTTGCCCAGAACCAAACGGTCGCCTGCCCGCCCTTCCGAGTTGCGCTTGATACGCGACGGATGCACCAGACCCATCACGACGAGGCCATAGATTGGCTCTACCGAATCAATCGTGTGACCACCCGCGATGGGAATCCCGGCGGCCCGACAGACCGCTTGCCCGCCGTCCAGAATCTTGCCGATCGTCGCGGTTGACAACACTCCGATGGGCATCCCGACAAGAGCCAGAGCCATGATCGGTGTACCACCCATCGCGTAGACGTCGCTGATGGCGTTGGTCGCTGCGATCCGACCAAAGTCGAACGGGTCGTCCACGATCGGCATGAAAAAATCAGTCGTGGCGATGAGCGCTTGCTCGTCATTGAGTCGATAGACGGCTGCGTCGTCCGCGGTCTCGATCCCGACCAGAAGCTCGGGGGGCATCGGCATTGCAGAAGTGCCCTGGAGAATTTCGCTCAGAACCCCGGGAGCAATTTTGCACCCGCATCCTCCGCCATGAGAAAGGCTCGTCAGGCGAGGCTCATGCGGGTGAGATGAAATCGATTTTGTGGTCATCTTGAGGTCCAATTAAACTCGTTCAAAAGATCGATCAGAGCCGACTGTTCCCGCCGGGGCTCGAACAGATGCGCCCGGGTGTCACATTGTGTTTCGAGGGCTTGCAGCCTGGGAGCGCCAGACTTGATCCTGGGATGAACCTCACGCAGCATCGCAACGAGCTGCGCTGAATCCCCCGGTTTGAAATAACCTGCATAGTCAGAACCCAGCATGCCGATATTGCCCGGAATTTTTGAGGCAAGGACCGGAGTACCGCTGCAGATCGCCTCCAGGATGACATGGGCGCCCCCTTCGATACGGCTGGTGTGAACCAGGACATGGGCGCGCTGAATATGGCCCTTGACCTGCGGATGGGTCAACCCACCCAGCCAGCGGTAGTGTGGGCATTCACGAGCCGTCTGCGCTGCCATATCGCCGAGTTCAGGATCAAGCGCATGGCCAATATGGTCAATCAGAATCCCCTCGTCCGGTGTGATCTGACGACAGGCTTGAAATAGGACCTGCGGCCATTTCTCGTCCCTCAAGTGCCCGACCATGACCGCACGCAGGTGTCGGGACGTTTTTGGACGAGCGCTTCTTCGCGGCGTCGACTGAAAAACAAGCCGACATTTGTCGCGCCACTCCAGCGGTAACTCGAAAGAGCCGTGCTCTTGCAGCACGATCAAACGGTGGGCAAACTTCAACGAGTTCTGGGCAGCGCCGTCCTGATGAATGTCTCGGTAGAGATCGGTTCCGGTGAGCGCCACCACCAATGGCTTGTCCGCAAAGGTTCTAGACCAGGCCTCAATCGATTGGGCCGAACGCTTCGCGTGCAGGGCAACCAACCCATCACAGCGGTCGAGATGCGGTTCACCAGTCGGCCATGACTTGACCAGATGAACCTGAAAAACCCCGGCCAACATCGAGGCCCAGCGCCGCGCGGTCTGCCAATTCCCATTGTTGGCGTCTGCCAACGCAGGCGTCACAATACAAATTGAGGGTTTACTCATGAAACGGAGCATCGAAGGGGCAACGCTCACCAAACTTCGCGTTGCAGGCAAGGGTCTGCTGGGGCAGGCGCTGCAGGACGCCCGCTTGCGAACCTTGCGCCTGCTGGATCACTACGAGGCCGCGCTGGGCGTTTCGATGACTGTACCACTCGAGCCCACTCTGAACCCGCCGCGATGGGAGTTCGGTCACGTGGCCTGGTTTACCGATTGGTGGCTGTGTCGAAATCCGGACCGGGCGCTCGGACTGGACGCTAATCCAGGCGCCTTTCGGTTTGCGGCGAGGCAAGCTCGCCGGGGCGTGGACGCCGATGCCCTTTACGATTCAAGCGCCATTGCACACGATCAGCGTTGGGCACTGGACCTGCCGAGTGCTGCCGAAACACGTGCCGATTTAACCGACAGCCTCGCCGACACACTCGCCTGCCTCGAGCAGGCGAACGACGACGATCGGGGCCTGTATTTTTTTCGCCTTGCCCTGTTTCATGAGGACATGCATGCAGAGGCTGCCGCCTATATGGCGCAAAGCCTAGGCTTTGAACCCGGTGATGACGTTGATGAGGGTCATGAGGTCGATAACGAGGTTAGCAAAGCGGTCAGCATCGGTGCGACCGAACTGGCAATGGCAGCGTCTGAGGTTCAACTCGGCCACGGCGGGGCCGGATTTTGTTTTGATAACGAATTGGGACTGGCGAGGATACAAACGCCCGAATTCAAGATTGACGCTCGTGCGCTGAGTTGGGCGCGCTATCTGCCCTTCATCGAAGCGGGTGGGTATGCCGAGCCAGGTTGGTGGGACGAGGCTGGCTGGCGATGGCGTTGCACTGGCAACCATGCTTGCCCCGGCTATCTTCGCCGAGGGGTCGATACCCCCTGGGAGATC
>Ga0114976_10002793_pt1 | contig 10934 bp, 11 predicted proteins | sample S_130805_EF_Meta_FD_87319 | JGI IMG/M metagenome (GOLD analysis project Ga0114976, IMG submission 87319) | Freshwater microbial communities from Lake Simoncouche, Canada to study carbon cycling - S_130805_EF_MetaG | ecosystem: Environmental > Aquatic > Freshwater > Lake | place: Lake...
AGACTACGACGTTGATAGGACGGGTGTGGAAGCGTGGTAACACGTTAAGCTTACCGTTACTAATAGCTCAATTGGCTTGATTTATGCACTGAAAAAACTTTTAGATACAAATTACAATGTTAAACCTATTTTATTATGCAAAAACAATGTTTGTTTTTAGGTTATAAAAAAAATCAAACTTCTTTGATTAATTTTCTTAAAAAGAAAAATTTTAATATAGTAAACTGTCAAAAAATTCCTTCTTTAAAAACATTTAAACAAAGTGATTTTATTTTGTCTTTTGGTTTTAGAAAAATAATAAATGAAAATTTTATAAAAAAAATAAAGAAACCAATTTTTAATATACATTTATCTTATTTACCATTTAATCGTGGAGCCCATCCAAATTTTTGGTCATTTATTGAAAAGACTCCAGCTGGAGTTTCTATTCATAAAATTGATAAAGGAATTGATACTGGAAATATTATTTTCAGAAAAAAAATATATTTTAACATAAACTTAAATAAATTTTCTACATTTAAAAAAACTTATAATTACCTTTTTTTAGAGGCTGAGAAATTATTTAAAAAAAATTTCGACAAAATTTATAATAAAAAATACAAAAAAATACTGAACAATAGCAAAGGAACTTTTCATTATAAGAAAGATCTCCCAAAATGGATGAAAAATTGGAATATGAATATATCTTTAGCTAAAAAAATTTATCTAAGCCAAAGACTACGTTAATTTTTTAACTAAAGCACTTATTCTTTTGTCATCAGAATATATTTTAGACATAACTCTAGCTGTTGCTTTAGGACTATTTTTGAAAGCTATACGAAGAATATTCATCCAATTAACATTATTTTTTTTTCTTATATTTTCGATCTGAGAAATAATTTTTAAGTAATTTTTACTTTTATTTTTTTTTTTCATATACTTTTTGATATTAATATTTTATTTTAAAGTCGTAATAGAAAGTATAACTTGATATCTAAAAATCCATTAAAAAAGACGCCTTTCTTTGTCGCAGAAATATCTGCAAATCATAGTGGCTCACTATTCCATGCTAAAAAATTAATAAGAATAGCAAAAAAGTATGGTGCGGATGCAGTAAAATTGCAAACATATAAGCCTGATACTTTAACAATAAAGAGCAATAGGCCAGATTTCAAAATTAGAGGAGGGTTATGGAAGGGAAAAAGATTGTGGGATCTGTATGAAAAAGCGCAAACACCATTTGAATGGCATAAAGAATTATTTAATTATGCAAAAAAATTAAAAATTACCTGCTTTAGCACTCCTTTTGATGAAACTGCTGTTGATCTTTTAGAAAGTCTTAATTGTCCATTTTATAAAGTTGCTTCATTTGAAATGAATCATATTCCATTAATTAAAAGAGTAGCTAAAACTAAAAAACCAATAATTATTTCAACTGGCATGGCTAATCTTAAAGAAATTGATTTGGCTTACAAAACAGCCAAAAAAAATGGAGCAAAAGAAATAATACTTTTATATTGTGTTAGCAATTACCCTTCTAAAATTTCAGATTTTAATTTTAATAATATTAAGATTTTAAAAAAAAGATATAATTGTAAAGTTGGTTTCTCGGATCATTCAACAGATAATAAAGTTGTTGCAGCTGCGATTGCGGCAGGAGCAGAAGTTATTGAAAAACATATAGCCTTAGAACGTCAAAAAAAAGGTTTTGATCTTGCTTTCTCTTTAAAGGGGAAAGAAATCAAAGAATATGCAAAAGTTATTAAAGATACGTCTTTAATGATGGGAAAAAAATATTTTTTTAGAAATAAAAGTGAAAATCATAGTTTGCAATTTAGGAGATCTATTTATGCAGTTTCTGATATTAAAAAAGGAGAAAGGTTTACTAAAAAAAATATAAGAGTTATTAGACCTGGTTTTGGTATTTTACCAGTTTATTTTGAAAAAATAATAAATAAAAAATCTCCATTTGACATTAAAATGCAGACACCTATAAAAAAATCCCTGTTAAGAGCGCTTCAGATTAAAAGTATTTATTAAATTTTTTAAAATCTGACTTTGTAACCTTTGTTGAATAAGTGCTGTTTAATTTTAAAAATGTTATAATCTTTAAAAGTAATCATTGAACCGATGGCAAATGAATTTGCTCCAATTTTTATCATGTCTATTATTTGCTCAATATTTCCAAGACCACCCTCAAATATGATAGGCAAATCAATATTTGAAATAATTTTTTTTGATAGATCGAGATTCATTCCTTCTTCACTTCCTTCATTGTTAACAAATGTTATTTTTATTTCGCCTACACCACATTGAACGAGTGATTTCATATGCGTTAATATATCAATATTTTTCTCTTTATCTTCTAGCAGGTGGTGTTCTTGATTATGAGACATTATATTAATACCAGCAACTATTGATTGACTACCATATATATTTCTTATTTTATTAATAATCTCTTTGTCTTTAAATAGAATTTGACTTAAGTAAATTTTATCAGCTCCACACTTGAAAGCTTTTTTTGCTTGCTCAATATTTTTGATTCCTCCACCAAAAGTTATAGGTGTTGATATATTTTTTGATATTTCACTCAATGAATCAAAGTCAGGATCTTTATCGCTCTTATAAGAATCTAGATCAATAATAAATATTTCATCACATTTTTGACCCTCTAAAGCTAAACAGGTTGAGCTCGGGTATCCAGCGTTAATGTGGTTAGTAAATTTTTTTCCTTTTACTAATTTTTTATTTGATAAAAGAAGTGATGGTATAATTCTTATAAAATTCAATTTTTTTTCCAATTTAAAAAAAATTCTAATAATTTATTACCATTAGTCTGACTTTTTTCAGGGTGAAATTGAGTGCCGATAAAATTGTCTTTGTAAATAATAGCAGGAATTTCATTATTATTATCTATGTAAGACATACCAGCGCAATAATCGTTTTTTTTTAAAGATATGTAATATGAATGACAGTAATAAAAACTAGACATATCTTCAATATTGAGTTTTTTATCAATTTTTTTTATAAACTTAACTTCTCTCCATCCAATATTAAATTTAATTTTTGTATCTAGTTTTTTTACCTCACCATCTATATGTCCTATTCCTTCAGAAATTCCATTTTCATAAAGTTTTTTTGCAAATATTTGCATGCCCAGACATATACCTAGTATTGGTTTGTTAACTAAAAATTTTTTTATTGGCTCTATAAAAGAATTGAATTTTAGATAGTCTATACAACTTTTTGCTGCTCCAACTCCTGGAATTATTAATCTATCTATTTCGAATAATTTTTTTGGATTATTTATAATGATTGGATCTATTCCCAATTGATACAATGCAGAGAAAACTGAACCTAAATTACATGCTTTATAATCTAATATGCCAACTTTCATTTATTTATTTTAAGAAAATTTTTTGTTCCATTCATCAAAATCTTTAGGTTTTGTATTGGAACTTGACTTTAAGAAATTATCATAATTTTCAATTTCATGAGGTAAAACAACATGTTTTTTAACAGTTTCATAAAACTCTTTTTCATTCATATTAATTAATTTAAGAAAAATACTTAAAGATTTAGGTTTTTTACCATCATACATTTTTGTTAAATCCATACCTTCTTCTCTGCTTAGTCTTTTGTTTCTTATATCTATCGATACTAGATGAGAGGTTCTTCCAAACCCTCTTTTTAAAAATTTTATATAATCTCTTACACCTTGCATCATACACTCAATTTTTTCATAATCGTATTCTGGGGGGATTCCTTCAACTTCATCACCTTCCCACCCAAGCTCATCCTTAATTAGTTTAACTTGTTTCCTTACATCCCAAGGAATGTAATTTCCTAGGTAAAGTGCATTAATATTATTAATTTTTAACTCCCTTTGAGTTGGAAACATATAGGATTTAAAATCTTCTAATTTTATATTTGAGTCTGGATGCCTTTCTTTAATCATTTGATACATATCTTCAGCGTTAATCCCGAGATTTATTGCTTTATTAAATTTTTCTACATTTAATTCTTCCTTGTCTTTGTAAGAATAAAAAGAAGCATACTCTGCTGACGGTTCACCATAAAATATTAGTGAAACTTTTTTTTCAATCGCCATTCGTATAGGTAGCGCTGATATACCAACGTGGCAATGCCAACAAAAGTCTCCTCTTCTTATTAAACTTTCTATCATTGTTTTTTTTATAACTTCAAAATTCGTTTTAACGTTAATAAAGTCAACTCCTAATTTGCTTATTACCTTTTCAGTATTTTGAATGACTTTAGGCCTTAAAAATTGATGATCAAAACGAACTACAAGGGGTTTTATATTATAATTTTTGACAAGATAATATAAAGCAAATACAGAATCTTTTCCCCCAGAAAATGGTATTATGCAATCGTAGCTACTTTGATTTTTGTATTTATTAATTAGTACATCTAATTCTTTCTTTCTTTCAACCCAATTAATTTTTTTTTTACCGTCAATTTGAGCACATACAGAGCAAACTCCACTAGAATTAAATTTATTGGTTTCCGCAGTTTCCGGTATTACACAGCTTTTACAAATTTTCATATTAATTATAACTTAGATAGACCATTAGATTTGTATCCAACTCTAGTATTTTTTGCAGAATCTAAAAGCTTATAGGGAGTATGAAATCTATCTCCTACCTTTAGATTATTAATTATATTTTCGCCTTTAGAATTAATAACTTTTTCTATTAATAAAGAATGCCTATTTTTAGTTGATACCACTAACCACTTATTGTCATGTCTAGTAATAATTCCACTCATAAAAGGATGGTTAGGCACTTCTCCACCATGTAAATGAGCGCTCTTAATAAAAAGAGTTCCAAAATTTCCTCTATTTAATAAAGTCGAAGCTCCCTCATAAGGTTCATCAAAAGAGTTTATAAAATTAGCCAAATCGTAAGATTGAAGATTCCAGTCAATAAATCCATTTATTTTAGTATTTATTCTTGGAAAGTATTTTCCTAAATAATTCACTTGATTAAATAAATCAAAATATTCTTTATTTTGAATTCTTGTTATGAATTTTTTATAAAATTTAACAAAATTATTTGCACTAAACTCATAAAAATCCTTAGGCGTTCTGCATGATGCCGGAAAGATATTCTTCTCCGTTTGCAAAATAGGTCCTCCGTCAATCTTATCATTAATTAAATGAACAAGTTGATTATCAATTCTGTCCTCAGACATTATTCTCCAAGACATACCGCCACCACCAGCATCCAAAGGTAATCTGCTTGCATGAAAATTTACTAAATTATTTAATAAAAAATTATTTATTGTTTCTTTTTTAAAAATGTATCTTGCACCCAAAGAAATAAATAGAGTTTGCTCAATATTAAAATTGTTTGATATATATTTTTCGCAATTTTTGTCTATATTATTAAATATTCTAAAATCAATATTTTTTGAAATATTTTTAGACTGATCCGTTGAAGTTATAATAAAAGTTTTTATTTTTAATAAATTATTTATCTGAATCAAGTTCTTTAGAACTGAAGATTCTCCAAAAAATATTATATTTTTAATATTGGTAATATAAAATTTATTATTTTTAATCATAATTTTTTTAATAAAATTTTTTCTAAAAAATGCTATTAATGAAAAAATTAATTCATATTAATTTAGATTAAATATTAGATTTTTTATACAATCATTATATATATACATATAATCATTATAACTTAACTTGTTAGAATTTAATTATATTTAAATAGTATGAAAAATATACCTTATGGAAGACAATTTATAGACAATCAGGATAAACGATTAATTTTATTGGCTCTTAAAGAGGATCTAATCACAACTGGAAATTATGTAAAAAAATTCGAAAAAAGCGTTTCTAATTTGTTTGGATCTAAATATTCGATTTCTTGTAGCAGCGGAACAGCAGCACTTCATCTGGCATTCTTAAGCATCAATTTAAAAAAAAATGAAATTGTAATAATGCCTGCAATTAATTTTATAGCCGGTTATAACATGGCCAGGTCGCTGAATGCTAAAATTTTTCTTGCAGATGTCGATCCATTGACAGGCCAGATGACTCCAAAAACATTACTAGATTGCATTAAAAAAAATAAATTAAAAAAAATTAAAGCAATATTAACTATGTATCTGGGCGGTTATCCTGAAAATGTTATTGAATTTTATAAGATAAAAAAAAAGTTTAATTGTTATTTAATAGAAGACGCATGTCATGCTATGGGCGCAAGATATGCTTATAAGGAAAAATATTTGTACGTTGGTTCTTGTTATCATTCCGATGTTTCAACGTTTTCTTTACATCCAGTCAAAACAATCACCGCTGGTGAAGGAGGAGTAATTACCACAAACAGTAAAAACATTTTTGACAGAATTGTTTCTTTAAGATCCCATGGAATAAAAAAAAATTCTAGTTCTCACTGGAAATATGATATAAGCGAAAGTGGATTTAATTATAGACTGAGCGATATTAATTGTGCTCTAGCACTAAGTCAGTTAAAAAAAATTAAAAGATTTATAAATTATAGAAAAAAAATATTCAATTTTTATAGAGAAAATTTTAAAAAAATAAACAATTTTGCAAATTTTCCCAATTATAATAAAAGCAAACCATCATACCATTTATTTTTAATTTCAATAGATTTTAATAAAATGAAGTCAAGCAAGGATAAATTTCTAAACTTTTTGAAAAAAAATAATATATTTTGCCAGTATCATTATATCCCAATTTATAAATTTAAATTATTTAATCGAAAACCCAATTTAAATTTTTACAGAGGTGCAGAATTTTATTATAAAAATACTGTAAGTTTGCCCATTTTTTATAATTTAACGATTAAATTACAAAAAATAATAATCAATAAAATTAAATTTTTTTTAGCTAAATAGTAAATCTGATGAAGTTAGTATTAGGTACAGCTCAGATCGGAATGGATTATGGGTACTTAAATAACAGGAGAATTAGTCAAAAAGAATTTAGGAAGATAGAAAAGTTAGTTTTGAAATCAAAAATTAAATTTATTGATACAGCAAAAAGTTACGGATTTAGTGAAAGTGTTATCGGAAACAGTAAATTAAAAAAATTAAATATTATTACAAAAATTAAACTTCCTAATAAAAATAATATTTCTATTAAAAGTTGGGTTTCATCGGAAGTACTTGATTCTATAAAGTTATTAAAAGTTAAAAAAATTTACGGAGTATTAATACATGATTATAAAGATTTGCTTGGTAGTCACCGTAAGGAATTTTTACATTCATTGAAAGAATTAAAAAAAAGAAAGATCATAAATAAAATTGGAATATCTATTTATGATCCAAAAGAAATAAAAAAAATTTGGAAATTCTGGAAGCCAGATATAGTTCAAATTCCTTTTAATATCTTTGATAATAGAATGTTATATTCAAGATGGATCCAGATTTTAAAAAAATTTAGAATAAAAATTTATGCAAGGTCGGTTTTTTTACAGGGGACTTTGATAGATGACTCTAGTTCTTTAAGGTTTAAAAAAAAATATAAACATTTATTTAGTAAATTTAAGTACTGGTGTCATAAAAATAATATTACTAGAATTCAAGCATGCTTACATTTTGTTAAGCAGTATAAAAAAATTGATTATTTAGTAGTGGGATTTAATAATTATAATCATCTTAAGGAAATAATAGATGTTTTTAAAGAAAAACAGATTATTATACCTAATAAATTTTCTACTAATAATATAAATTTAATCGATCCAAGAAGATGGAATTACAAAAAAAAGTTTTAGCAATTATTCAAGCACGATATAATTCAAACAGATTTCCAGGAAAGATATTAAAAAAAATTAATAATAAAACTGTTTTAGAAATATTAATTAAAAGACTTTCTAAATCAAGGCGTATTTCAAAAATAATAGTAGCATGCTCCAATAATCCGAGCGATAAAGCGATAGTTGATATATGTAAAAAATTAAAAGTTAATTATTTTATTGGTTCGGAATTTGATGTTTTAGATAGATTTTATAAAGCAGCAAAAAAATATAAAAAATATAATAATATTGTAAGAATAACAGCTGATTGTCCCTTAATAGATCCTGAAATAGTCGATAAAGTTATAAATAGTTTTTTTTTAAATTATGTAGATTACGCTTCGAATGTTAATCCACCGACTTTTCCAGACGGATTAGATATCGAGATCTTCAAATTTACTGCTTTAAAAGAAGCTTATTTTAGGTCTAAGAAATCTTTTGAAAGAGAGCATGTGACCCCTTTTATAATTAATAATAAAAAATTTAAAAAATTTAATTTAAAGAATTTAATAAACTATTCTTCATTAAGGATAACTTTAGACGAAAAAGTAGATTTAATTTTAATAACCAAGATAATAAAAAATTTTAAGAAAAACTTGTATTTTAATTTTAAAAATATTTTAAATTTTTATAAAAAAAATAAAAAAATTTTTTCAATTAATGTTAATATGAATAGAAATGAAGGATATACTCTTAACTTAGGACAAAAAATGTGGAAAAGAGCACAAGGAGTTATTCCTGGTGGAACGATGTTATTTTCAAAAAACCCTGATCTTTTTCTTCCCAATTTCTGGCCTGCATACTTTGAAAAAACTAACGGGTGCAATGTTTGGGATTTAGACGGAATAAAATATTTAGACTTATCAATGATGGGTGTAGGAACTAACATTTTAGGTTATTCCAGAAGAGAAGTAGATAATGCTGTTAAAAACATTATTAATAAAGGCAATATGTCTACTTTAAATTCAAAAGAAGAAATATTTTTAGCAGAAAAACTTATTGAAATGCATTCTTGGTCAGAAAAAGTTCGTTTTGCTAGAACAGGAGGTGAGGCAGCGGCAATAGCAGTAAGGATCGCAAGGGCAGCAACTGGTAGAGATAAAGTTGCTATATGCGGTTATCATGGTTGGCATGATTGGTATTTATCTGCAAATTTATCAAACTCAGAAAATTTGAATCCGCATTTAATGAAAAATTTATCAATTTGTGGAGTTCAAAAAAGATTAAAAAATTCAGCGATTCCTTTTGAATATAATAATTTTGAACAGTTAGAAAAAATTGTATCTAACAATAAAATTGCAGCAGTAGTTATGGAGGTTGAAAGAAATGAAAAACCCAAAAAAAATTTTTTAGAAAAAATAAGAAAATTAACAAAAGATAAAAATATAGTTTTGATATTTGATGAATGTACATCTGGTTTTAGAGAAACATTTGGTGGGTTGCATCTTAAATATAAAGTGAATCCCGACATTGCAACTTTTGGAAAGGCCTTGGGTAATGGTTATGCAATTAATGCAATAATAGGATCGAATTCAGTTATGGATTACGCTAATTCAACTTTTATAAGCAGCACTTTTTGGACAGAAAGAATAGGTTCTGTTGCTGGATTAAAAACTTTAGAAATTATGCAAAATATTAAATCCTGGGAGATAATAAGTAATTTAGGTATAAAAATAAAAAATAAATGGGAATCCTTATCAAAAAAGCACAACATAAAATTAAACATCCAAGGGCTCAACGGCTTGCCAAGATTTGATTTTGAAAATAAAAATAATTTGTATTATAAAACATTCATATCTCAAGAGTTTTTAAAAGAAAAAATTCTAGCTTCAAACTCTATATATTTGTGCACCGAACATACTCCCAAAATTCTTGATAATTATTTTGACATATTAGATTTTGTTTTTTCTAAAATTAAAAAATCAATCAACGATGGTAATTCAGCACAAGAATTATTAAATGGACCTAGGTGCATTAGTGGAATAAGATCAAAATATTAAATATGAATCTAAATTTTTTTAAAAATAAAAATCTTTTATTAACAGGAGGAACGGGATCTTTTGGAAAGGCTTTTATTTCCTATATGTTAAAAAACAAAGTCCCATTAAAAAGGATTATTGTTTATAGCAGAGATGAATTAAAGCAATTTGAGATGGGCAAAATCTACGATGATAAAAAATATGAAAATATTAGGTATTTTATAGGAGATGTGCGGGATAAGGATAGATTAAAATTAGCCTTAAATAATGTCGATATCGTTGTGCATGCAGCCGCTCTTAAACAGGTTCCAATTGCAGAATATAATCCATTTGAATTTATCAAAACTAATGTTTTAGGAGCTCAAAATTTAATAGAGTGTTGTTTAGGAAGCTCAGTCAAAAAAGTTATTGCTCTATCGACAGACAAAGCGTCGTCGCCGGTTAATTTGTATGGAGCAACTAAACTTTGTTCTGATAAACTTTTTATAGCAGCCAATAATATTAAAGGTAAACAAGATATTAAATTTAGTATTGTTCGATACGGAAATGTTATGGGGAGTCGAGGATCGGTATTGCAAACTTTTTTTGAACAAGAAAAGAAAGGCGTATTTAATATTACAGATAAAAATATGACCAGATTTAATATTAATATGGAAGAGGCAATAGACTTGGTTATTTATTCTTTGATAAATTTAAAAGGAGGTGAAATTTTTGTTCCTAAAATACCGTCATTTTATATTACGGATTTAGCAAAAGCTATAAACGCAAAGTGCAAAATTAAAATTATAGGCATCAGACCAGGAGAAAAAATACATGAAGAGATGATATCCTTTTATGAATCTACTAATACTGTCGATTTAAAAAAATGCTTTGCAATTTTGAATTTTAGTAACTTTAAGTTCTATAAAAATTATAAGTTTTTAGAAATGAATTTTTCTTATAGGTCTGACAATAATAAGACTTTTTTGGATATTAATCAATTAAGAAAGATAATTAAGAACATTTCTTAAATAATTAAAATTTAAAAAATAATGATTTTTAAAAAGTTTTATAAATATTTATTTTTTTTTTTTAATTCAATATTTTTAGATAAGTATGAAAAAAAATTTATTAATTAAAATAAAAAAGAATTAATTATTCAGAATATAAAAAATAAAAAAAATATAGTTAAATTTTTAACATA
>Ga0114976_10002794_pt1 | contig 10932 bp, 11 predicted proteins | sample S_130805_EF_Meta_FD_87319 | JGI IMG/M metagenome (GOLD analysis project Ga0114976, IMG submission 87319) | Freshwater microbial communities from Lake Simoncouche, Canada to study carbon cycling - S_130805_EF_MetaG | ecosystem: Environmental > Aquatic > Freshwater > Lake | place: Lake...
GGGTCACGGTCCGCTGCGTCCCGCCGCGGCAAGCGCGGTGTCGGACGCGATGGACTCCGGCGCGCTCATCGTGGCGGTCGACATTCCCAGCGGTGTCGATGCCGATACCGGACTGGCAACTGCGGGTGCGGTGATGGCCGATGTCACGGTGACATTCGGCGCGCTCAAGCCCGCGCTGGTGCTGAACCCCATGCACTGCGGTCATGTGGAAGTTGTCGACATCGGGCTCATCATCGACGAATCTGACGCGTGCGTCATGCAGTCCCGGGATGTCTCGCCTTGGGTTCCTGAACCGGACGTCACCGACTACAAGTACTCGCGCGGTGTAGCAGGGATCGCGGCAGGTTCTTCGCACTATCCCGGCGCTGGTCTGCTGACCGTACTGGGTGCTCGGCATGCCAATGTGGGCATGGTTCGCATGCTTGATCGTGCAGATGGCGTGGCCGCGGTTGTCGTCGAACGATGCCCGGATGTGGTGGTCGATGGAACTGACCCAGCCGAGCAATCGCGGGTCAACGCGTGGGCGTGCGGCCCGGGGTTTTCGGGCACACCTGACGATGATGCGGCTGTTGCGGCGGTCTTGCGCGCCGAGGTTCCAGTCGTGCTGGATGCGGGAGCGCTCGACACGTTGGCGCGACGAGACGATGTGCGCGCGACCATCGCTTCTCGAACCGCACGCGGATTACTCACCGTCATCACTCCGCACGAAGGGGAATTCGTGCGTCTGTCATCAGCGGTGGACGCACCGCCGATCGCAACGGTGGGACGCCTGACGGCGGCACGCGAGCTGGCAACACGCTTGCATTGCGTTGTGGTGCTCAAAGGGCCCGGAACTGTCATGGCGTCGCCGCACGGGTCGGCATGGATAGACGTCGAGGGCACCGAAGTGCTGGGCACCGCCGGGTCGGGCGATGTGCTCAGCGGAATTCTGGCCGCGGTCCTCGCGGGCGCGTGGGCTCGCGACCCTCAAAGCGACCTCGTCATGGCCGTCGCGGCCGGCGTGTGGCTCCACGGCTGCGCCGGCCGCCTGGCCACCCCTCCCGCAACAGCACTCGATATTGCGATGCATGTCGCAGATGCGGTAGCCGGCGTCCAGGCAGGCGTGTCATGACTCGGGCGGTGGCCCAGATCGATCACGGGGCTTTGGCACACAACCTGCAGACCGTGCGCGGGGCTGCACCCGGCGTTGACATCATGGCTGTGGTGAAGGCCGATGCATACGGCCACGGTGCCGTGCCCGTTGCGGCCACGGCTCGCCAGAATGGAGCTACCTGGCTCGGTGTTGCTCTGCCAGGAGAGGCCCTTGAGCTTCGCCATGCAGGCGACCGCGGTCGCATCCTCGCGTGGCTGTGGTCGCCTGGCGATCCTGATATCCCCGGGTGCATCGCCAGCGACGTCGACATATCCGTGTCAAGCCTGTGGGCGCTCGACGAGATCGCGGAGATTGCTCATGCTCAGGGCCAGCGTGCCCGCATTCAGGTCAAGGTCGACACGGGTCTGACACGCAACGGCCTGCCACCTGAAGATTTACCCGCCCTCATCCATCAACTCTCCGCCGTGCACAGGCATGTGGAACCGGTGGGGTTGTGGTCGCACCTTGCCGATGGCGAGACGCCCGGGCATCCCAGCGTTGCGCATCAGCGCGCACTCTTTGAGTCGTGTGTGTCGACTTGGCAGGAGGCCGGCCTCCCTACCGATGTCATTCACTTGGCCAACAGCGGTGCGACGTTCGCACATCAGGACTGTCACTACGGCATGGTGCGCGTGGGCATTGCGATGTATGGGCTCACGGCCGGTCATCACCCGGCGGCTGACCTTGGTCTTCGGCCTGCCATGACCCTGCGCGCTCGTCTGGCCAACGTCAAGACGGTGCCGGCCGGAACGGCCGTCTCGTACGGGGGGCATTGGCGCTCGTCGGAGCGCACCACCGTGGGGCTCGTGCCTCTTGGTTACGCCGATGGGATTCCCCGGGCGGCCAGCAACCGCGCATTCGTTCAGCTCCACGGCAGACACGTGCCCGTCGTGGGCCGCGTCGCGATGGACCAGTTTGTGGTGGATCTGGGCCCGGACTCCGCAGCAAAGGTGGGCGATGACGTAGAGGTGTTCGGAAGCGATCCCACCGCTGATCAGTGGGGTGAGTGGAGTGATTCCATCGGCTACGAGATCGTGACGCGTATTGGTGCGCGGGTGCCGCGGGTACATGTTCCGGGTGCCCATGCTCCGGGTGCCCATGTGCTGCGGGACAATGAGCTCCATGGCGCCTGATGTGTCTCCTGCACTTCGCGCGGTCGCGCAAGGCGCTGCTGCAGCAGGCGCCCTGGCCGCAGGTGCTGCGCTGGGAGTCTTCGCCGCGAGATCCATTTTTCGAGGGGTGACTCGCAGTGCCAGTCCAGACGTGTCCGCAGTGGTGCGCGGGACCCAGCGCACCGTGCTTGCCGGCGACGGTGTGCTGCTGCATGTAGAAATCGATGAGTCTGACGTTCCGCTGACCGTTGTTTTCGTGCACGGCTATGCGCTCACGCTGGAGACGTTTCGTTATCAGCGTGCGGCTATGCAGGGCAAAGCGCGATTGGTGTTCTTCGATCAGCGCAGCCACGGCCAGTCCGGACAGGGAGAGTTCGATTCGCATCACATCGACCAGTTGGGGCACGACCTCGGCCTGGTGATCGATGCGGTGGCGCCCCACGGCCCGCTGGTCCTCGTGGGGCACTCGATGGGTGGCATGTCGATCATGGCCCTGGCTGATCAGCGTCCCGACCTCATTGCTAGGCGGGTATTCGGCATCGCGCTCTTGTCCACGTCGGCCGGGGGGATCCATGGACTTCACCATGCACTCCCACTGGGATTGAGTCGTGCGTTCGATGTGCTGGCGCCGCCCATCGCTGCTGCACTCGCCAAACGCAAAGACTTGGTGGAACGCTCCCGCTGGCAGGACACCGACCTTGGCCTGCTCCTCATCCGTCTTTACTCGTTCGGATCCACCGGGACCGAGGAGGGAAGCCGGTTCGTGGCATCGATGGTGTCATCGACGCCCGTCGAGGCCATCGCAGAATTCCTGCCGGCACTACAAGCGCACGACAAGCGCGAGTCTTTGGGCAATCTCGAAGGCGTCGATTTGCTGGTCATGGTCGGTGACAAGGACAGACTTACGCCCCCCGATCGAAGTGTTGACATTGTCGAGCGCATCCCCGGAGCTGAGTTCATCCTGGTGCCTGATTCCGGGCACATGCTTCCCATCGAGAAGCATGACCTTGTCACGCAGGCGCTCCTGGCTCTCCTTGACCGGGCGCGACGTGCAGCGATGGAGCACGCGGCCGGCGGCGTTGCGTGACACGCAGCCTGTCGGTCTCGACCCCGCAGGAGATGCGCGCGCTCGGTGAGGACATCGGTGCGCTGTGCGCAGTGGGCGACGTCATCGTCCTCGTGGGTGAACTTGGCGCTGGCAAGACAACGCTCGTGCAAGGTCTGGCCAACGGGCTCGGTATCACTGACATCATCACCAGCCCGACATTTGTGATCGCTCGAGTGCACCAGCACCCGGGAGGTGGGCCGCTGCTGGTCCACGTTGATGCCTACCGACTTTTGGGTGCGACCGAAGTGGATGATCTCGACCTCCCGATCGACCTTGCGGTGACCGTCGTGGAGTGGGGTGCCGGAGTGGTGGAGCACCTGTCTGAGAATCGACTCACCGTGGACATCTCCCATGTGGGTGACAGTGACGTTCGTGAAGTGCGGTTGGCCGGTACCGGGCGATGGACTGCCTGTCTCAACGCGCTGGCAGGTGCGGCCACGTGATTCTTGGCATTGACACCTCGACTGCGCTGACATCACTGGCGCTGCTCGACGACGAAAACGTCATCGCGCAGGAGTCGCACTGGGATCCGCGTCGTCATGCGGAGGTCATCGGTCCGATGTTGGCGACCGTGCTGGCACATGCGGATCGTGCCCGGGTGACTCGCGTGGTGTGCGGGGTCGGCCCCGGCCCGTACACGGGGCTGAGGGTAGGTATTGCCGTAGCACGAGCCGTGGGTGTGGCGTGGGGGATCCCGGTGGTGGGCGTGTGCTCGCTTGATTCGATCGCGGCTGCGGCCGCGGGGCGCTTCGGAGACGTGGTGGTGGCTACCGATGCCCGCCGCTCGGAGGTCTACTGGGCAAGCTACGACGCGGCAGGAACACGTACCAATGGTCCGCGGGTGGGACCGGCTGATGAGGTTGACGTGCCCGGGTCGTGGTTGGGCTACGGCGCTGTGCTTCGCGACCGGCTTGAGGAGTCGTTGCATGACCTGCCGGCGACCTCACCCCTGATGAGTCCGACGGGCGAGTGGATCGCTCGCGTGGGACGTCATGGCGAGCCGTCCATGGCTGCGATTGACCTATCCGTGCATGGCGGCGATGGATCATCGACCGCACATTCGCTGCACGGACGAGTGGTACTGGCGCCGGAACCGCTCTACCTGCGTCGTCCCGATGCCGTTGCCTCAGTACCCGTTACTCCAGGAGCGGCGACGTGACGAATACCGGTGTCACAGTTGAACCCATGCGCTGGTGGCATATCGGCGAGGTGGCCGCACTCGAAGGCGAACTTTTTCCCGATGACCGTTGGTCGGTCGAGCAGTTCTGGAGTGAGCTTGCGCAACCCACTCGTTCCTACGTCGTGGTGATGGATGGCGATCGCATCGTCGGCTATGCGGGCCTGTACGTGCTGGCGCCGCAATCTGATGTGCAGACCATCGCGGTTCGTGCCGATAGTCAGGGCAAGGGAGTGGGTGCGGCACTCTTGACGGCGTTACTCGACGAGGCAGCACGTCGAGGTGCATCGGAGATCCTGCTCGAGGTGAGATCGGACAACTATGCCGCGGTGTCGATGTACACGCGTCACGGATTTGAGCGCATATCCCACCGCCGGGCCTACTACCCCGATGGTGGCGATGCCGACATCATGCGGCTTCGACTGGGTTCGACATGACTAACCCAATTGTTCTGGGCATTGAGACATCGTGTGATGAGACCGGCATCGGCATCGTGCGCGGCCTTGACCTGCTGGCCAATGAACTCGCCTCGAGCGTGCAGGAGCACGCACGATTCGGTGGTGTGGTGCCCGAGGTCGCGAGCCGAGCTCACCTCGAGGCCATGGAGCCAACGCTGCAACGCGCCTGTGCGACTGCCGGCATCACCCTGCAGGACATCGATGCCATCGCGGTGACCGCCGGTCCCGGATTGGTGGGTGCTTTGATCGTGGGAACCGCGACCGCGAAGGCGCTCGCAGTGGCGCTCGGCGTGCCCGTATTCGCGGTCAATCACCTTGCTGCGCACGTCGTGGTGGACGAGCTACAGGACGGCCTGCTGCCGAATGAAGCCATAGCGCTCTTGGTGTCGGGTGGGCATTCCTCGTTGCTTTCTGTCCATGACGGTTCGCGGTTCGATGTGCTGGGTCAGACCCTTGACGATGCGGCGGGTGAGGCTTTCGACAAGGTGGCAAGGCTGCTCGGGCTGCCCTTTCCAGGGGGTCCTGCCATTGATGCGGCAGCAATCGAGGGTAACCGTGATGCGATCGACTTCCCGCGTGGTCTCTCGACTGAACTCGATCGGTATCCGTATGACTTCTCCTTCAGCGGGCTCAAGACCGCGGTGTCGCGATGGCTCACCGCTCGACAGACCGCAGGAGAGACCGTTTCGATCCCCGACGTCGCCGCGTCGGTGCAGGAGGCCATCGTCGATGTGCTCACCTCGCGAGCCGTGGCGGCCTGTCGCGATCACGGAATTGACACCCTCGTGGTGGGTGGCGGTGTGGCAGCCAACTCCCGACTGAGGGCGCTCGCGGCAAAACGTTGCGAGACGGCCGGCCTCACCTTGCGCATTCCTCGACCGGGCTTGTGTACCGACAACGGCGCCATGGTTGCGGCGCTGGGTGCCAAGTTGCTGCGGCAGGGGGCGGTCGCGTCTGACCTTGCGTTCGAGACCTCGTCCTATCGACCGGTGGACCAGGGCTGACATGGCCAAAGATCGGCCACCGCTGCCACCGGGACCGCTAGTCATCGACGGTGGATTGTCGACCCAGTTGGAACGTCAGGGCTGCGATGTCAGTGGGGTCTTATGGACGGCACAACTCCTGATCGACGATCCGACGACGGTGACGGCAGCGCACCGCGCATTCATTGATGCCGGTGCCGACATTGTCATCACGTCGAGCTATCAGGTGTCACGACTGGGATTTGAGAGATCCGGTCGCGAAGCGAAAGAAGCCGATGACGCTTTACTGGCATCGATCAGCGTCGCGAGGGCTGCGACGCGTGGAACGTCAGCATTGGTGGGCGCCAGCGTGGGTCCCTACGGCGCGATCCTGCATGACGGATCGGAGTATCGCGGTCGCTACGGCCTGTCACACGAGCAGCTTGTTGACTTTCATCGTGAGCGCCTCGATGTGCTGATGGCCGGTGAACCGGATCTGCTGGCAGTGGAAACGATCCCGGATGTCGATGAAGCGATCGCGCTGGCCGAGGTGCTCAGCGACTACCCCAACATTCCGGCCTGGATGACCTTCAGTGCCGCAGACGAGGTGCACCTGTGGTCCGGCCATTCCATTGAGGAGGCTGTTGCTGCAGTGTCTGACACTGTCAGCGGAGTCGGGGTCAACTGCACTGACGTGAGGTTTGTCGACGGTCTACTCGAACGAATGGCCAACGTCACGGACCTTCCCCTAGTCGTGTACCCCAATGCAGGCGGCTCATGGAATTCGGGCACAGGGGAGTGGGAAGGGTCGTCAGGTCCTTTATGGAGCCACGTGCAGGCGTGGCGCGCGCTCGGGGCTCACTACATCGGCGGCTGCTGCGGCACGGACGCGGGGGCAATCAGAGAACTGGCTGCGTCACTGCGGTGAGTGTTCGACCGTTCCGACGAGTCATCACAAGGACGTGATCGCCGCCTTCGCCCACCTGCAGCCGGGTGAGTTCGTCACGTGGATTGACATCAACATCGCGTGACTTGATGACAAGTTTCGTGATCTTCAGGTCAGCCAGTGTCCGTCGTTGGTCAGCGGTAGATCCGCTGAGGATCTGCAGCACGCGGTAGGAGCGCATCGCGGGTGCAAGTTGCGACGAAACAGGGTTGTCGCTGGTGAGCCAGGTGCTGTCGTCATCCACGAATGCATGGCCAAGGTCTTTGAGTAGCCCCGCGCGAATGATGGCGGGGTCAGGTTCATGCAGCAGCGTGCTGATTTCTTCAGCTCGAAATCCGCGCGGGCCGGGCTCAATCACGGTGGGAGCAACTCCCATCACCACAGCTCGGCGTTCAGCCGCGAAGACCGACCACGACCACGCGGTGCATTCCACAACCGTGCGCTGGTGCGATATCCATTCGGCACGCCAACCGGCGGGTGGTGTGAACGCCGGTGCCGTCTTCATCACCACGCGCGGATGGCTAAGGAAGGTGACGAAGGACAGCGGTGGCGACCACCGTTGCGGATCGCGCTCGGCGCGCGCTCGTCCCGTGGCGAGGTCGCGCGGGCCGGCGGGGTCGCGCCGGGCCGGATCGATGAAGACCACGTCAGTCGGGTCGAGGGCGGCGATGAGGTTCGTCACCTGCAGCGTCGTGGCATCGGCGACGATCACGGTCGCGTCAGACCAGTGGCGAAGGTTCCAGGCAAGGAGTTCGGCCGTTGGCTCATCGCGTTCGATGGCTGTGACAGTCAGGCCGGCGGCCGCGAACGCGCGGGAATCTAATCCCAGTCCGGCGGTGAGATCGATGACCCGTCGGGCCCCGGCTTGCTTCACAAGCTCGGCACGTCGGGCCGCAATATCTGCGCGGGTGCCCTGCTCGAGGCCGTCGCGTGTGAGGAGCAGGTCCTCGGCATCGGGGCGCCCGTGTCGATCGTGGGCTGCCATGCGCAGATGGGCCTGCTCCAAGACCTGGGCCGCCTGGTCTCCGGGAAGATCGGGGTGCGCCTTGCGCAGCGCCGAGGCTGCCGCCAACGCATCGGGCGACCGAGCTAAGAGGGTGGCCGCCTCGGCTATCAGCTGGCCGGCGTCGGTCAACCACGTCATGCCGCCATCCTCCCCGGTCGCCGGGAGCGTGGCAGCCCCGGCGCGGTTGGCACTCAACTTGACGGAGTGCTAACGGCCGCGTAATCTCCAACTTGGCACTCCCCACCCGGGACTGCCAACCGGAGGAGGGGTTCTCCCCTCCATCGGACCCCAAGCCGATCGCTGTTCTCACGAACAGCCCATCGACATCCCGGAGGATGTAACCGTGTCGGTCTCCATCAAGCCGCTTGAGGATCGCATTCTGGTCCAGCCCCTCGACGCCGAGCAGACCACTGCATCCGGCCTCGTTATTCCTGACACCGCCAAAGAGAAGCCCCAAGAGGGCAAGGTCCTGGCCGTTGGCCCGGGCCGCTTCGACGAGGATGGCGAAAAGCGCATCCCGCTCGATATCAAGGTTGGCGACACCGTCATTTACAGCAAGTACGGCGGTACCGAGGTCAAGTACAACGGCGAGGAGTATCTGCTCCTCTCCGCGCGCGACGTCCTCGCGATCGTTGAGAAGTAAGACCCCAGTGCAGTAGACGGGCCCGCCGCATTCGTGGCGGGCCCGTCCCACTCCCACGCCGCTAACGCACGAAGAAAGAAGAGTCATGGCCAAGATCCTGGAGTTCGATGAGGACGCCCGCCGCAGCCTCGAGCGCGGCGTCAACGCACTCGCAGATGCCGTCAAGGTGACCCTCGGCCCCAAGGGCCGCAACGTGGTCATCGACAAGAAGTGGGGCGCACCCACCATCACCAACGATGGTGTGACGATCGCGCGTGAGATCGAGCTGGAGAACCCTTACGAAAACCTGGGCGCTCAGCTCGCCAAGGAAGTCGCCACCAAGACCAACGACATCGCGGGCGACGGCACCACCACCGCAACCGTGCTTGCCCAGGCCATGGTGCGCGAGGGCCTCAAGCAGGTCGCTGCAGGCGCATCGCCGACCGACCTCAAGCGCGGCATCGACAAGGCTGTCGCCGCCGTGACCGAGAAGCTCATCGCGACGTCGCGTGCGGTGGACGGCAAGACGGAAATCGCCAACGTCGCCACCATCTCGTCGCAAGATCGCGAGATCGGAAACCTCATCGCCGACGCATTCGACAAGGTCGGTAAGGACGGCGTGATCTCCGTTGAGGAGTCCAGCACCACCGCCATGGAGCTGGAATTCACCGAGGGCATGCAGTTCGACAAGGGCTACATCTCGGCCTACTTCGTCACTGATGCCGATCGCCTCGAGACAGTGTTCGAGGACGCGCGCATTCTTCTGGTGCAGAACAAGGTGTCCTCGGTTCAGGAGCTTCTGCCCCTGCTCGAGCAGGTCGTCAAGATCGGCAAGCCGCTTTTGATCATCGCCGAGGATGTCGACGGCGAGGCGCTCTCGACGCTCGTCGTCAATCGCATCCGTGGCACGTTCTCTTCTTGTGCGGTCAAGGCCCCGGCCTTCGGAGATCGTCGTAAGGCAATCCTGCAAGACCTTGCCATCCTCACTGGTGCGCAGATCGTGGCCCCGGAGGTCGGACTCAAGCTCGACCAGGTCGGCCCCGAGGTGCTGGGTACAGCTCGTCGGGTAGTCGTGACCAAGGACACGACCACCATCGTTGACGGTGGTGGCAACCATGCGGATGTCGAGGCACGCATCGCACAGATTCGTGCTGAGATCGAACGCACCGACAGTGACTGGGACCGCGAGAAGCTGCAGGAGCGGCTCGCCAAGCTCGCCGGCGGCGTGGTGGTCATCAAGGTGGGCGGCCACACCGAGGTTGAGCTCAAGGAGAAGAAGCACCGCATCGAGGATGCCGTGTCGGCGACTCGCGCGGCGATCGACGAAGGCATCGTGGCCGGTGGTGGCTCTGCGCTCGTACAGGCGGGCACCGTGCTCGAGGGCAACCTCGGGCTTGATGGTGATCAGGCCTCGGGAGTCAACATCGTGCGCCGCTCAACCTCGGAGCCTTTGCGCTGGATCGCCGAGAACGCAGGCGAGCAGGGCTACGTCGTCGTCTCCAAGGTTGCCGACCTTCCTGCCGGCCATGGCTTCAACGCCGCGACCGGTGAGTACGTCGACCTGATCGCCGCCGGTGTCATCGACCCGGTCAAAGTCACGCGCTCTGCTCTTCAGAACGCTGCCTCCATCGCAGCAATGCTGCTCACCACCGAGGCACTGGTGGTGGAGAAGAAAGAAGAAGAGCCGGAAGCCGCGCACGGCGGTCACGGTCACTCCCACCACGGGCACAGCCACTAGCAGGGCCCGTCACCACCACGCTCAACCAAGAAGGCCCCGGACAATGTCCGGGGCCTTCTTGATGTTCGGGGGTTGTGGAGATTCAGCTGGCGCGCACGCGACGGCGGTAGATGACCTCGCGGTCCTCCTCCGAGAGCCCGCCCCATACGCCGTAGGGCTCACGCACGGCCAACGCGTGGCTCGCGCACTCGGTGCGCACCGGGCAGCCGGCGCAGATGGACTTGGCCGCGGTCTCGCGGGACTCGCGAGCTGGGCCGCGCTCACCGTCAGGGTGGAAGAAGACGCTGGGATCTTGGCCGCGACAGGCTCCGTCCATTTGCCAGTCCCAAAGGTCGGCATTTGGGCCGGGGAGCCGGGAAACGTCTGCCATGTCACACCTTCCTGGTTGCGAGGTCCTGACCTTGTTCAGGCCTTCACGAAGCACTCTAGTAATCGCGCCATAGGTTGGTCAAGTGGCTCGACTGAACAATTTTTGACGCGTTTTGCCCATCTGGGCGCGCGAGAATCGCGCCAGCCCCGGACAATCCGAGGGTGCCAAGTCAACGGGGAGCCGAGCGCGGCATAGCGCCAGCCACCTTGGGGCTGAGTGTCTCGGCAGTCGCCCGACGTCTGGGAGTTGCCCCGGCCACGTTGCGCACCTGGGACCGCCGCTACGGCGTCGGCCCCTCACA
>Ga0114976_10002801_pt1 | contig 10911 bp, 11 predicted proteins | sample S_130805_EF_Meta_FD_87319 | JGI IMG/M metagenome (GOLD analysis project Ga0114976, IMG submission 87319) | Freshwater microbial communities from Lake Simoncouche, Canada to study carbon cycling - S_130805_EF_MetaG | ecosystem: Environmental > Aquatic > Freshwater > Lake | place: Lake...
CGATTACGGCACCAAAGTTGGTTGCCCATACAACCATCGAAAGGTCGCGACCCTTGCTCTTTTGACTTGGCAGGTCGGTTGCCGCGAATCTGGCCTGCAAACCAGTGGCCGAGCCTGCGCCGAGCATGAACAAACCAACAAGCAAAAGCCAAAACTGCATGACCGCTGCCGAGGTAACCACCAGGGTTGCGCCAGAGATGGCTAGTGCAGCGCCAAATGCCAGCGCTGGGCGGCGGCCTCTAGCGTAGGCAATGCGACTAAGCGGAATGGCCCAGGTTGCTGCACCGAGTGTGGAGAATGTTGCGGCTGCACCCGACCAGGATGCCGAGCCCGAAATGTGCTCGGCTAGCAGTGCGCCGATCGAAAGGGTTGAGCCCAAACCGAAGCCAGAAAGTACCTGTCCCGCCGTCAGAACTCGAACCGTTCTGCGCTGTAACAACGCGATACCTTCATTAGCCATGGGTACAGCCTAACCTTCGCAAGGTAAACTTGAATCTAGACCGAAACTTAGGTGAAGAATGACTTCCGAGGCACTTACTCTGGCCGAAAAGGTTTGGAACGACCACTTGGTGGTCAAGGGCGAAAACGGCTCTCCAGACCTGCTCTACATCGACCTGCACCTGGTTCACGAAGTGACCAGCCCCCAAGCCTTCGATGGCTTGCGCCTTGCAGGCCGCCCGGTTCGTCGCCTAGACCTCACCATCGCAACCGAAGACCACAACACTCCAACCTGGGACATCGACAAGCCGATTGCCGACATCACCAGCCGCACCCAGATTCAGGCCTTACGCACAAACGCTGCCGAGTTCGGTGTGCGCATCCACTCGCTGGGCGACAAAGAGCAGGGCATCGTTCACGTGGTTGGCCCGCAGCTTGGCCTCACCATGCCAGGCATCACCGTGGTTTGTGGCGACTCACACACTTCAACCCACGGCTCATTCGGTGCACTTGCCATGGGCATCGGCACCAGCGAGGTTGAGCACGTTCTCGCCACGCAGACCTTGCCGCTAAAGCCTTTCAAGACCATGGCCATCAATGTTGAGGGTAAGCTTCGCCCAGGCGTTACCTCCAAAGACATCATCCTTGCCGTGATTGCCAAGATTGGCACCGGTGGCGGCCAGGGCTATGTGCTCGAATACCGCGGCAGCGCCATCCGTGAGCTTTCGATGGAAGCCCGTATGACCATTTGCAACATGTCGATCGAGGCTGGTGCGCGCGCCGGCATGGTTGCCCCAGACCAGATCACCTACGACTACCTCAAGGGTCGCCCCCACGCTCCTGAGGGAGCTGACTGGGATGCCGCGCTGGCCTACTGGAAGACTCTGCCTACCGACGAGGGTGCCAAGTTCGACGCCGAGGTATTCCTCGACGCCAACACTCTCGACCCGTTCGTCACCTGGGGCACCAACCCGGGTCAGGGCGTTTCGCTGCTCGACTCGGTGCCAAACCCCGAGGACTTCAAAGACCCTAACGACCGCGCCGCGGCCGAGCGTGCGCTTGAATACATGGACCTAACCCCAGGCACCAAGATGAAGGACATCCGTGTGGACACGGTGTTCCTTGGCTCGTGCACCAACAGCCGCATCGAAGACCTTCGTGCCGCCGCTGCCGTGATCGATGGCAAAACCAAGGCCGATGGCGTTCGCATGATGGTTGTGCCAGGCTCTGCCAAGGTGCGCCTACAGGCCGAGGCCGAGGGTCTCGACAAAATCTTCAAAGACTTCGGTGCCGAGTGGCGCTTTGCCGGTTGCTCGATGTGTCTTGGCATGAACCCAGACCAGCTGGCTCCGGGAGAGCGCGCGGCAAGCACTTCAAACCGCAACTTCGAGGGTCGCCAGGGCAAGGGTTCGCGCACGCACCTGGTTTCGCCACTGGTAGCAGCAGCCACCGCCATTCGCGGCACGCTGTCTAGCCCAGCCGACCTAGAGGGAGCCAACTAATGGAAAAGTTTGAAACCTACACCGGCGTTGGAGTGCCGCTGCGCCGAAGCAATGTCGACACCGACCAGATCATCCCAGCGGTTTACCTAAAGCGCATCACCAAGACCGGCTTCGAAGACGCGCTGTTTGCCGCCTGGCGCAACGACCCGGAATTCGTTCTCAACCAGGATGCCTACCGGCACGGCGAGGTGCTCTTCGCTGGCCCAGACTTCGGCACGGGTTCAAGCCGTGAGCACGCGGTGTGGGCACTTCGCGACTACGGTTTCAAGGCCGTGTTCTCCAGCAAGTTTGCCGACATCTTCCGCGGCAACTCTGGCAAGCAGGGGCTGATCACCGGAATCATCGACGATGCCACCATCGAAAAGATTTGGCAGGCGCTCGAGGCCAACCCTGGTCTCGAAGCCACGGTAAACCTCGTTGACAAGACCGTTCAGGTGGGCGACATCCAAGCCCCATTCGAGATTGACGAATACACTAGGTGGCGTCTGCTTGAAGGGCTCGATGACATCGGGCTCACCCTGCGAGACGAGCAAGCCATAACCGATTTTGAGGCAAAACGAGCAGCTTGGCTGCCAAAGACGCTTCCGGCTAGAGGAGCCTAATGAGCCAGATCACCGTTCAGGGCGGAAAGCCACTGGTTGGTCGCGTAGACGTTCGTGGCGCTAAAAACCTGGTTACCAAGGCGATGGTGGCTGCACTGCTCGGCGACAACGCCAGCATCCTGCGCGAGGTTCCTCACATCAGCGACGTTGAAGTTGTTTCGAAGCTTCTGCAGCTTCACGGCGTGAAGATTACCCACGACGACGACGGCACCATGACGCTCGACCCAACCAACGTGAAGTCGGCTCGCATGGTCGACATCGATGCTCACGCCGGCTCGTCGCGCATTCCAATCCTGTTCTGCGGCCCGTTGCTGCACCAGCTTGGTGAGGCTTTCATTCCAGACCTCGGCGGCTGCCACATCGGCGACCGCCCAATCGACTACCACCTAGAAGTTCTTCGCAACTTTGGTGCGGTTATCGAGAAGCAGCCAAACGGCATTCGCCTCAGTGCGCCAGACGGTTTGCACGGAGCCAAGATTTCGCTGCCTTACCCTAGCGTTGGCGCAACCGAGCAGGTGCTGCTCACATCGGTGCGTGCCGAGGGTCTAACCGAGCTATGTGGCGCAGCGGTTGAGCCAGAAATCATGGACCTCATCGCCATCTTGCAAAAGATGGGCGCAATCATCTCGGTAGACACCGACCGCACAATTCGCATCGAAGGTGTGAAGACCCTCGACTCATACGAGCACGCGGCTCTTTTCGACCGCAACGAGGCCGCTTCTTGGGCCGCCGCAGCGCTGGCCACCCACGGCGACATCTTTGTAGGCGGCGCACGTCAGCAAGAAATGATGACCTTCCTCAACGTGTATCGCAAGGTTGGCGGCGCCTTCGACATCAAGGATGACGGCATTCGCTTCTACCACCCGGGCGGCGACCTAAACCCTGTGGTTATCGAGACCGACGTTCACCCTGGCTTCATGACCGACTGGCAGCAGCCACTAGTTGTTGCGCTAACCCAGGCCAAGGGCCTTTCGATCGTTCACGAAACGGTTTACGAAAACCGCTTCGGCTTTACCGACGCGCTAGTGCAAATGGGCGCGCAGATTCAGATCTACCGCGAGTGTCTCGGCGGAAATCCGTGCCGATTTGGCCAGCGAAACTTTAATCACTCCGCAGTAATCTCCGGCCCAACGCCTTTGCACGGTGCCGACATCCGAGTGCCCGACCTTCGTGGTGGATTTAGCCACATGGTTGCGGCATTGGCAGCGGAAGGTGTTTCGAACGTGACCAACGTTCAGCTCATCTCCCGTGGCTACGAGCACTTCTTGAGCAAACTAGAAGCACTCGGCGCCGAATTTACCTACACGGAGTAACCATGGCCAAGAAAAAGTCGGGCGACTTCTTGAAGATGCCCAAGATTCACAAGAATGACATCCACTTTGGCACGCGCATCGTTGCCAACATTCTCAGGCCAGTCGTTCGCGCGCTTTATCGCGTTGAGGTAAAAGGCACCGAAAACGTGCCAAAGACCGGCGCTTACGTGCTCGGTGCCAACCACGTTACCTACTTGGATGCTCTGGCAGTTGCCTACCTGGTCTACTTCAAGTTGCACCGCACCCCGCACTTTTTGGCTAAGGGAAACCTGTTCAAGGTTCCGGTCATTGGATCGATCTTGCTCGGCGTTGAGCAGGTTCCTGTTTATCGTGGCGGTCACACCAACCGCGAACCAATGGACGCAGCCAACGCCGTGTTGCAAAACGGTCGAGTCATCGCAATCTTCCCCGAGGGCACGCTCACTCGCGAGCCAGACGGCTGGCCGATGCGCGGCAAGATTGGCGCCCTGAAAATGGCTCTCGAAAACGACGTTCCCTTCATTCCTATGGCGCAGTGGGGCACCGAGGCAGTACTTGCTACCTATTCGCGCAAGCTGCGCCCAAAGCCTTGGCACAAGGTGCGCATGATCATTGGCAAGGAGCTTGACCTGTCTGCCTACCGTGGTCGCAAGCTGTCGCACCAGGAGTACATCGACGTAACCGAGCTGGCGATGCAAGCCATCACCAAACTCACCGAAGAGTTGCGCGGTGGCAAGGCTCCGAAGAAGTTGTTCGACCCTCGCGAGCACGGGCTTGCCGAACACGGAAACTTTAAGAAGGCACCAAAACCGCAGGTGGGTGAAAAGTAATGGCAAAAGTTGCAGTCATGGGCGCTGGCTCTTGGGGAACCACGGTTGCCAAGGTTCTTGCCGACAGTGGCAACGAGGTAACCCTCTGGGCTCGTCGCGCCGACCTTGCCGAAGAAATCAACCTTGAGCACCGCAACGGCGACTACCTGCCCGGCATCGAACTTCCTGCAGAGCTGAAAGCCTCCTCGGATGTTGCACAGGTGCTTGAAGGTGCCGAACAGGTTTACATCGCGGTCCCATCGCAGTCGCTTCGAGGCAGCCTCACCGAATGGTCGGAATTCTTACCCAAGGATGCCATCCTCGTGAGTCTCATGAAGGGGGTTGAAAAAGACACCGGGCTTCGCATGAGCGAGGTTATCGAGGCAGTTACCGGTTTCGATCTAGACCAGATTGCCGTTCTGAGTGGGCCAAACCTTTCACTCGAAATCGCGGGTGAACAGCCAACTGCATCCGTGATCGCTTGCCAGTCTCGAGATAATGCCGAGCTGGTGGCCAAGGCCGCAAACTGCGCCTACTTCACTTCATTCACCAACACCGATGTGATCGGTACCGAGTTTGGTGGCATCCTCAAAAACCTCATCGCGGTTGCCATCGGCATTGTCAACGGTGTTGGCTACGGTCAAAACACTAAGGCTTCGATCATGACTCGCGGTCTTGCCGAAATGTCTCGCTTCTCCGAGGCCTACGGCGGCAAGAAGAAGACCATGAAGGGCTTGGCCGGCCTGGGCGACCTCATTGCCACTGCAGAATCGCCGCTCTCCAGAAACCACAAGGCCGGCGAAATGCTGGGCAAGGGTTACCGCCTCAACGAGGTAATCAAGCGTCTTTCGCAGACCGCCGAAGGTTTGTCGTCAATTGCGCCGGTACTGGCTCTCGCCGAGGCGAAGGGCATCAAGATGCCAATCGTCGAGCAGGTTTACGCCGTGATGCAGGGCAAGATGCACCCTCGCGAAATTGCTCCGCACCTAACCCACGAGTCAGACGAACCTCAGGGCGAGTAATGTCAAAAATCCGTGTTGCACTGTTGTTTGGTGGTCGGTCATCCGAGCACTCAATCTCTTGCGCCACGGCCGCCGGCGTTATGGGCGCGATCGATCGAACCCGTTTCGACCTGGTGCCAATCGGAATCACCAAAAAGGGCGTGCTCTGCCCGGTGGACGACAATCCTGAACTTTGGGCGCTAACTGCAGGCGAGCTTCCGGTGGTTGAGTTCAATGGCAAAAAAGTTATTTGGCCTGAACTCGGTCAGCACGAACTGCGTTACCAAGACCTCAACGCCGGAACCATCGAGAGCCTCGGCAACATCGATGTTGTGTTCCCTGTGCTGCACGGCCCTTACGGCGAAGACGGCACCATCCAGGGGTTCCTCGAGCTGCTCGACATTTCCTACGTTGGCAACGGAGTTTTTGCGTCGGCTGCCGGCATGGACAAAGAATTCACCAAAGCGCTCTTCCAGGCTGCCGGCGTGCCGGTAACTCCGCACGTTGTCATCCGTGAGTCGCAGTGGCTGAACGACCCGGAGTCTTGCCTCGAGCGCGTCAAGGCGCTTGGCGGAACCCCGCTGTTTGTAAAGCCGGCCCGCGCCGGTTCTTCGGTTGGCGTTTCGAAGGTTTCCAACATGGACGATTTCGAAGCCGCCTGCGCCGAAGCCTTCGCGCACGACAGCAAAATCGTGGTTGAACACGGCCTAGTAGGTCGCGAGGTTGAATGTGCAGTGCTCGATGGCCACCACGGCAAGCGTCCGCGAGTTTCTGTGGCAGGCGAGATCGTGGTCAAGGGTCGAGAGTTTTACGACTTCGAAGCCAAGTACCGCGACCAAGATGCTGTCGACCTGATTGTTCCCGCCGACCTAACCGCAGAAGAACTAGACGAAATGCAGAACATCGCTCGCAAGGCATTTGAGGCAATCGGTGGCGCAGGATTGGCTAGAGTCGACTTCTTCTTGACCGACAAGGGTTTCTTTGTCAACGAGATCAACACCATGCCTGGTTTCACCCCGCTTTCGATGTTTCCAAGCCTGTGGCAGGCCAGTGGCATCGCCTACAAAGACCTGATCAGCGAGCTAATCGACCTCGCACTCGAAGACAAGCACTAGGCCTACTGGCAGCGGCGGCTAACTTTGCCGTTTGCGGTGGCTGAGGCAAGTTCGTCGAGCACACTCGAACCCGAAACGCTCTTGCTGTCCACAATGATTTCGGTGGCCGGCGTGCGGGCAAAGGTAATGAACCGATAAGACGGCGCTTTGCTGTCGTCTACCAACCAGTCGATGTCTTGAACCGTTACGCAGGGCAGTGTGCTCACGTCAACTGGCGGAATGCCACAACGCAACAACACGGATGCCGGCTCGCCCCAAGCCGCGGTGGATTGCGCGTCGGTGTTGCGGCGCTGTTGAAGATCAACCTTGTCTGGAAGTCGAACCATCACTTCGGCGCAACCTGGGTTGTTTGAGTCCTCGGCGGCGTTCAAGCTCACGGCCGGTGCGCACGCGGTGAGCATCGTGGTGGTAATTGAGGCAATCGCAAGCGCGGCGGCAAAGCGCCCAGAGGTCAAAGAAACACGTAAAAAGTTCATCAAGAACAGGCTACCTTTGGATGGTGACCGAAAACCAAACCGTTGGCTCAATTGGCGAAAATGAGGCCCTCAAGCGCACCGTTTCGCGCCTGAACCAGGGCGAGTTCACCATTGTGGGCTCGGGCGACGACGCCGCGGTGGTTTCAACCACCGACGATCGTTTCGTGGTTACCACCGACACCATGATCGAGGGTCACGATTTCAGGCTCGACTGGAGTTCGTTCTACGACCTTGGCTACAAAGCGGTTGCCACCAATGTTTCCGACGTAGCAGCCATGGGCGCTAGGCCAACCGCGCTGGTGGTTGCCATCGCCGTGCCGGCATCCACGTTGGTTTCCGATCTCGAAGCCTTCGCCGATGGTCTGCGCACCGCCTGCGAGTCTCTTGCGCCTGGTTGCGCCGTGGTTGGAGGCGACCTTGCGGCCAGCGAACAGGTATTCATCTCGGTAACCGCTCACGGCTCGCTAGAGGGGCGAGAGCCGGTTCTGCGCTCAGGTGCTCGTGTAGGCCAAATTGTGGCCGTAGCAGGCACTTTGGGGCGCGCGGCGGCGGGGCTAGGCCTTTTGCAGTCGAACAACACAGATGCCGTGGCGGCCTACGACGCCTTTGTTGAAACCCAGTTGCGCCCAAGCCCGCCGGTTCAAGCCGGCATCGACGCGGCTGTCGCGGGAGCGACATCGATGTTGGATCTCTCGGATGGCCTCGCCAAAGACGCCGCTCGCATCGCCAAGGCGTCTGGGGTTGCTATTCGAATCAACAGTCGCGACCTTGATGGCTTTATTGCAATGCTCGAAGAACCGGCTCGCGCCATCGATGCCGATGCAAAAGCATGGGTGATCAGCGGGGGAGAAGACCACTCGCTCTTGGCTACGTTCGATGTTGATGCCGCGATTCCGCGCGCTTTCAAGCCAATCGGAACGGTCGTTGCCGGCGAGGGTGTTTACCTAGACGACGACAAACTTGCCGAACAGGGCTGGGACTCGATTACGGGCTAACTACTTGTGCAAGGCTGCGTTTAGCGTGATGCCAACGCCGCTGCGAGGAGTAGCCTCAACGCGACCTGTCACGGAGTTGCGACGGAACAAAATGTTTGGCACGCCAGACAGCTCAACGGCCTTCACGGCGCGCTCGCCGTTTTCGTCGATGAGAGTCACCTTGGTGCCGGCGGTCACGTAAAGCCCAGCCTCAACCACGCTGTCGTCGCCAAGTGAAATGCCGATTCCAGCGTTTGCGCCAAGCAGTGCTCTCTCACCGATTTGCACGCGCTCGCGGCCTCCGCCAGAAAGCGTTCCCATGATGCTTGCGCCGCCGCCGATGTCTGAGCCGTCGCCGACCACGACACCTTGCGAAATGCGCCCCTCAACCATGGCCACACCAAGTGTGCCGGCGTTGAAGTTGACAAAGCCCTCGTGCATCACGGTGGTGCCAGGTGCAAGGTGTGCACCAAGGCGCACGCGCGAAGCATCCGCGATTCGAACCTTGGCAGGGGTTAGGTAGTCGAGCAAACGTGGAAACTTGTCGATTGCATGGATGCTCACGCCGGCACGCTGAAGGCCAGGGCGCAGTGCGTCGAGCTGGTCTACGGAGACTGGGCCCGCCGAGGTGAAAGCAACGATCGGAAGCGCGCCAAGCAAACCCTCTAGGTTGATGGTGTTTGGCTTCACGAGTAGGTGCGACAGCAAGTGCAGGCGCAGGTAGGCATCCGCGGTGCTGGAAACTTCGAGCTCGAGGTCGATTTCGGTGCGAACCACCTGCACGTCTACGTTGCGGCGAGCATCGTGGCCAACCAGCGCGTCTAGCTGCTTTGGCACCACCCAGAGCGCGTCGGTCTTGGGCGCTTCGCCGAGCTGAGGGTTTGGATACCAAACGTCGAGCACGGTGGAATCGGCGGCGATGGTGGCTAAACCATGGCCCCAAGCCTTGCCAGTTATCAGATTTGCTGAAGTCACACCACAAGGTTACAGGTAGGCTCGATACTGTGACGGCTCTAACTCTCAATACTGACGCGGATGTGATCGAACTCACCCGCCAAATCTGCGATATCGAATCGGTTTCGGGCAACGAAAAGGCGCTCGCCGATGCCATCGAAGCCGCACTCAAAACCGCAGGGCACCTCGAGGTAATTCGCGACGGCGACGCCATCGTGGCAAAGACCAACCTCGGTCGCGCCAAGCGCGTGATCATTGCCGGACACATCGACACAGTGCCGCTTGCCGACAACCTTCCCGTTACTCGCATGCTGCAGGATGGCAAAGATGTGCTCTGGGGCAGAGGCACCGTAGACATGAAGGCCGGCGTTGCCGTGCAGCTGAAGCTTGCCGTAGACCTCGCCGAACCAAATGTAGATATCACATGGGTCTTCTACGACCACGAAGAAGTTGAGGCATCGCTAAACGGCCTCGGTCGAATCTCGCGCAACCGTCCAGAACTCTTGCAGGCATCCTTCGCTGTTCTCTGCGAGCCTTCGAACGCCCAGGTTGAGGGTGGCTGCAACGGCACCCTGCGCGTGGATGTTCGCACGCGAGGCGTAAAGGCTCACTCGGCACGCCCTTGGATGGGTGAGAACGCCATTCACAAGGCTGGCGACATCCTTACAAAGCTGCACAGTTTCCAACCTGATACGGTCAACGTTGACGGTCTCGAGTACCGCGAGAGCCTGAATGCCGTGCTGATCTCTGGCGGCATTGCCACCAACGTGATTGCCGACGAAACCGTCATCACGGTCAACTACCGATTCGCTCCTTCTAAGAGCCCCCAGGATGCCTTCGGCTTCTTGCAGCAGTTCTTCGATGGTTTCGAGCTTGAGCTGGCCGACTCTGCCGCTGGGGCACGACCTGGGCTCGATCTGCCCGAGGCTGCAGCGTTTGTTGCCGCAACCGGCTCAACGGCCAAGCCCAAGTACGGCTGGACCGACGTGGCCAGATTCAGCGAACTTGGCATACCAGCCGTCAACTTTGGCCCTGGCGACCCGAACAAGGCACATGCCGACGACGAATACGTTGAGGTTGAACAGATTCTCTCGAGCGAGCTTGCTCTCAGAAACTGGTTAACCGCGTAAACGCAGTTTGCCGAGTTGTTATCAATCTGAAACTGCTCATTTGCCTTCAGGGTATTTTTCAGCACAAATCTGTGAGAAAATTAAGTTTCTGGCGTTTTTGCCAAGCAACAAGGAGTCACAAATGGCAGCAATGAAGCCGCGCACCGGCGATGGTCCGATGGAAGCAGAACGCGAACTTAGAGGACTAATCATCCTTCGTGTTCCCCTAGAAGGCGGAGGTCGTCTGGTGGTATCCGTAAACGACGAAGAAGCCAAAGAACTTCACGCACGACTTGCAGAAGTTGTAAAAAAGTAGGTTCTCAAACAAAAAAGCCGGTCACCAACGTGACCGGCTTTTTGCATGCAGGTTATTTGCGCTTGCTTGCCAACAACAGGCCATCGCCGATTGGCGACATGGCCGAGACGAAGTCATCGTTGTTCACAAAGAATCTCAAGGCATCGCGGTAGACCGCAGTGGTTTCGTCGCGGATGGCTGGGTCTGGCACCCTGTCGCGCCACAGAGCGTGAGCGATGGCAATCACACCGCCTGGGCGCAGCAACCTGGATGCTTCGTGCAGCTGAAGTTCTAGGGTTTCGCGATCGGCATCCAAGAACACCAGATCGTATGCAGAGTCGGCC
>Ga0114976_10002803_pt1 | contig 10908 bp, 5 predicted proteins | sample S_130805_EF_Meta_FD_87319 | JGI IMG/M metagenome (GOLD analysis project Ga0114976, IMG submission 87319) | Freshwater microbial communities from Lake Simoncouche, Canada to study carbon cycling - S_130805_EF_MetaG | ecosystem: Environmental > Aquatic > Freshwater > Lake | place: Lake...
ATGAAAAAAAAGAAATTGCAACTAAGATGTTCGGTGTCCCATCTAGTAAATTTGTAAAAGTAAATAATCCATATAGACCTGCCGAAATATTAAAAAAATATGACGGACAAACTATTGCATATATTGCAGCAGTTGGTGATAAGGATGCAACAAGATTACAAGGTAAATATTTTAAACCATATAAAGGTAAAGCCGGATATGGTTATGATGAAATAGGTTATACATATCCAATACCTGCAGAAAAAAATCCAATAAGTGGAACGGATGTTCGTAATGGATTGGGAAGTAGTGATAAAGAAAAAGCTAAAAAGTTTTTTCTTAAAGCATATCCAAAATTTGACAAAGATATTTTTAAAATGATAACAACAAAATTAAGTGAAGGATTTCCAGGAGGAATAGGAGTAGGCCTAAATTTACCAGGAGGATATATAAATGGTGCACCAACAGGTTCAGTAGCCGAATTGATAAATCAAGTAGTTACGGAAGAATTATTTGAAGAATTTGTTAAAACATATTTTACAGAAGAATCCGAAGCAGAAAAAATGGGTTTAGTGCATTTAGGGGGTGGTTATTATGGTAAAGATAAAGAGCAAGGAGCAACTCACAAATCCGATAATGGTAAATTAAGAGCATTGACACCCGCAGAAATATCCGCAGAAAAACAAAAGAAGATGTCTAAGGGCCCATCCGACGCACCTGCCAACGAACCAAAACCATCTCAACCTGGTCAACCTGTTAATAAAGGAGCAACTGTACAGGGTAAAACTGATACTGAAAAAGAAAAAGGTCCAGAAAATAAACCTGGAAAAGAAAAGCAAGAAGCACCACCTGAACAAAAATTGGGTGGAGATGAATTAAAATCGGATGCAGAAAAAAGAGAAGAGGGTGGTGAAGAATCTCCAAAAGAAAAAGCTGAGAGAGAAAATAAAGAAAAAATAGAAAAACAAATTGAACACGAAAAATCAGGTTTATCACACGAAGAAAAAAATGCATATGAATTTTTAGATGGATTACCTGACGAAGAAAAAATTAAAGCAATTGATGATGCACTAAATAAAAGAAATGTTGTTGAAAAAATTGTACAAGATACTATTGTTGGTGGATGGCTTGCTAAAAAAGCAAAACAATTAGGAAATTTTATAAAAGGTATTGGTTCGTTTATTGCAACTGGAAGAACAGGTGCATCAAAAGATTGTAGTGGCGCCCCAGCTGGCCCACATGCAAAAGGTAGTTGGTCACTTGGAACACATTTGGCAGAAGATGCAGAGAGTAGAAGAAACTATTTATCAAAATTAGATGCAACTGGTAATAAACCAGACCCAAAAAACAAACCAAAGATTGATAAAAGCAAATGTAAAGATGTTCATTATAGTGATTATCAAAAACGTGATGAGAATGGTAAACGTGTATATAAAGAAGAACCTGTTTACAAACAAGGTAAAAAACCAGACCTAGAAAATTTTGGAAGAGATAATGGCCGTTATTATGCAATGGGAGCTAGACCAGGTGGTTCTGATAATCCAAGTATAGAACCATTTAATGCAAGAGAACTTGACCCAAAAAGCGGATATTTTATAAGAGATGGTAAATACTACGATGTAAAAGGAAAAGAAGTTGACAAACATGGTAATATTTTAGATGCAAATGGTAAACCTACACAAGAAAATAATTTTTGGGGAGTTCCAAAAACTAAAGAAGTTCCTGTATACGAAGATAATTTATCCGATGAACAATTACACGCCGCACATGCAGCCCATCATAAAGCACACGAACAACAACATGCAATACAACATACAGTTATGGAAGGTGCAGCAATATTAGGTGGTGCATTATATGGTGGAGCTATATTGGGTAAGCTTGGATTGGGTGCAAGTCATGGAGTAGCTGCTGGTACTGAAGCCGCATCTCATGGTGCCGCAGAACTTGCAAAACACATTATTAAAGATGGTATAAAACATGCTACTTTTGAAATGATGGGTATGGAAAATATTGGTGGAATGGCCGGTGCAGGATTAGGGGTTAGTGCAATTACAGGAGGAATGTTGGAAGAATTATTTAATGATGTTAATATGTTGTTAGAAAGTAATGATAAAGATACTAATAAAAAGTTTTTTTCAAAATTACTTAGAAAAATGGCCGAAGCTTATAAAGGATATAAAATGACTCCTGAACAAAAATTAGAAAGTTTAAAAACTTATAAGTTATTAAAAGCAAAAAGAGAAAAAGAAGATAATAAAAAATCATTAGCCAGTTTGATAAAAGAAAATATTTCCGAATCAAAAAAAAACTCAATTCATCATTTTGTAGAGTTTGCAACTAAAAGATTAAAGTTAAAAGAAACTCCAAAAATTACCTTATTGACTGGTAGAGAATATTCAGAAGCAAAAACCAGTTTAGGTGGGTATAATCCAATGTCTAAAGAAATATATGTTGCAATAGAAGGTAGATTAACTGCGGACATACTTAGAACACTTGCACATGAGATGGTTCATAGAAAGCAAGATGAATTGGGTTTAGTAAAAGATGAAATCAAAGATGGTGCAACAGGTTCTCCAATTGAAAACCAAGCACATGCAGTTGCCGGTATCTTAATGAGAAATTATGGTAAAATAAATAAACAAATTTATAACGAAAGTATTAATATAAATGTTGACAAAGGTGATACTGTATTGATGGGTAAATTCAAAAACAAAAAAGTTGTTGTTAAAGATATTGGTAAAGATGACCACGGGATGCCAACTATAAATGGTAAAAAGGCAACAACATTTAGATTGGGCCAAAAGGGACAAAACATATACGAAATGGGTAATAAGGATGTCCATTTTATGAATATTATAAAATTATACAGAGATTCAACATTTAGAAAAAGAATCCATGCATATCTTTTTGGTAGAGCAAATATGCCAGCAAATCCAAACATGGTTGCAAGAGCACTTCGTAATATGGGGTATGATGAGATAACTCAAATGGAAAAAGAATTAAATATCCAACCAAATTTAAACGAAGGTTTATTATTAGAGGGTGGAGCATATGGGCATATGTCACATCCGTTTGATGATATGGATTTAACTTTTGGTGATTTGAAAAATATAATCACAAAAGCACTTACCGGAGAGTTAGGAGTGATTAGAGAAAAAACTGACGGACAAGCTTTGGCAATAAGTTGGAAAAATGGTAGATTGATTGCAGCAAGAAATAAAGGGCATCTACAAAATGCAGGAGCAAATGCATTGGGTATCGAAGGTGTTGCATCTAAATTTGCCGGAAGAGGTGGATTGACAGATGCATATAATTTCGCAATGAAAGATTTATCGGCCGCAATATCATCTCTATCTCAAAAACAAAGAGAAAAGATTTTTGGTGAAGGTAAAAACTTTATGAATATTGAAATTATTTGGCCAACATCGGTAAATGTAATTCCTTACGGACAAGCTTTATTAGTTTTTCATAATTGTATTCAGTATAACGAAAGTGGTACTGCAATAGGACAAGTTGATGGTGCAGAAAACACGTTGGCGGGAATGATTAAACAAACAAACCAACAAGTTCAATCTAAATACACAATACAAGGCCCACCAATTACAAGTATACCTAAAAATGACAATTTAAGTTCTAAACAAAATAAGTATCTTTCTAAATTAAATAAATTACAAAGTGAATTTGGGTTAAGTGATTCCGATAATGTTGCAGACTATCATCAAAGTTGGTGGGATTGGTGGATTACATCAAACGCACCTGTTAAAGTTGATAAACTTACAAAAGAATCATTAATTAGAAGATGGGCATTTGGAGATAAGTCACTTAGATTGAATACAATATCAAATGAAGAATTACAAAAATGGGCAATTGCACAAGATAAGGTAAATGTTATAAAGCAACAAAAAGATAATATTAAACCATTTGAAGAATTATTCTTAGGAGTTGGTGCAGATGTCTTAGAATTTGTAAGTTCGGTATTGACTGTTCATCCTGATAAGGCAATTAGGTCAATGAAAGAAAAACTAAAGTCAGTTGCATCACAAGTTAGAAGTGGTGGAGACCCATCTAAAGTTCAAAAATTGAAACAAGAATTAAGTAGATTAAATGCTTTGGGTGGTATTGATAAGATAGTTGCGACCGAAGGATTAGTGTTTTTTTATAATGGAAAAACTTATAAACTTACAGGTTCATTTGCACCCTTAAATCAAATCTTAGGTATTTTTTACGAATAATTTTGATATATATAGTATAAAGAAACAGTTATAAAAGTATAGAAATATGGCAAAAAGAAAAAGTTTTGATGAAAAATCAAAAGGAATGCACAAAACCCGTAAACTAATTATAGATACGGTATTTGGAAGAACGGACAATAATCAAACTCAGTTTGGTTATGAAAAAGAAGCTGAACAAAAAAGAGAAGTTGGTGAAACTTGGATAGATGCAGATGGTAAAGAATGGAGACAAGAAAAAGGATTCAAAACAATCGTTACCGAAATGGATGATGTTAGAGACTTTTTACATAAATTAAGTCATTGTTCTAAGAAAGATTGTAAAACGATTCAATATAGTTACGCTGATAAAAAACTAATCAGTAAAACTGGAATGTGTGCAACTTGTTTGGCAAAATTTGAAGGTGGATTAAGAATAGATGGTACGTTTCCTTTTTATGAAGATTATAAAATAACAAATAATAAACTTGGTTACGTTAGAGACTATAAAGATAAAATGGAAGAAGCTTTACGTGGTGTAAAAGAACAAATGGAAATCGTAACGGAAGATGGTAGAATTGAAAAGTGGACATGGGAAGTAGACATTGAAAAGGTAAAAGAAGATTTGAAAAAAGACATCGATGGTGCTTATGAAGCCATTGAATTATTAATAGAAAGAAAAAGATTATTAGAAGAAAAATTAGTTGAGTTAAATCATCCAGAATTAGTTAAAAAATAAAAATTATGAAAAAATTCTTAAATTTAAAAAACATTGCAATAGCATTATTAATTGTAGTAGTAGTTTTCCAACAATGTGGTGGAAACAAAACAAAAACAGGTGAAATTGTAAAAGTTGATGGTAAAAAATACGAACTTATCAAACACGAAATTGATACATTTGAAGTAGTTAAAACAAAAGTAGTAACTAAGAAAGGTGAAGATATTTATCACGAAACAATTAAAGAAGTTGTTATACCTACAATTGTAGATACACAAGCTTTATTAAAAGATTATTTTGCAAAGAACATTTACAAAGATACATTACAATTACCAGATAGTTTAGGAACAATTGCAATGATTGATACAATTACTCAAAATAAAATATTGGGTAGAACTTTCAATGCAAGTGTTAAACAAAGAACCATTAAAGAAACTATGATTGTTAAGGAATTACCAAAAACACAAGTATATTATGGTTTAACTGGTGGATTTAACAAAGCGGATGTAGTTTCTAATATTGGTGCAGGGTTACTTATAAAAACTAAAAAAGACAAAATCTATAATTTAGGTATTGGTGTTGCTAATAGAGTAACCGATGGAACTAATGGAACATTATCACCATATATTGGAGCTGGTGTTTATTGGAAGATTAAATTCAAAAAATAATGGGAGTTCAAGGGCAACCTAAGAAAACCTTAAAAGAGATAATTGCTGAAGAATATCGCAAGTGTGCGTTAGACCCAATTTACTTTATGAAGAAGTATTGTGTCATTCAGCATCCGGTGAGAGGAAAAATACCCTTTCACCTTTATCCATTCCAGGAAAATTGTTTAACAGACTTTAAAGATAATCGTTTTAACATTATTCTTAAATCTCGTCAGTTAGGTCTATCGACTTTATCTGCAGGATATATTTTATGGAAGATGTTATTCAACCAAGACTTTAATGCGTTGGTAATCGCAACGAAAGTGACTGTAGCGAAGAATCTGGTAGAGAAGGTAAGAGTTATGCACGACTTACTTCCTGTTTGGTTGAGAGATGGAGGTAGTTCATCGGTAGAAGATAACAAACTTTCTCTTAAATTAAAAAATGGTTCACAAGTAAAAGCAATCGCAAGTTCTCCGGACGCAGGTCGTTCCGAAGCCTTATCCCTATTAGTTGTGGATGAGGCGGCATTCATTAGAGATATTGATGAGATTTGGTTATCAGCACAATCTACTCTATCAACGGGTGGTGCTGCAATCGTATTATCAACTCCAAATGGTATTGGTAATTGGTTTCATAAAATGTGGGTAGATGGAGAAAGTGGCCAAAATGGATTTAATAATATCAATCTACATTGGACAGTTCATCCAGAAAGGAATCAGGCATGGAGAGATGAACAAACTAAAATCTTAGGAGTTAAAGGTGCAGCACAAGAATGTGATTGTGACTTCGTTGGTTCAGGTGATACGGTATTTGAGCCGGCATTATTGACATGGTATAAAGATACATATATAATGGAACCTGCACAAAAACGAGGATTTGATAACAATCTTTGGGTATGGGAACATCCAAATTATAATAGAGCGTATATGGTGTGTGCGGACGTTGCACGTGGTGACGGAGCTGATTATTCTACTGCACAAGTTATAGACATCGAAGATTCATCACAAGTTGCAGAATATAGAGGTAAAATTGACACAAAAGATTTTGGAAACTTCTTAACTGCATTGGCAACCGAATATAATAACGCACTTTTAGTAGTAGAGAACTCAAATGTAGGTTGGGCATGTATTCAACAAATTATCAATAGAGGATATCAAAATCTATTCTATATGAGTAATGATTTGAAATATATTGATACCGAAAGACAAATGTCAAACAAATATTATAGAGACGAAAGACAAATGGTTGCAGGATTTTCAACGACCAGTAAAACTCGTCCACTTATTATTTCAGCATTAGACACATATATGAATGAAAAAGATATTCTAATTCGTTCAAGTAGATTGATAGATGAAATGTTTACGTTCATTTGGCAGAATGGTAGAGCAGAAGCAATGAAAGGATATAATGATGACCTTATTATGGCATTGGGTATTGGACTTTGGGTTCGTAATACTGCGTTGCGATTGAAACAAGAAGGTATAGATTTGACAAAACAAATGTTAAACTCATCACAGATAAATAAATACGAAGGAATTATATCAACAGGCCATTTATCAAAAAATCCATATGAAATGGATTTGGGTAAAGGTGAAATTGAAAACCTAACTTGGTTACTAAAGTAATTTTTTTATATTTATATGTTGAAACTCTTATAGATGAACGAAGATTTAGATAAATGGTTTAAAGAAAAGTGGGTAAACATCGGCAAAAAAGTTGATGGTAAACACCCACCATGTGGAACTTCGGGAGAAAAGAAAGGTTATGCAAAATGTGTTCCTGCTGCAAAAGCGGCTGGAATGAGTAAAAAAGAAAAACAAAGTGCAACTCAAAGAAAAAGAGCTGCACAAAATGATGCAGGAAGAGGAGGCAAGAATAGTAGTGGACAAGGTAAAACACCAATATATGTTTCAACAAAACCAAAAAATGAAACTATGAACATAGAAGAAAGAATAAATTTATTTTTAGAAAAAAATTGTCCAACCGATGCAGGTAAATGGGCAGCATCTAAAGCAGCAGCAAAATCTAAGTTTGATGTATATCCATCAGCTTACGCAAATGGTTGGGCGGCAAAAAACTATAAATCTAAAGGTGGTGGGTGGAAAACTTGTAGTGAAAATGTAGTAAACGAAGTAACGGGTAGAGAAGCAAAAGAAATTGCTAAATTGACAGGTACACGTGATAGTATAGTACAAAAATTTATAGATGATTTTAATTTGAATGCTAAAAACCTTTTTAACTTTATAGCTAAAGGAAAAGAAAAAGTTAGAAAAGATTTCGCAACTGCAATGTCAGGTAGACCTGGTAATAAATATCAAGGTGATTTTGTAGGTATGTTTGGTGAAGGTATAGTAAACGAAGCTTGTTGGGAAGGATATAAACAAGTTGGTGGTAAAATGAAAAATGGTAAAATGGTTCCAAATTGTGTTCCAATAAGTGAAGATATCAATAGTGATGATGATGTCAATTATGGATTAGTTGAACCTGAAGAATATGATGTAGAAGATGAGGATATGGAAGATTTCATTTCATTTATGAGAAGTTACGCAAAAGACTTAAACGAAGCAACTTGTCCTTGTATGCATGAAGCAGAATATCAAGGTAGAGATGTACAATTGGGTAAACCGATGCAAGGTGATGTTAAGAAATTCAAAGTATATGTAAAGAATCCTGCAGGTAATGTTGTCAAAGTAAACTTCGGACAAAAAGGAATGAAAATAAGAAAATCAAATCCAAAAGCAAGAAAATCTTTTAGAGCAAGAATGAATTGTGATAGTCCAGGACCAAGACATAAAGCAAACTATTGGAGTTGTAGGAAATGGTAATATTTGGTAAACTCAAATATTTTCCGTATATTTAGAAAAATAGAATTATATAAAAATGGCAGATAAATCAATATTTAGTAGGTTACAAAAATTATTTTCAACAAATACCATAGTTAGAAAAACTTCCGATGGTATAAAAGTAGTCGATACAGATGAGTGGCAAAATATGACCACAAATTTAGTTGACCGCTTTATGAAAATGAAGGTAACAAATTATGGAACAGGACAAGTAGAATCGTCAATGGCCTATCAACAAGTTAGAATTGATTTGTTTAGAGATTACGATTCAATGGACACCGACCCAATACTATCATCAGCATTGGATGTATATGCAGATGAATGTACTGCCAGAAACGAACAAGGAAATGTATTAAAGATACATCACGACGATGATAATGTTAAACAAATATTAGAAAATTTATTTTATGATATTCTTAATGTTGAATTTAACTTATGGCCATGGACAAGAAATTTGGTAAAATATGGTGATTTCTTTTTACAATTAGAAATGGCAGAAAATATTGGTATTGTTAATGTGATGCCACTATCTACTTATGAAGTGAGTAGAGTAGAAGGGTTTGATTTACAAAACCCACAAAGAGTTAAGTTTGTATATGCACCATATCAAAACCCATTAGGAGGATATGGCCAAAGTGCAAAAAAAGAATTTGAAAATTATGAAATGGCCCACTTCCGTTTAAATTCGGATTCAAACTTTTTACCATATGGTAAATCAATGGTAGAAGGTGCAAGACGAGTTTGGAAACAATTAATGTTAATGGAAGATGCTATGTTGATTCATAGAGTAATGAGAGCTCCTGAAAAAAGAATCTTTAAAATTGATGTAGGTAATATTCCACCAAACGAAGTGGATAACTACATGCAAAAAATTATTAACTCATCTAAAAAAGTTCCATTTGTAGATGAAAGAACAGGTGAATACAACTTAAAATATAATGTTCAAAACCTTATTGAAGATTATTATATGCCAGTTCGTGGTAGCGATAATGGTACTTCAATTGATACTTTAAAGGGATTGGAGTATAATATGATTGATGATATTAACTATTTAAAAGGTAAGTTGATGTCAGCTTTAAAGATTCCAAAAGCATTCTTAGGATATGAAGAAGAAACCAATGGTAAAGCAACTCTTGCATCAATGGATGTTAGATTTGCAAAAACAATTGAAAGAGTTCAAAGAGTTTTAATTTCAGAATTAACTAAAATTGCAATCGTTCACTTATATGCACAAGGTATAGATGATGATAATTTAACTAATTTTACATTAGAATTAACTATTCCATCTAAAATCTATGAGCAAGAGCAAGTTGAATTATATACTTCAAAAGTAGCATTGATTCAGCAGATGCAACAAACTAAAATGTTCTCAAAAGAGTGGATGTATGAGACGGTAATGAAAATGGCCAAAGATGAACAAGATGAATTAACACTTTCAGTATTAGAAGATACTAAACAGGCATTTAGATTAACATCAATTGAAACACAGGGAGTTGACCCGGCTAAAGAAACTGGAACCGAAGGACAAACTAATATTGAAGAAGAATTAACTAAATTAAAGTCAGAATTAGAAGAAGATGGTAATGTAGGTAGACCAAAAGACCCTGTTAGATATGGTAAAGACGACCATCCAGAAGGCAGAGACCCATTGGGTATAAAGACACTTAAAGCAAAAGAAGGGTCGGTAAAATATAAACCAAGAAACAATTATCAAGAGATATTTAAAGATATGGATGGTAATAAAAAAACTATTTTAACGGAAGATTTAACAAAAGAGTAATAAAGTAATATAAAAACATATTTATATCTGACAAATTAGACAAATTGATGAAAAAAATAAAACATTCGAAGTTCAAAAATACTGGATTTATATTTGAATTATTAGTAAGACAAATTACGTCTGAAATCATGTCTGCTAATAAATCAATTGCAGAAAAGATTTTAAAAGAACATTTTAATTCTAAAAAAGAATTATCTAAAGAATTGAAGTTATATCAATATTTGATAAATGAAAAATATAATTCAGAATCAAAAGCAAATCAATTTATCAACACTATATTAGAAGCTCGTAAAAAAATCGACGAGAAAAAACTTACAAAAGAAAAGTATATTCTTATTAAAGAAATCAAGGAAACTTACAATTTGGATGAGTTTATTAAATCTCCAATATCAAACTACAAAACTCTTGCATCTATTTACAAGATATTTGAAACCGTTACATCTGACGAATCATTTGACCCAACGGATATAGTTTCATCTAGATTTACTATTGCAGAAAACATTATTAATTCATCTATTCAAAATAAAGATGCAAAAGTAAAAGATGCAGTTTTAGAAGAATATAGAAAACAAGATGATGATTTAAGAGCAGTATCATACAAACTATTAGTAGAATCTTTTAATAGTAAATACAAAAATCTAACCGAAGACCAGAAAGGATTATTGAGAGAATATATCAATAACATCAATAACACAGGTAAATTGAATCAATATGTTAATGAAGAAGTAAC
>Ga0114976_10002804_pt1 | contig 10906 bp, 11 predicted proteins | sample S_130805_EF_Meta_FD_87319 | JGI IMG/M metagenome (GOLD analysis project Ga0114976, IMG submission 87319) | Freshwater microbial communities from Lake Simoncouche, Canada to study carbon cycling - S_130805_EF_MetaG | ecosystem: Environmental > Aquatic > Freshwater > Lake | place: Lake...
CCCGCAACCGGGGTGATGACGACCGAGCCAAACGGTCTTCCCAGCCACCACGCGCTGGAGGAGGCCGACCTGCTGGTGGCCGTCCTGCTGGTGGTCGCCCGGCAAGTGGTCGATCCGCAGCGGGAAAGCCAGCAGGCGACCGGCCGTCATATGGAAAGCCGGCCGGCGATCGCAATGCGCGCCCGGAACGCACTGGCGGACGTCGAGACGGTGGCGCACCTCGAGACGGTGGCCCGCCTCGAGTCGGTGGCGCACCTCGCGGCGGCAATTCGCGTGAGGGCCGCACTGATTCCTGGGGAAAGCGCGAGTCCGAGCTGACACCAGAGGAGATGCGGGCGCGCACGCTCAAGCGTGTTCGCGAGCGTCACGAAGATCCTTACATCGACGCCGACGTCACGCCCGAAATGCTGATCAAATCGGCATACAACGACTTGAAGACCCTCGACAAAGAGAACGCAGACGTCGTTGCCCGCCACTTAGTTATGGTTGCCAGACTCTTGGTTGAGGATCCAGAGAAAGCGCACATGCATGCGATTAGCGCATCCCGCCGTGGTGGTCGCATTGCACTCACCCGTGAAACCCTCGGTATCACCGCGTACACGATTGGTGACTTCGCCCTTGCCTTGCGAGAGTTGAAGACGTATCAGCGCATCACCGGTCGCGACGACCAGATTGCCTTGATGGTGGATGCCGAACGCGGCGTCGACCGACCGGACAAGGCGCTCGAGCTCGGGCGGTCGGTTGATCGAACCAAGCTTGAGGATTCCGTGCAGGTCAATCTGGCGATCGCCATGTCGGGCGCACGCCTGGATCTCAACCAGCCCGAGTTGGCTCTCGCCGAACTCGAGATTCCGCAGCTTCGCGCCGAAAAGGCGTTTGAGTACCACATTCCCCTTTACTACGCGTATGCGGAGGTGCTTTCCGAGCTGGGTCGCACTGACGAAGCTGCCACCTGGGAACGTCGCGGTGACCTGCTCGACGAGGCGATCGACAAGCGTGATACCGCCGGCGGAACCGACGAGAGCATGGGCATCGTCACCGAGTATGAGGCTGACGATCTCCCGACTGCAGACCGAGCGGCGGACGAGGCGGGTGACGAGTAGTGGCGACACCGCTTGAGGGTGTGGATGTTGTGCTCGCGGACCTCGATGGAGTGGTCTACGCGGGCGCCAACCCGATTCCGCACGCGGTCGAGAGTTTGAATCGGGCGGCGCAGCGCATCCGCGTGGGATATGTCACGAATAACGCATCGCGCACGGATGAGAGTGTTGCCAGTCATCTGCGTGATTTGGGGCTCGATGTGGTCGCGCACGATGTCGTCACGTCCCCACAGGCTGCGATGTCACTACTGCGCGAGCTGGCTCCGGCGGGTTCGACGATTCTCGTCGTGGGCGGAGAAGGTCTGACAAGTGAAGTGGCGAAGGCAGGATTCGTGGTGACCGACTCGGCACTCGATGACCCGGCTGCCGTTATTCAGGGCTTTTCTCCTGAACTCGGCTGGAAGCACTTGGCCGAAGCCTCGTTCGCGCTCAACGCGCGCAAGCCGGGGGCGAGCGAGGGCATCCCGTGGATTGCGACCAACATGGACTGGACCATCCCGATTGCTCGCGGTGTCGCGCCAGGCAACGGAACGCTTGTGTCGGCCGTGCACCTTGCCGTCGGACGTCTGCCCGTGGTGGCGGGCAAGCCCGAGCTCCCCATTTTCGACGAGGCGAAGCGACGTTTTGCCACCGACAACATGCTCTTCATCGGGGATCGTCTCGACACCGACATCAAGGGTGCCGATGCCGCCGGCATGAAGTCAGCGCTCGTGCTGACCGGCATTGATCACGCGAAGCAGGCGTTGGCCGCGCCTCCCGGCTCGCGACCGACCTACATTCTGGATGACCTGCGTCAGTTGCACGAACCGTATCCCGAGGCAGTCACGCACGCCGACGGCAGCGTGAGTGTCGGCGAGGCACACGTTGTGAAGCGCGGCATGGAGCTTGTCGTGACGCGCGAGGGTGCGCATCCACTCGATGCTGTTCGAGCGGCGTGCACGCTGATCTGGGATAGTGGCCTGGCTATTTATGGGTTTACCGTGCCTGAGCGTCTGCACGCATACACGCCTACAATTGAGCCATGAGTGAGGACCTGCAGGCAGAGCTGGCGCGCATTGAGCAGTTGCCGCTCGAGCAGCGCGCCGACGCCTACACGAAGGTTTACGACGAGTTGAAGACACGTCTCGAACGAGTCGACGCGCAGGGGCCGAGTGCCTGAAATTAGTGACGCGAGTGGTCAGCGATTGGATGCCGCACTCGCCACTCGCGGAATCGCGCGTTCGCGCACCCACGCGGCCGAGCTCATCGTGAGTGGGCGGGTCCGTGTGAACGGGCATCCCGTCATCAAGGCTGCTCACCGTGTGACTGACACCGACGACATCGCCGTCGAGCGACTCGATCACTACGTGAGTCGCGCAGCGCACAAACTCATCGCCGCGCTTGACGCCTTCGAGATTGACGTGACCGATCGTCGTGCGCTCGACGTCGGGGCCTCGACCGGAGGATTCACGCAGGTTCTGCTCGAGCGTCACGTGGGAAGCGTGATCGCCCTCGACGTGGGTCACAACCAGTTGTCGCCGTCGATTCGATCGAATGAGCGGGTGCGCGTGCTCGAGGGTGTGAATGCTCGTTACGTGAATCGTGAAAACCTCGCCGGTTTGCTGCGTCGACCTGAAGTGCCGGACGAGGATGCCCCGAACCTCGTGGTCGCTGACCTTTCCTTCATCTCGCTCACCCACGTGATTCCGGCCTTGCGTGCGACCGCAACCGACGACGCGGACTTCGTGCTTCTGATCAAGCCACAATTTGAGGTGGGTCGTCAGGGAATCAAAGAGGGCATCGTGACGAATGCGGGCAAGCGCGAGGACGCCATCAACGCCGTGCTGTGGTGCGCGTTTGATGCCGGGTTGCGCACGGCGGGAATCCTGTCTTCCCCAATCCTGGGTGGCGCGGGAAACCGTGAGTATCTCGTCTGGTTGAACGCACGTGTCGGCAGTAATCCGACACAATGGAGAGAGGACGTCCACAAAATGGCAGGAGGCGTGGCATGACTTCAGCTCGTCGCGTGCTTGTCATCCCGCACGTGTTGCAAGAGGTGTCTCTCTCGACGGCGATTGAGGTTTGTCGTCTAATGGTTGGTCACGGAGTCGTACCGGTTTTGCGTGAAGCCGAGGGGCAGGTTGTCGTTGCTTCTGCGCCCGACCTGACCACACTCGAATGGCTCGAATCAGGCGTTGCTCTAGATGAGGTTGAGGTCGTTTTCGCCATCGGCGGCGACGGAACGATATTGCGCGCCGCGGAGGTTGTGCGCGAGTCCGCACTACCTATCGTTGGCGTAAATGTGGGTCACATCGGTTTTCTAGCCGAGACGGAACGCGACAGCGTGAGCGAAACGGTGTCGAGAGTTCTTGCCGGAGACTACGCGGTCGAAGACCTCTTTTCCCTCGATGTTCGTGTCAAGCGAGATAACGAGGTGGTCTTTCACACTTGGGCTTTGAACGAGGCAACCGTCGAAAAAGCCAGCCGCGAACGCATGCTGGAAGTCGTCGTCGAGGTCAACCGGCGACCACTCGAATCGTTCGGTTGCGATGGAATCGTGATTGCGACCCCGACCGGATCGACGGCCTACGCTTTTTCGGCCGGCGGGCCGGTTGTGTGGCCCGACGTCGAAGCCATGCTCGTTGTGCCTTTGTCGGCGCACGCGCTGTTCGCGCGTCCGTTGGTTGTCTCGCCCGATGTCGCAGTGGCGGTCGAAATCCTCGAACGCAGCAGTGGTGGCGGTGTTTTGTGGTGTGATGGTCGTCGCACGTTTGATTTGCCGTCGGGTGCGCGGGTTGTGGTCCAACGTTCCACCACACCGGTTCGACTTGCTCGTCTCAACGACGATTCATTCGCCGACCGCATCGTGAATAAATTTGACCTGTCTGTCTATGGCTGGCGAGGACCCCAATAACGTGATTGAAGAAATTCGAATTCGAGACCTTGGAGTTATCTCTGAGGCGGCGCTGCCACTCGGCCCCGGCTTCACCGCGATTACGGGCGAAACGGGCGCAGGTAAGACGATGGTCGTGACGGCGCTCGGTCTTCTTCGCGGAGAGCGCGCCGATGCGGCGACCGTTCGACGCGGTAGCGAGGCCCTGTGGGTTGAGGGCACCTGGCGTCTCGACGACCCCGACGCGATACGGGGTGTCGTCGAAGAAGCCGGGGGAGAACTCGATGGCAATCAATTGCTCATCGCTCGCTCCGTGAGTTCTGAAGGTCGATCGCGCGCCGTCGTGGGCGGACGCACCACTCCCGCCGGCGTGCTGCAAACATTGGCGGATGCGCTCGTCGCGGTGCACGGACAAAGCGACCAGATTCGACTTCGCTCGACGACAGAACAACGTGAATCCCTCGACCGCTACTCCGGGGCAGGCTTTGCGACCCGCCTGACTGAATATCAGCAGGCTTATCGTCGCTGGCAAAGAAATCTTGCTGAGCTGACGGAACTGACCACTGAACGAGATCGCCGCACCCGGGAGGCGGATGACCTGCGCGCGGCCCTGGCCGATATTGAGGCGATCGCCCCCCAGCCGGGTGAAGATCTGGAACTCCAAGAACTGGCCGATCGGCTCACGAATGTCGAGGAACTTCGGGCCGCCATCGCGGCCGCGCACGGAGCGATATCGAGCGATGATGACTCATTCGATGCGCTCGGTCTCGTCGAGTCGGCTCGTCGTCAACTCGAACGTGTTGCCGGCGTCGATCCCGTGTTGGCCAAAATTCTCGAATCTCTCACTGTGCTGAGCGCACAACTTTCGGAAACCTCGACAGACCTCTCCCGTCGACTCGCAGACATCGAAAGCGACGGGGAGCGCAGTCTCGACATGGTGCAAGAACGTCGCTCGGCATTGGCGAGCCTCATGCGCCGCTTTGGCCCCACGCTTGACGACGTTCTCGCGTATGCCGAGTCGGGAAGTGCTCGACTACTCGCACTCGACGGTGACAGCGAGCGCATCGATGAGCTCGGTGCGGTCTCGGCCCAAGACGAGTCTGATGTGCGGGGAATCGGTGCGTCATTGACGCAGATGCGTGTCTCATCCGCTGCGACGCTCAGCGAGTCGGTAACCGCCGAACTTACCGGACTGGCGATGCCAGATGCGTCACTCCACGTGCGTGTCACCACCACGGAAGAACCCACGCCGTTCGGATTTGATGGTGTCGAGTTTTTGCTGCAACCGCACTCTGGTTCTGATCCGCGACCCATTGCGAAGGGTGCGTCCGGTGGTGAACTTTCGCGCGTCATGTTGGCGCTCGAAGTTGTGGTTGCGGAACGCGACCGGGTACCCACGTACGTGTTCGACGAAGTCGACTCGGGTGTCGGCGGAGCCGCGGCGATTGAAATCGGTCGGCGTCTCGCAAGATTGGCACAAAATGCGCAGGTTATTGTCGTGACTCACCTCGCGCAGGTCGCTGCCTTCGCCACGAATCACCTGCGCGTTGAGAAGAACACCGATGGCGATGTCACGGTGAGTTCGGTCACCAAGTTGCTCGGCGAAGCTCGCATCGCTGAAATGGCACGCCTGCTTTCTGGTCTTCCTGATTCCGACACGGGACTCGAGCACGCCAGAGAGCTCGTTCAGCTCGCTTCGCTGATAGAGTGAAATCCCGTGGCGGGCTCAAAGGGTGACAAGGTAACAAAGCACATTTTCGTCACCGGTGGAGTCGTAAGTTCCCTGGGTAAGGGCCTCACGGCAGCCAGTTTGGGAAACCTGCTCACGGCGCGTGGACTTCGCGTCGTCATGCAGAAGCTCGATCCCTACCTCAACGTCGACCCGGGGACCATGAACCCCTTTCAGCACGGCGAAGTTTTCGTCACGGATGACGGCGCCGAAACTGACCTCGACATCGGTCACTACGAGCGCTTCCTCGACATCAGCCTCAGCCAAGCGGCCAACGTGACGACGGGCCAGATTTATTCGCAGGTTATTTCGAAAGAGCGACGGGGCGAGTACCTGGGCGACACTGTGCAGGTGATTCCTCACATCACTGACGAAATTAAACGACGGATGCGTTTGCAAGCCGAAGATTCGCCACAACCCGACGTGATTATCACCGAAATTGGTGGCACCGTTGGTGACATCGAAAGTCAGCCGTTCATCGAATCTGCCCGCCAAGTGCGTCACGAACTTGGGCGAAACAATGTCTTCTTTGTGCATGTCTCGCTCGTCCCTTTTATGGGCGCGTCAGGTGAACAAAAAACGAAACCAACCCAACACTCGGTTGCCACACTGCGCTCAATTGGCATCCAGCCCGACGCGCTTGTGCTTCGGAGTGACCGACCGGTGACCGACGCCAACAAGCGCAAAATTGCGCTGATGTGTGATGTCGACGAGAACGCCGTGGTCAATGCAGTTGACGTGCCGAGCATCTATGACATTCCCACGATGCTCCACACCCAGGGACTCGACACCTACATCGTGGATGCGCTGGGACTCACTGCGGGTCCCGTCGATTGGACGGGCTGGTCACGACTTCTCACGGCGGTTCACGAACCGGCGCATGAAGTCACGGTTGGTCTGGTCGGCAAGTACATCGATTTGCCCGACGCGTACCTCTCCGTGACGGAAGCGCTTCGTGCGGGGGGCTTCGAGCACCGCACAAAAGTCAACATTCGGTGGATTCCCTCCGATGAATGCGATACACCGGACGGTGCCGCGAAAAACCTCTCCGACCTCGACGGCATATGCGTGCCGGGCGGCTTTGGCATTCGAGGTATCGAAGGAAAACTCGGTGCATTGCGCTTTGCGCGAGAGAACGGCATCCCGGTTCTGGGTCTGTGCCTCGGGTTGCAGTGCATGGTCATCGAATACGCGCGAAATGTTGCCGGTCTTGCGGGCGCCTCCTCGAGTGAGTTTGACCCAGAGACGCCCGTGCCGGTTATTGCGACCATGGCAGAGCAGGTCAACATCATCGAATCGGGCGACATGGGCGGCACCATGCGACTCGGACTATACGACGCGGCCCTCACCAAGGGCAGTTTGGCGGCAAAACTGTACGACGCCGAATTGATTCAGGAGCGCCACCGTCACCGGTACGAAGTGAATAACGCCTACCGCGAGCAGATTGCGGCGGCCGGCATGCAATTCTCCGGGATGTCGCCCGACGGCACCCTCGTCGAATTCGTCGAACTGCCTCGAGACGTGCATCCGTTTTACATCGCGACGCAGGCACATCCCGAGCTGCGTTCGCGGCCCAACCGCGCGCATCCACTTTTTGCCGGCCTCATCGAAGCGTCGCTCGAGCGGCAGCAAGCGAGTCGGCTCTTCGATATAGACGAGAGCTAGAACGTGTCTGACCCGATTATCGACGAACCAACCCCCGTTGACACGCTCGAAAGTGGCACCGTGTACAACGGTCGAGTCTGGGACGTCGTGAGTGAACGCTTTCGATACAACGACGAGGTGCTCACGCGTGACTTTATTACGCACCCCGGTGCGGTGGCGGTCATGGCCTTTGATGATCAAGACCGGTTTGTCACGATCAAGCAGTACCGCCATCCGGTGAGGTTGCGAGAGTGGGAAATACCCGCGGGTTTGCTCGACCTGGAGGGCGAGCATCCGCTCGCCTCGGCCCAGCGCGAACTCGCGGAAGAAGTCGATCTCGCGGCCGCCACCTGGCACGTGCTCGCCGATTACTGCACCTCACCTGGAGGTAGTGACGAAGCAATTCGCGTATACATTGCTCGCGATTTGGCGCCTGCCGTTCACACGTTCGAGCGCACCGGCGAGGAGGCCGACATGGTCGTTCGCTGGATTTCGCTCGACGATGCGGTGGACGCGGTTCTCGATGGCAGAGTGTCAAACTCAATCTTTCAGATTGCGGTACTGACGGCTCTCGCGTCGCGCGATCGAGGATGGTCGACTCTGCGTCCGGGTGACGCACCCTGGCCCCAAGTGGACTGGCGCGACGCACGCCGCACATGAATCTCGTCGACGCGAAAGAGTCGTACATTCGACACGTTGCAATTGAACGCGGCCTGTCGACGAACACCGTCGCGGCGTACGGTCGTGACCTTGCCGGCTACCTCGAATGGCTGGCACTCCACGGCGTCGACCCTCGAGCAGAAGATTCATGCCAGGTGGTCACGTCTGAGCTCGTGACCGCGTTCGTTGGTCACGTGCACGACCGACCGGCGTCACCGTTGACCGCATCGAGTCAGGCGCGTCTTCTTTCGAGTTTGCGAGGGTTCCACCGATTCGCACTCGACGAGGGCTTCGCTTCGAACGACCCCACGCTCGGTATCTCTCCTCCGAAACTTCCCATGCGCCTGCCTAAAGCGCTGAGTATCGCCGAGGTCGAAGCATTGCTCGACGCATGCGATGGGGACTCCGACGCAAGAATTCGCGACCGCGCACTGCTCGAACTGCTCTACGCCACCGGGGCGCGCATCTCCGAAATTGTGTCCCTCAATGTCGATGACATCACTGATACTCAGGGCATGGTGCGTGTGCGCGGGAAAGGAAATAAGCAACGTCTCGTTCCGGTGGGATCATTTGCCCGCGCGGCCCTCGACGGGTATCTCGTCCGCGTTCGTCCCGTGTTCTCCGCTCGAGGTCGCTCGACACCGGCGCTCTTTCTTGGACCTCGTGGAGCCCGCCTCTCTCGGCAGAGCGCGTGGCTGGTTATCCAATCGGCCGCCGAACGCGCGGAGCTCACCACGCACGTGTCTCCGCATTCGCTCCGGCATTCTTTCGCGACTCATCTTTTGAATGGCGGTGCTGATGTGCGGGTGGTACAAGAACTTCTCGGCCACAGTTCGGTCGCAACAACTCAGATTTACACATTGGTGACTGCGGATGCGTTGCGCGAGAGCTATCAGCTGGCGCATCCTCGCGCTCGGGCGGCGAGCACCAGAATGGACGCGTCAGGCTAGAATCGACGGATGGTCAGCCCTTCTGATAACGCTAATCCGCGACCGCGCGGCCTAGTGACGTTCCCTGACCCGCCAGTCTTGTCGTCACACGGTCCCGCGCGAATTGTGGCGTTATGCAATCAAAAAGGCGGCGTGGGAAAAACTACGTCGACCATCAACTTGGCGGCATCTTTGGCCGATTATGGTCGCCGAGTTCTCGTCGTTGATTTCGATCCGCAAGGTGCGTTGAGTGCGGGCTTCGGCGTTCACGCGTTTGATGATTCACCGACGGTACTCGACCTCATCAACGGCAAGCTCACCGACCCGCACGACGTGATTAAGCCGACGAGTGCGCCCGGAGTGGACATCTTGCCGGCCAACATCGAATTGTCCGTCGCGGAAGTTTTTCTCGTCAGCGAGCTTTCACGTGAACATGCCCTCTCTAACGTGTTGAAGAAAGTTGCACCCGAATACGACGTGATTTTGATTGACTGTCAACCATCGCTGGGTCTGCTGACCGTGAACGCATTGACCGCAAGTCAAGGAGTGATTGTTCCGCTCGAGTGCGAATACTTCGCGCTTCGTGGTTTGGCGATGCTTGTGGAGACAATCGAAAAAGTTCGCGACCGACTAAATCCGGCACTCACTCTCGATGGAATCCTGCCCACGATGTACGACCCTCGCACGCTTCATTCGCGCGAGGTCGTGCAACATGTCGTGGATAATTTCGGCGACATCGTTCTTCAAACCTCGATTGCCCGCACCGTGAAGTTTCCCGATGCGTCCATTGACGGTTTACCAATGAATCAATTTGCGCCCGAACATGCGGGTGCCGAGAACTATCGTCAATTAGCTCGAGAGCTCATCTCTCGCGGTTCCCTTCCCTAGCGCGGTGAGAACCGACGACCTCTCGGCCATGAGTGCAGCAGAAGAGACTCCGCCTGGCTTTCGGGTTTCAGTGGGTGAATTTGAGGGTCCGTTCGATCTGTTGCTGACGCTGATTTCGAAACACGAGCTCGATATCACCGAGATTTCGTTGAGCGTTGTGACGGATGAATTCATTTCTTACTTGAAGAGTATTGATCTCACTCAGGGACTCGATGAGGCCACCGAATTCTTAGTCATTGCGGCGACGTTGCTTGACCTCAAAGTTGCCGGGCTTCTCCCTCAGGGCGAACTCGTTGACCCCGAAGATGCGGCGCTGCTCGAAGCCCGAGATCTTCTTTTCGCCCGCCTGCTGCAGTACCGAGCGTTCAAAGATGTTTCCGAATGGTTCGCCGCGCACCTGGAGGCGGAGTCGTCGCGCCACGCCCGCGTCGTTCGACTCGAAGAGAAGTACCGGCGCAGCGTTCCCGATCTGGTGTGGACGACGAGTCCCGAAGATTTTGCCGCCATTGCGCTCCTCGCATTTGCTCCTCGAACGATACCTACCGTGGGCTTGGATCATTTGCACGCGCCGCTGGTCAGCATTCGGGAACAAGCGGCCCACGTCGTGTCGCGTCTTCGTGAAGGGAGGCCACTCACATTTCGGGAGTTGGTCGCGGATGCGGGCATTGCCGGTGTCGTTGTTGCACGATTCTTGGCCGTGCTGGAGCTGTATCGTCACGCGGCAATCGATTTCGAACAGTTCGAGCCACTCGGTGACCTCACCATAACGTGGACGGCACAGACGTGGTCGGATGACGCCCTCGCAAACTTGGGAGCACAATATGGATCTTGAACGAGCGCTTGAGGCGATTTTGCTTGTTGCTGATGAACCGCAGAGCATCGTGAGTATGGCCACGGCGCTGGGCTCACCGGTCAAAGAGGTCAAAGCTGCTATTGCCGCTTTGGTCGCCGACTATGACGGGCAGATTCCGTCCGGTTCGGGTATTCGACGCGGTTTCGAGCTTCGCGAAGTCGGTGGCGGGTGGCGCCTGTATGTGCGCGCAGAATACGACTCCATCGTTGCGGATTTCGTGCTCACGCAGAA
>Ga0114976_10002805_pt1 | contig 10905 bp, 9 predicted proteins | sample S_130805_EF_Meta_FD_87319 | JGI IMG/M metagenome (GOLD analysis project Ga0114976, IMG submission 87319) | Freshwater microbial communities from Lake Simoncouche, Canada to study carbon cycling - S_130805_EF_MetaG | ecosystem: Environmental > Aquatic > Freshwater > Lake | place: Lake...
TTCCATAATCCTATTTTCTTTGATTTATATTTCGGCTGAATGACAAATAGACTCAAAATCACTTGCATTTAAAGATGCTCGTCCTACGAGTCCGCCGTCTACGTCTGGCATAGAGAATAATTGTAACGCATTTTGGGGGTTTACGCTCCCTCCATAGATGATTTTAAGGCTCTTTATGACCTTAGTATTTGAGGATAATTTCTCACGAATAAATTGATGCATCGCTTGCGCTTGCTCAGGTGAAGCCGCCAAATCAGAGCCAATAGCCCATATAGGCTCATAAGCAATCACGGTCTCGTCGAAAATTTCTTCGCCATACATTTCAATAATCGTATCAAGCTGCTTAGATACGACCTTTTCCATGATGCCAGCTTCTCTCTCAATTAAAGTTTCACCTACACAGAGAATCGGCGTCATGCCTGCTTTTTTAACCATCATAAATTTAGTGGCAATATTTTCATCGGACTCGCAATAAGCTGTACTTCGCTCTGAGTGGCCGATGATCACATAGCTTGCACCAAATTCTTTGAGCATAGAAACGCTCACTTCGCCTGTAAAAGCGCCTGACTCAAACTTAGCCACGTTCTGAGCACCCCAAAAAATAGGTGAATGCTTGAGGTAGGATTGTGTTTGAAACAAATAGGGATAAGGGGCACAGACCACAATATCCACCGAAATTGCTTGGGGGATCTTTTCTACTAAGGCCTTAAGAAGTCTTTCGTTAGACGCCAAGGAACCATTCATTTTCCAATTACCCACAACGATTTTACGTCTCATGACAGTCTCTTAAATAGTTTGTTGAATTTTACTTTGTTGGGGCAGGATGGGCAATTAAGGATGCCATCTTTAGGTCAGCATCCTTAATTGAATTTGAATTTTTTTATTGCCATTAAACTCATTAGAATCAACCTGATAGATCGCTTTAATCTTTCTAGGGAGGTGCTCACTGTGATTAAAATAAATAGCTTCGAATACCTTATTTTGTAATAAAAGATTTAACTTTAAATGTTTATCTGCAAGGATTCTTTGCTCAACAACTTCAAACTCACCTTCAAAAATAGGAAGCGGAAAACCTTGTCCCCACACTTGTGAATTGATATGTTCTACATCTTCATAAGTTACTTCTGAAAAATTAAGCGCATCATCAACTTCAATAGTTAACTCAAGGTCCTCTGAGGTAATTAAACCCTGGACTGTTTCTTCAAAGAAATGAACGAAGCGATCAAAATCCTTTTCTTTGATAGTGAGCCCAGCAGCCATCGCATGACCACCAAATGTGATCAGAATGCTTGGATCCTTTTTCGAAATAAGATCAAGTGCATCTCTTAAATGGAGCGATTGAATAGATCTGCCTGAGCCTTTAAGAATACCTTCTTCAGACTTAGCAAACACAATGACGGGGCGATGATATTTATCTTTGATACGGGAAGCAATAATACCAATCACACCTTGATGCCACGTGGAGTCATAGAGAGCGATACTGAATTGAGCCTCACAATTCAAATCATGTAATTGAATAGATGCACCATCTTTCATTTCAGATTCAATCGATCTTCTTTTGAGATTTAAAGCTTCAAGTGATGATGCAATAAATCGGGCATCCTCATAACTTTCAGACAAAAGACATTGAATACCTAAAGTCATATCATCTAATCTTCCTGCGGCATTAAGTCTTGGTGCAATGCTAAAAGCGAGATCAGAAGTATGAAATTGCGATGGATTTTTTTTAGTTAATGCCATCAGTGCTCGAATACCAGGATTAGCCTGGCCTGATCTGATTCTTCGAATGCCGTATTCAACTAAAGTACGATTATTCCGATCTAAAGGGACTAAATCTGCAACCGTACCCAAAGCTACAAGGTCGATTAACTGCATTAAGTTAGGCTCAATATTATCTTTAAAATAATCTCGTTTTCTAAGTTCAGCTCTCAAAGCTAGCATCACATAAAAAATAACACCTACCCCACATAAGTATTTACTTGGAAATGAACAGCCATGCTGATTAGGATTCACAATACATTTAGCATGCGGTAATGTTTCACCAGGAAGATGGTGATCTGTGACCAACACATCAATCCCATATTGATTTGCTTGATTTACACCCTCTACACTGGCGATACCGTTATCCACGGTAATAATAATTTTAGGATTTTTTTCTTTCGCTAAATCAACAATTTCAGGTGTCAAACCATAACCAAATTCAAACCGGTTAGGAACCAAGTAATCTACCTCAGCGCCCATCATCTTAAGCGCTCTCACCCCTACAGCCGTTGAAGTTGCACCATCAGTATCATAATCACCAATGATAAGAATTTTATGTTTTTGTAAGATAGCGTCAGCTAAGATAGACGCCATCAAGGTATTATTAGTTAAAGCTTCCGGTGGGATAATTTTCTCAATCAAGAGTGTGGCGTCATCAATATGCTTAATGCCACGTGCTGAATAAAACTTTGCCAAATGACGATTAAGCCCTGCATTCACAAGTGCATCTAAAGCAGTATGGTCAATTTTTTTTGATTTAATGAACATTGAAATAATTTTTTACGTTATTAGTTTTTTTCCATACTTTAAATAGCTGTATGAATTGATTGTTGATATGCAAAAGCTGATCTTGGTAACTCAAATAAATATTTAAATTCCTTATTTTTCTTTTTTTAAAATTATTCCATATCATTTCTAAAATACGATTTATCTCACCTTCATCTTCAAAGACAATTAATGTGTCTTGATTACTATCATCTTGACGAAACATATCTAAACTTTGAAGAGAAATATTTGTATCAATCGACAGTAACTTTTTTAAGAAGTCGTTATTGGAAAAAATAGCTCTGTATGGATTTTGAATAACCTGAGGCATGACACCGCCGCCCGAAAACCAAATGCTATTAGACGGTAGAAGTTCTCGACGAATCCTGTCTTGATTGAAAGGATGATCAAAAAGAAACATTTGAATTTCATTCATAAATGCATGCCATGCCATAGCTTCATCACCTTGCGGCATAAAGAGTTCAATAGACTGGCGCTTGATATGTGCAATCGACGTCGTTTTAATATGAGGCTGTTTTTTTAACTCAAGAAATAACTGCCCTTGATCGTTGAAGACAAATGCACGAGCGTCATCTTGAAATGTCTCATTCAGGGCTTCGCATAAACTTTTGATTTCGTTTTGAGTAAATTCCTCTGTTAATTTTTTTTCCAAAAAAAACGTGTCTCTTTGAAGACTTAAATACACAGGGTCTGCATAGAGATAATAAAGTGTTTGATTTTTCCGATAGTCTACCGAAGCTAATGGGTAATCTGGATTAGGTTTGACGCCCAATAAATGACATAAAAATTCTTCGTAGGAAAAATTTAAAGACTTCACTTCTCCTATCGTTAAAAATCGATCAAGTATTGGATGATCTTCAAGAGAAGCTTTGCAAATAAGTGTTGTATTCAAACTACAAGGAAATAATAGAATGTGGTGCCCGGGGCCGGAATCGAACCGGCACGCCCTTGCGAGCGAGAGATTTTAAGTCTCTTGTGTCTACCAATTTCACCACCCGGGCCTTTTGAAATAAAACTAAGACCGAATTTTATCACTAAATTATTCTTAAATAGGCTCAACTACTAATAAGTGGAGGCGCGAGCCAGAATCGAACTGGCGTCTACGGCTTTGCAGGCCGCTGCATAACCATTTTGCTATCGCGCCACATCAATATCTCCAAAATTAAAAAGGGGAAGACGATGCTTCCCCGATTTTGTTTGGAGCGGGAAACGAGTCTCGAACTCGCGACCTCAACCTTGGCAAGGTTGCGCTCTACCAACTGAGCTATTCCCGCGTAAAGAAGCGAGTATTTTAGCGTTTTTTGAGCTAGTGTCAATTTAAAGTCTCGCCCAAACCTTAAGGCTTACCTTATTTTGATGCTCTTTCTTAAGGTAGGCCATGCCATGCGGATGTAATAACCCATCGAAATCACAGTAAGCAATGCGGCTATATTAATCAATATATTGCCTATCCACTTTACATTGATAAACCATAAATTGTCGTAGTAAAGAAGCATCAAAATAGCAATCATTTGGATCGTAGTCTTAAGCTTACCGACAAACATCACCGCCATACCGCCTGGCTTGCCAATAGTGGCCATCCATTCGCGTAATGAGCTGATGGAGAGCTCGCGACCAATGATTATTAGAGAGATAATCGCGTTGACCCTATCAAGCTCAATCAAAACAAGAAGGGCAGCAACTACCATCAATTTATCTGCTACGGGATCAAAAAAAGCACCAAATTTAGAGGCTTGATTTAAATACCGGGCAAAGAATCCATCTAACCAGTCTGTGATTGCCGCAAACAAGAAAATACCAGCGCCTATCCAATTCATTAGGGGCTGGCCAATTAAAGTATGAGGTAGGTAATAAATACCTACAAAACAAGGAATCAAAAACACCCTGAAAAAAGTAAGCGCATTCGGAACATTAATCTTCATATGTATTTATTTTTTAATGAAAGTAGTCGTAAATTTTTTCAGCTAATTTCTTATCAATACCATCAACCATGATTATTTCTTCAATACTAGCATTTTTAATACGCTCTATACCGCCAAAATAGACGAGTAGATTTTTTCTCTTTTGCGAACCAATACCCTCAATATCTTCTAGAGATGAAGTGATTCTTTTCTTAGCGCGCTTAGCTCTATGACCTGAAATAGCAAAACGATGCGCTTCGTCTCTTATTTGTTGTATTAAATGAAATCCAACATTATCTTTTCTCACAATGATAGGCTCACTTTTGCCCTCTAAAAAAAGCTGCTCCAATCCTGGCTTTCTTCCCTCACCTTTTGCAATACCAACAAGCATAATGTCGCTCAAGCCTAATTCTTGGATCACCTCAATGGCTATATTGAGCTGGCCCTTGCCCCCGTCAATAAAAATAAGATCCGGCTTAACGCCGTCACCTGTTGCAATTTTTTTATAGCGACGCATTAAGACTTCTCGCATGGCGGCATAATCATCGCCTGGCGTAATATCTTGAATATTAAAACGTCTATATTCTTTATTTTGAAGATTGCCTTTATCAAATACAACACAAGAGGCGACGGTGCCCTCACCCATTGTGTGGCTAATATCAAAACATTCAATTCTTGAAAATGAGTCCGAAAGATTGAAAATCGCTTTCAATGCTTCTACCCTATTTTCCTGGCTTTCTGTTTGCATCAGTTTTTGTTTTAATGCAATCTGCGCGTTCTTTTGTGCCATAGCGAGCCATACACGCTTATCACCAATTGCTTTGTTAATCACCTTCACTTCAATGTCGTAATTTAATTTAAAAAATTCAGAAAGAAGCGATTGATTCACATGCTGTTGGGTCACGATCAATTTAGGTATGGTCTGATTTGTATAGTATTGAGCGATGAAAGTTTCAATCACATCTTGAGTTTCAATATCAGCAGCGTTTTTTGGAAAGAAACTTTTGTCACCTAAATGTCTGCCCGCTCGGATCATGACTAAGTTCAGACAATATTCTCCAGCTTCTTCAACGCAAGCAATAATGTCAGCATCGCTAGCACTAAAGTCACTGACAAATTGTTTTGTTCTTACTTGTCTTAAACTTTGAATGCGATCGCGGTATAAAGCTGCATGTTCATATGCATGCGAAGTCGCTGCTTCATTCATTTGATTTGTAAGTTGGCTTATGACTTCGCTGTCTTTTCCATCTAAAAAAAGTGAGGCATGCTTGATGTCATTTTTATACTCATCCTCTGGAATAAAATCGACGCATGGCGCTGTGCATCGATGAATCTGATATTGAAGACATGGCCTTGATCGATTTTTGAACACTGAGTTTTCGCATGTTCTTAATTTAAAAACTTTTTGTAAAAGCTGAATGCTTTCTCTGACTGCATTTGTATTTGGGAAGGGTCCAAAATATTGGTTTCCTTTTTTCTGGGCACCACGATGAAAAGCTAAACGTGGATATTTTTCATTTGTTAATACAATGTATGGATAAGATTTATCGTCTCTAAAAATAACGTTGTAACGCGGCATATGTGACTTGATCATATTGTTTTCTAAGATCAACGCCTCAGCTTCCGAATGGGTAACTGTTATTTCAATATGATCGATGTGGCCCACCATCATTTTAGTTCTAGGACTTACAATCGTTTTCACAAAGTAAGATGAAACCCTCTTCTTTAGGTCTTTGGCTTTCCCGACATAAATGACTTCCCCAGCCTGATTAATCATTCGATATACACCAGGTAAATTAGGCAGTGTTTTTAAAAAGGGTTTAATGTCCATTTGACTAGCCTAACAAATTGCCCCCTACTGACCAATCTTCGCCTTTAACTTCATCAAATACAATGTAGGTGTACGAAGCTGGTTTATGAGCTACTTTTTCCATAAGCGTTGTGATTTCTTTTGCGATTGTTTCTTTTTGATCGCGGTTTAAGGTTCCTGCTAATTTAATATTGATGTAAGGCATTTTTAATTCTCCATTTCTTTTTTGATTGATTGAAAAACACTAAAAAACATTTCTTCGGTGAGTCTTTTTGTTTGCGTATTGTATCGACTGCAATGGTAACTATCATATAAAACTAATTGATTAGGTAAATTATGACGAGCGCCATGTGAAAATACATAATCAGATTTTTTCAATTGAAAAGCAGATAAGACAGATTGATGCGCGATACTGCCTAAAGCTAAAACTAATGTGCGAGGCTTTAGTAAATCTAGTTCCGATTTTAAATAATGATTACATTGTTTTATTTCTTTAGGTTCGGGTTTGTTTTGTGGAGGCAAACATTTCACAGCATTTGTAATCCTACAATCAATAAGCTTTAGTGAATCATCAGCTGCGATCGACTCTTGTTGATTTGAAAATCCAAAGTGAAATAAGGCTTTATATAAAAGAATGCCTGCGAAATCACCAGTAAAGGGCCTGCCTGTTCTATTTGCGCCGTGCATGCCAGGCGCTAAACCTACAATCAATAAACGAATCGATGTGTCACCAAAAGGTGGGACAGGCTTACAAAAATAATGCGGCTGCTCTAATTTAACTTGATCTAGAAATGTAGCAAGTCGAGGGCATTCTCTGCAGTCTTCTTTATATTGTGTCATTATTTTATATCGTGAGAATTCACGTATTTTATTTATAAACTCTATAATAGCCCATGTTCATCATGTCCTCTATCCATGCTTAGTTATCGTCACGGCTTTCACGCAGGCAATCATGCAGATGTGTTAAAACATATTGTGCTAACCCTTATCTTGGATTACCTCAAACAAAAAAATAAACCTTATTGGTTTATTGATACGCACGCAGGGGCAGGCAAGTATTCGCTTGAAAGTGAGTTTTCTAATAAAACATCTGAACATCTAGATGGTATTAAAAAAATCTTTCATGATGAAAAAAAGCCATTAGCTTTAGCAAAATATATTGAAGTTATTAGGCATCTGAATGGTGGCGATCAATTGAAGCAATATCCTGGCTCTCCTTGGATCGCAAGCCAGATGCTATCTCATGAAGACAGAATCAGGCTCTTTGAATTACACCCTACCGACTTAACTTCCCTTCTTCATGCGTTAGGTAAAAAGCATAATATTAAAATCTATGGTGAAGATGGCTTCCAGGGATTAAAAGCCCTTATTCCGCCACCTCCAAAAAGAGCCCTTGTTTTAACCGATCCCTCTTATGAAATTAAAAACGATTACCTAAAAGTGGTGGAATCCTTAAAAGACAGCTTAAAACGTTTTGAAACCGGCATCTATATGGTTTGGTGTCCTTTGATTGATCGAACGGAACCCTTAACGATGCTCAAACAACTTCAAAAATTGAATGTTAAAGAGTGGCTTTATGTAAGCCTTTCAATTGCCAAACCGAGTGATGATATTGGGATGTTCGGTAGCTATCTTTTTATCATCAATCCACCATGGAAACTCAAAGAACAATTACAAGAAATCATGCCGTATTTAAGCCAGCAATTAGGGCTTAACGGCCATGGTTCTTATGAAATTGATGCAAAAACGAGTTAAAATAACACTATATATCTCATAGGATTTTTACATGCAATTATCAACACTGAATGCCCTGTCTCCCTTAGATGGAAGATACGCTAAAAAAGTCGATAATTTGCGCCAGTACTTTAGTGAGTTTGCTCTCATTAAATTCCGTGTTGAAGTTGAAATTAAATGGCTCATTTCATTGTCTGATGAAAAAGCGATTAAAGAAGTTACCAATCTAAGCGCATCAACAAGAGAATTACTTCAAAAAACTATTCAATCTTTTAGCGAAACTGATGCCGCTGAAATTAAAAAAATTGAAGAAACAACCAATCACGATGTCAAAGCAGTTGAGTATTGGTTAAAAAATAAATTCAAAGACAATCAAGAAATTAAAAGTATTTCAGAGTTTATTCATTTCGCATGTACCTCTGAAGATGTTAATAATCTTTCACATGCCCTCATGATTAAACATGCCAAAGAAACTGTTTTAACCCCTAACTATGAAAACATCATTAAAAAATTAAAAGATCTAGCACATGATTTAAGTGGTCACGCCATGTTAGCCCGAACGCATGGACAAGCTGCAAGCCCAACAACGATGGGTAAAGAAATGGCTAATGTCGCCTATAGATTACAAAGACAAATTGATCAAATTAAAGCCCAAGAGATTTTAGGCAAAATGAATGGTGCGGTAGGTAATTTTAATGCGCATATCACAACGTATCCTGAATTTAATTGGCAGGCATTTTCAAAAACATTTGTAGAGTCATTTGGTCTTACTTTCAACCCGTATACAACACAGATCGAGCCGCATGATTATATGGCGGAGCTCTTTCAAAATATGACAAGAATGAATACGATTCTCATCGATCTTAATCGAGATATTTGGGGCTATATATCACTTGGTTATTTCAAACAAAAATTAAAAGAAAATGAAGTGGGCTCATCTACGATGCCTCACAAAGTTAATCCGATTGATTTTGAAAATTCAGAAGGCAACCTTGGCATTGCAAATGCTCTGTTGGTTCATTTCTCAGAAAAGCTTCCTATCTCAAGATGGCAAAGAGACTTAACTGACTCTACTGTCATTCGAAATATTGGCCTAGGTTTTGGTTATACACTGCTTGCCATTGACTCTTGCCTTAAAGGCCTTAATAAATTAGAAATTAATGCAAAAAAATTATCTGATGATTTAGATCATGCTTGGGAAGTTTTAGCAGAGCCTATTCAGACTGTTATGAGAAGGTGTGGTATTGAAAATCCATATGAAAAACTTAAAGAGTTAACACGCGGCAAAGATCATATAACGAAAGAAGTAATTCAAGCTTTCATTCAGCAACTTGAAATTCCTAAAGAAGCTAAAGATGGATTGCTTCAATTAACACCGGCAACTTATATCGGTGACGCCGTTCAGCTGGCAAAAAAAATCTAATGAAAGAAGTTTTAGTACTCTACTACTCTCATGGGGGTGCGGTTGGGGAAATGGCCACATTTATTGCGAGAGGTATTGAATCTATTCCTGGTGTTAAAGCCAGAATTCGAACTGTGCCTAAGGTAACATCTACCGTTCAGGCTTTGGAAGACAGCATCCCTAGCGAAGGCCCTCCTTATGTGGTTCACAAAGATCTTGAAGAATGTATTGGTCTTGCCATGGGAAGTCCGACGAGATTTGGCAATATGGCAGCGCCGCTTAAATATTTCATCGATAGCACGATATCTTTATGGTTAAGTGGAAACTTGATTGGAAAACCTGCTTGTGTATTTACGTCTTCAGGCTCTCACCATGGAGGTAATGAATCAACACTTCTTAGTATGCAACTTCCATTGCTTCATTTAGGTATGGTCATTTTGGGTGTGCCTTACTCAGTTCCAGAATTAAGCAGCACCAAAACAGGGGGAACACCTTACGGCCCTTCTCATGTGGCTGGTGAGTCTAATAAAGCCCCCATATCTGAGGATGAAAAAAAAATATGTCTTGCTATGGGCAAGCGATTAGCTGAAACCGCGCTTAAGCTTTCAGTATGAAAAACTATTTCCAATTAGGTGCTTCCGTTAGTCTTGTCTGCCTTATTTTTCTTTTATGCTCTTGGGAGTTATTTTTGGCGCCCTTTAAAAATCAGAGCTCATGGCTTGTGCTTAAAATCATACCGCTTCTCATTCCGTTAATGGGTGTTCTTAAAGGAAAAATTTACACCTACAAATGGTCTGGCATGCTCATACTCATTTATTTTATTGAAGGTGTAGTTAGATCCTATTCTGATCTGGGTCTATCATCTAAAATAGCACTTCTTGAAGTTTTTTTAAGTATTGTATTTTTTCTATGTGCAACGTTTTATGTGAAAGTCAGCCGTACGTAATATGAATATTCTTTTATCTAATGATGATGGTTACGATGCACCTGGTATTAAAAAACTTGCAAGCTATTTAAAAAAAATAGCGCACGTTACTATCGTAGCACCTGATAGAAATAGAAGTGGCGCAAGTAACTCCTTATCACTTGATCGTCCATTGACAGTCACAGAGGTTGAAAAAGATTATTACTATATTGATGGCACACCAACAGATTGCGTACATTTAGCATTGACGGGATTACTAGATCATATGCCAGACATGGTGATTTCAGGTATCAATAATGGCGCTAATATGGGTGATGACACTATTTACTCTGGCACGGTAGCAGCGGCTATGGAAGGCTACTTGTTGGACATTCCCTCCTTTGCTATTTCAATGTCACAACACGAAGCAACTCATTTTGAAACAGCTGCATCTATTACAAATGATCTTATTTTGCATTACCAAAATAATAAACCTAAAGAAGCCATGCTCTTAAATATCAATGTGCCTGATGTACCTTTAGAAAAAATTCAAGGTATACACATCACAAGACTTGGAAAAAGACATAAAGCAGAGCCTGTGAATAAA
>Ga0114976_10002811_pt1 | contig 10894 bp, 8 predicted proteins | sample S_130805_EF_Meta_FD_87319 | JGI IMG/M metagenome (GOLD analysis project Ga0114976, IMG submission 87319) | Freshwater microbial communities from Lake Simoncouche, Canada to study carbon cycling - S_130805_EF_MetaG | ecosystem: Environmental > Aquatic > Freshwater > Lake | place: Lake...
CCGCGCGAGTTCTGGTACGTCTGGGTTTTTCTTTTGCGGCATGATTGAGCTGCCAGTACAGAATCGGTCCGCCAGTTCAATGAACCCAAAGGCTGGACTTGACCAAAGCACGAGTTCCTCACTGAATCGTGAAATATGGGTCATGATCAGCGCGGCGCCGGCACAAAATTCGATCGCGAAATCGCGGTCGCTGACGGCATCGAGCGAGTTCTCGCAGATTTCTTCAAATCCCAACAGCTTGGCGACCAGTTCGCGATCAATCGGGTAAGGGGTTCCTGCCAGAGCCGCTGCTCCAAGTGGGAGGCGGTTGACCCTTGCGCGGCAGTCATGCATGCGTTCGGCGTCCCGGCGCAATTGCTCGACATAGGCCATGAGGTGGTGTCCAAAAGTCACAGGTTGCGCGACCTGCAAGTGCGTAAATCCTGGCATGACGGTATTGGCGTGCTGCTCGGCCAGGTCAACAAGAGCAGTTTGTAGTCGTACGAGCCAGTGTTGTATCTCATCAATGCGCTCACGCAGCCATAGTCGGAGGTCGGTGGCTACCTGGTCATTACGCGAACGACCCGTATGAAGGCGCTTGCCTGCATCACCCACCAGAGCGGTCAAACGGGCTTCGATGTTGAGATGAACATCCTCAAGATCGATCGACCACTTGAACTGTCCCCCGGCGATCTCTTCGCGGATCAGGGCCATTCCGCGCTGAATATCTGCCAGATCACCGCTGGTCAGAATCCCGCACGAATGAAGCATGCTGGCGTGTGCGAGTGACCCCGCAATGTCTTGTAGGGCGAGTCGCTGGTCAAATTGGACCGAAGCGGTGTAACGCTTCACCCGCTCGGTGATGGGCTCCGAAAAACGCCCCGACCAAGCGTCGGCTTTGTGCGAAAGTTGGTCTGTCATAGTGGCTCCTGACCGGATGATATAGGGCAACTTCCGGTGCAGCCCATTGTTCTCGCGCGCCCACCCCCGATTCGAAACACCCAAGCCGCCTGAGCGTCGGCAACAATCGGAACCTGGAATCCTCGTAGGCGCCGCGCTCTGGTCGCCGCCCCCGCCAATCTTGGACTCTTCGCGAACGGTTCACCCGCTTCGTCGACTCGTGGATGGTGCTGAGGTGCCGGTGTTGCCGGACTGCTGCAACCCTGGGGTGGCCCTGCGTGTGGTTCTCCTGCTTCTCGCCGGCATCACGATGGGCGCCTTGTTGGTTGCCGAGCATCTGGCGGCGTGGTCGACGCTGATGGTCGCAAATCTTAGCCTTGCATCGGTTACTGCTGGGGGAGCGCTGACGTCCCTTTGCTTCCTGCGCCCTTTCGTTGTCGGTCGGTCCCGAGTGCTTCAGTGGTCGGTTGGGCTCGGGGTTCCTGCGGCTTTCATGGGGCTGGTTGGCACGGTGTCTATCGTCCTTGGGGCGGCAACGCCGCTTGAACCCTGGCTGTGGGTTGGTCTACGCGTGCTGGCCAGCGTGGTCGCGAGTTTTGCCATCCTGAACCACTTTCAGTTACGGGCAAGGGCCTACTCCCCTTCGTTGTCAGAAGCCAGACTGATCGCCTTACAGGCCAGGATCCGACCGCACTTTTTATTCAATAGTCTCAATACGGTGCTCGGCCTCTTGCGCTCCGATCCGCGGCAGGCCGAGTCCACCCTGCAGGATCTGGCTGAGTTGTTCCGGGTTTTCATGCGCGACACCCGCGAACTCGTCCCCTTATCGGCTGAGATTGAGACCTGTCGCCAGTACCTCGCGATCGAAACCCTAAGGCTCAATCCTCGTCTTCATGTCAGGTGGGCTTTAGACAACCTTCCAATGGACGCCCTGGTGCCTTCCTTGCTGATTCAACCGCTGATTGAGAACGCGGTACACCACGGCATTGAACCCTTGGCGGTCGCTGGTCAGATCGAGATTTCGGGCCGATTGAGGGTTGACCGGATTCGTATCGAAATTATCAATCCCTTGCCCCCGAAAGGGTTGGGATCCGGCCGAATGGGCAACCAAATGGCGCTGTCCAATGTGCGAGAACGATTAATGCTGCTGTTCGACATGGAAGCCGAACTCCGAATGGACACCGAAGGGGATCGGTTCCGCCTCACCCTTGATTTTCCCTACCGATCCGAACGCCGGGGGCGCCATGACTGAAACCAGCATCTTGATCGTTGATGACGAAGAGCCGGCCTGCAGGCGCCTTCGTGAACTCTTGGCAGATCTCGTAGATGAATTCCCGCATCGCATCGTCGGAGAGGCGGGTAATGCACCAGACGCGTTGGCGTTGATTGATTCACAGAGGCCGGGCATCGTCCTGCTCGACGTCCAGATGCCAGGGATGTCAGGGCTTGAACTCGCGCGCCATATGTCCGCCCGAGTGCATGCTGAACCTGATCGCAGCCAGCCACTCGTGGTTTTCGTGACGGCACACGATGAATTTGCGGTCGAGGCGTTCGAACTGAATGCGGTGGACTATCTCCTGAAACCCGTGCGAGCGCAGCGCCTGCTGGCCGCGCTGCGCAGGGCCCTCACGATTCGCCCCGCCGAGCACTGGCACGCGATCGATCAATTGGCTCGCGCGACGCTGACCCGCCGCCGCCATCTCTCGGTCCATGAACGCGGACGTGTGATTCTGGTGCCGGTTGAGCAGGTGATTTATCTCAAGGCTGAGCTGAAATACATTACCGTCCGCACGGTCGAGCGTGAGTACCTCATTGAGGAATCTCTCACCGCACTTGAGGAAGAGTTCGGCGAACGCTTCGTTCGGATCCATCGCAATGCGTTGGTGGCAAGAGACTCTATCGGCGGGTTTGAGCGGGTGGCGCAGGGCGAGAGCGAGGGGGGGGATCCTTACTGGCAGGTTGTATTACGTGAAATCACCGAGCGCCTACCAGTCTCGCGCCGACAATGGTCCATGGTGAAGGGGCTGGTGTCCTAGACCTCGTTCGCCGGGGGCGGTGTAACATCGTTTCCCTTACGACAAGAAGGGGATCGTGGTGCAGGAGTCTTCCACGAAGCGAGTGGTCATCGCCACCCGCGAGAGTCGGCTGGCACTTTGGCAGGCCGAGCATGTTCGGTCGTTATTGTCGGCCGGTTTGCCTGAGGGTGCGGTTACCTTGCTCGGGATGACGACGCAAGGCGACCAAATTCTAGATCGCGCACTTCACGAGGTGGGCGGCAAGGGCCTGTTCACAAAAGAACTTGAAACGGCGTTGATGGATGGTCGCGCCGATCTTGCGGTGCATTCCCTCAAGGATGTTCCGATGCAGTTGCCCGACGGCTTCTCGCTGGCGGCGATTTTGCCTCGTGAAGATCCGCGCGACGCCTTCGTTTCACCCGCCTATGCCTCCTTCGAGGCTCTGCCGGCAGGGGCAAAGATCGGGACCTCGAGCTTGCGTCGCGCGTCTTTGCTGCGAGCGCGCTTTCCGCACTGTGAAGTACTCCCGCTTCGAGGAAACCTGGATACTCGTCTGGCGAAACTTGATCGGGGTGAATTTGATGCGATTGTGCTCGCGGCCGCAGGGTTAAAGCGCCTTGGTCTTGCCGAGCGAATTCGGGCAGTGATTCCGCCAGTTGACAGTCTGCCAGCGCCTGGTCAGGGGGCGTTGGGGATCGAGATTCGGTCGGATCGACACGACATGGCTGCCATGCTGTCCACGCTTGAAGATCGCGATACCCGATTGGCTGTCACGGCTGAACGCGCCGTTTCGCGGGCCTTGGGCGGAAGTTGCCGGGTTCCGCTGGCTGCCTTCGCGACTCGAGAGGCGTCAGGTGGGTTGCGGCTTGAAGCTTTAGTTGCGTCGATCAACGGAGCAAGAATCGCCCGCGTGGTGCTTGAGACCCGCGAGGAAACCTTGGCGGCAGCAGAAGCCCTCGGCGAGCAGGCCGCGCTTGCACTACGCGACCAGGGCGCCGAAGCGATTTTGGCGTCTTGATCGGTATTGCAGTGCCGCGCTTTTTGCGCGTGTCCGAGCCTAAGCGGTGACTTCCAGCGCCAGAGTAGTCTTGTTAACTCAGCCGGCTCCGAGGGTGACGACCATCGCTGTAGGTCTGTCCAGGCAAGGCTATGATCCTCTCGTACTCCCGTTTTCGATCCTGGAGATCGCTCCTTTTGCCGATGCCGTCGCGGTTGCTCGATCGCATATTTTTCGTGCTGGCGATCCCTTCGCAGGAGAGGACCCGGGTTGGGATGTCGTCGTCTTCGTAAGTCCAAGCGCAGTGCTGGCTTTTCAGGGCGAGGCTCAATCGTCCGACCTGAGCAAATGGCCTGACGCCATCGCGGTTGCCACGGTTGGCCCGGGGACGTTCGAGGCTTTGACGTCGGCTGGGTTGCCGCCGTCGGTGCGCTGCATGGCTCCGAAGCGAGCACCCTGGGACGCCCGTTCATTGCTGGACTCAATCCGGGAGGAGGGCGTCAGAGCCGGTCGGATACTGGTGGTTGGCGGCGCTACGAGCGGGACCGATTGGGCAGCAGAATTCCAGCCGATGGGCATCGCATGTGATTGGTTAACGGCGTACCGCAATCAACGCTGCGAGCCCGATAGTGGAGCGATCGACCGATTAAACGTGCTTTGTTCACGACGGGCGGCCTGGGTGGGGGTCGTAACTCAATCATCAACGGCTGAGGCCCTGAATCGGATTGCTTCGGACTGGCCGTTAACAGCCCAGAGGTGGATGCACGCGCAGCCCTTTTTGACAATCCATCCCCGAATCGAACAATCATTGATCAATGCGGGTTTTCATTCGATTCAGCGAATCCCACCGGGGGCGTCTGCTCTGGACGCCGCGTTATCATCAGACCTGTGGTCAATCCCTCGACAATACCCCTGACTGAAGGCAGTGCTGCGCCCGCAATGGCGGGGCCGGAAGGACTCGCCGGAGCGTCTGCAGCGGAGTCTGGCCTTGAGTCGGTGGTGATGCTGGAGGAACCACCTCGCCCGAATCCGTGGCGTTGGCGTTGGTCTCTGCCAGCGATTGACCGGCCGCTCGTTTTGTCCGTGCTTGCGATCGCCTTGACGTTGTTTGGGGGATGGTGGATTGCGAAGCGTGCCGATGTAGTCGAGCGCGAGGTGGTGCGTCGATTACAAGGGGCAGAAAGGAATCTCGCGGATACCGGCTCGCAGTTGCGGCAAGCCACTGACGCTTTGCGTGATTCCCAAAATCGGCTTGCGGCACTTGAGGCCAAACTGAGTGATTCGGTGGCGCAGCAGGCGCAACTCGAGCGGCTCTATCAGGAGCTAGCGCAATCCCGCAACGATGCGGTGTTGGCCGAGGTGGAATCAACCTTGGTTTCTGCATCTCAACAATTGCAATTGGGTGGGAATGTGCGCGCGGCATTGCTCGCGCTGCAGGAGGCGGACGCAAGGCTCGACCGAATCAGACTACCCTTGCAATCCCCGATACGGCGGGCCGTGGCAGCGGATCTGGTGCTCTTGCGGCAGGCCGAGGCGGTTGACGTGGGTGCGCTTGCCGCAAAACTAGAAACGATCTCTGAGGGCATAGACAAGATGCCCCTGTTATCGGAGCCTCGGTTGCCGGGCAAGCCCGATGACCGCACAAACCCTAAGATTAATAAGCCCGCGGCGCCATCGATTGAATCGTCGCGTGAATCGTCGGGAGCAACTTCGGGAGCAACGTCGGATAGCCTCCTGAGCCCCGCTCGGCTCGCTGCATTACTCGGTCTGGGCCCCGAGGGTTGGACGCGACGTCTGGCCGATTGGTCGCTGGTCTTTCAGGAGCTCGGCCATTGGGTGCGCGTGCGGCGAATTGACCGGCCAGATGCGATGTTGCTGGCGCCCGAGCAGGCCTGGTTCGTTCGTGAAAACCTGAAGCTGCGGCTTGCCCAGGCACGTTGGGCGTTATTGACCCGAAACGATGCCATCCTCCGATTTGATATCGAGCAGGCTGTCGAAACGCTCGAGCACTGGTTTGACCGCGATCAGCGTTTAGTTGCGCAGGCCATCCTGACCTTAGATCAGATTCGTTCGGTCAGTAGTAACGTCCCGTTGCCCTCGATCCATCAGAGTCTCTCCGCGATCCGATTGGTGCGGGCTGCCCGCGAGCCAGGCTAGGTTCGCGATGCGCTGGTTAATCTGGTCGATTTTGCTATTCGCAGTCGCTGTGGCGGTCGCTTTGCTCGCACGCGTCAACATCGGCAACGTGTCGATCCTCTGGCCCCCTTATCGGATCGATGCATCGGTCAATCTGGTGGCGCTGATTCTGACCTTAGGATTTGTTTTTTTTCATCTGTTCCTGATTGGGATTCGCCGTGCTCTGGAGTTACCCGGTCGGGTGCGCGAGTACCGAGAACGTCGCCGCGCTCAGTTGGCCACAGATGCGCTGCGCGATGCGGTGTTGGCGTTTTTCGAGGGACGGTTCGGTCGTAGCGAGCGCATGGCACAAACGGCTCAGGAGGTGCCGGCGTTGGCCGGAACGGCGGCATTGGTTGCGGCACGCGCGGCGCATCGTCTGCAGGAATTCGGTCGGCGTGATGCTTGGCTCAATCGGGTGACCGACGACGCCCGTTTGCAGCAGGCCCTGCTAATGACCCGGGCGGAATTGGCGGTGGAGGAGCGTCGGGCCGAATCTGCGATCGAGGCGCTGACGGCGATGCAGGCTGGTGGTGCGCGGCATCTCTACGCTCAACGTGTGGCATTGCGGGCTTATGAGCAGGCCGGAAATTGGTCAGCGGTCTTGCGCACCCTGCGTTCGTTAGATAAGCGCGATGCGCTGCACCCGACGGTTTCAATGCGGTTGCGAATCACGGCCCATACAGCGCTCTTTGATGCAGCAACCGATGATTTGGTCTCGGTGCGTCGATCCTGGAATGAAGTAGCTGAACGCGATCGACAAGTGATTCCGATTGCCGATGCGGCCGCCCGAGCGTTTGTTCGGGCAGGTGATCGTGAAGCCTCTTGCCGGATCATCGAAGCCGTACTCGAACAGGAATGGTCGTCCCGCCTCGGCGCTCAATATGCGCGGATCGAAGGGGTGGCGCCTCGCGATCGTCTCGCGCGCGCCGAGCAATGGCGGGCGCGATATCCAACCGAGAGCGAATTGCTCCTGCTTCTTGGCGAACTTTGTCTCCTCGAAAAGTTGTGGGGCAAAGCGCGTGAATATCTGACGCAGGCGTTACGCTTCGCCCCCGGATCGGCGCCGATTCATGGGGCATTGGCGCGCTTGCATGAGGCCTTGGGCGAGTCAACACAGGCTGCGGAACACTGGCGTGCGAGTGCGATGGCGAGCGCTGAATCGGCGCACGGGACTAGGGGTTTGGGCTTGAGTATGTCGTCCCCGATCGGTACGCAGATCGGCGCACAAATCGGCGTAAAAGCCGCCGCACCGGTGGCGCCGCCGGCGATCGACGCCTGACGACTTGTTATCATCTCGCGCTTCAAATCTATCGCCGTATCGGAGCACCGCATGAATCTTGATCGAGTCGGACCAGGGAAACGAGCCCCTGAGCATTTCAACGTGATTATCGAAATCCCGATGAATTCAGATCCGATCAAATACGAGGTCGACAAAGAGACCGGTGCGATTTTTGTCGACCGCTTTATGGGCACGTCGATGCACTACCCCTGTAACTACGGGTATGTGCCAAAGACCATCTCTGATGATGGCGATCCGGTTGACGTGTTGGTGATTACGCCGTTTGCACTGATCCCCGGGGTGGTGGTCAGTTGCCGCCCCATCGGCGTGCTCAAGATGGATGATGAGGCCGGGGGGGACGCCAAATTACTCGCGGTGCCCGAGGACAAGATCCTGCCGATCTACACCCATTGGCAGAAACCCGAGGACATGAACCCCTTGCGTCTGAAGGCCATTCAGCATTTTTTCGAGCACTACAAAGATCTCGAGGCCGGGAAGTGGGTCAAGGTGCATGGTTGGGAAGGACCACAATCCGCCAAACAGGAAATTCTCGATGGGATGCGCCGCTATAACCAAGAGAACCCCCCGTGATCCACGCCTAAGGCGCATGACCAGGGGGCTCCCGGTCGAGTGCTCCGCTATCCGCCCACGTTCAACAGTCCAGTGCCCAACAGGGGGACGATCAGCAACGCCACGATGTTGATGATCTTGATCAAGGGATTGATTGCTGGACCCGCGGTGTCCTTATAAGGGTCGCCAACGGTATCACCCGTCACAGCGGCCTTGTGGGCCTCGGACCCCTTGCCACCGAAGTGACCCTCTTCGATATATTTTTTGGCATTGTCCCAGGCGCCACCGCCAGTACACATCGAGATGGCGACAAAGAGACCGGTGACGATGGTACCCATCAGCAGCCCGCCCAGCGCCTCCGGGCCGAGCAGCAAGCCAACGGCCACCGGCACGATGACAGGCAGCAGTGACGGCACGATCATTTCGCGGATGGCTGCTGTGGTTAGCATGTCGACGGCGCGACCGTATTCCGGTTTGCCCGTGCCGTCCATGATGCCTTTGATGTCGCGAAACTGGCGACGCACCTCTTCGACCACGGCACCAGCGGCCCGGCCAACGGCCTCCATCGCCATCGCGCCAAACAGGTAGGGGATCAGACCGCCGATGAACAGGCCGATAATCACCAGATGGTTCGACAAATCAAAAATAATGTGCCGGCCGATCGACTCCAGCGCGTGGGTGTAGTCTGCGAACAGAACGAGGGCTGCAAGTCCTGCTGAACCAATTGCGTAGCCCTTGGTGACCGCTTTGGTCGTGTTGCCCACGGCGTCCAGCGGGTCCGTGACGTTGCGAACGCTTTCCGGTAAGTCGGCCATTTCGGCGATTCCGCCCGCGTTATCCGTGATGGGACCGTAGGCGTCCAGTGCGACGATGATGCCGGCCATCGATAGCATGGACATTGCCGCAGTCGCGATCCCGTAAAGCCCAGCCATTCCATAGGCGGCGAGGATGGCCAGACACACGAAAAGAACTGGCCAGGCGGTCGATCGCATCGAGACGCCAAGCCCAGCGATGATGTTAGTCCCATGGCCGGTGGTGGATGCTTGCGCCACATGGCGCACCGGCGCGTAATCCGTTCCGGTGTAGTACTCCGTGATCCAGACCATCGCAGCCGTGAGGACGAGGCCAACCGTGGCCGATGCGAATAATCGGATCTGGCTGCCGGTTTCGCGAATGGCGTTGTCCGGCATCACGGCCTGAGTGATAAAGTAAAAACCGATCAGAGACAGCACCCCGGCGACAGCCAAGCCCTTGTAGAGCGCTGGCATGACGTTTTTCATTCCGGGCGTTCCCTTTACGAATTGGCATCCGATGATCGACGCCAGAATCGAAAATCCGCCCAAGGCAATTGGGTACAGGGCGGCAGCCTTTGGCGCAGCCGGGACGACTAGGGCGCCCAGGACCATGGTCGCGATCAGGGTGACGGCATAGGTCTCGAAGAGGTCCGCCGCCATCCCGGCGCAATCGCCCACGTTGTCCCCAACGTTATCCGCGATGACGGCAGGGTTGCGCGGGTCATCCTCGGGGATGCCCGCTTCGACTTTGCCGACGAGATCCGCACCGACGTCAGCCCCTTTGGTGAAAATGCCGCCCCCAAGACGGGCAAAAATTGAAATCAGTGAGGATCCGAAGGCGAACCCCATCAAGGGCTTGAGTCGCGTTGAAAGCTCGGTGCCTGCCGCTGCCCCAACCGCGTCGCTCAGGTCCCGGGTGAGCGCCCAGAACATGCCGCTGACCCCCAGAAGGCCAAGTCCGACGACGAGCATGCCGGTAATGGCGCCCCCGCGAAAGGCAACGTTGAGCGCCTCAGGAATACCCTGGGAGGCTGCGTGCGCGGTGCGCACATTGGCGCGTACTGAAACGTTCATGCCGATGAAACCGCAGGCACCGGAGAGCGTTGCGCCGAGTGCGAATGCCAATGCGGTTGTCGTGCCCAGCGCCGGGATTATCGCAATGATGATGAAGAGAATGGCGCCGACTGCTGCGATTGTTCGGTACTGACGGGCCAGGTAGGCGGCTGCACCCTGCTGGATCGCGTCTGCAATTTCCTGCATCCGGGCATTGCCGGCGGACAGCCCGAGGATCCAGCGCCGCTGAACGAAACCGTAGGCAACTGCGGCGAGTCCGCAAAGGGCTGAGAGTTGTAAGGTCATGTCGCTGGGCATAGAACCATCTCCAATTCGAGTTTTCTCCGATTGAATCATGGCCGCCCAGAGAATTCACTGGGTACTTACACTGAGTGGTCGTAATGGACTGCGTTCCTCAAGCTCATCGAGATAGTGCGAAACACCCGTGCGTTCGCGCATTAGCCAACGCTCGATTGCAGTTTCAAAGGCGGGATTTGCCAACCAGTGGTAAGACGCAGTGGTGACGGGCAACAGACCCCGCGCCAGTTTGTGTTCGCCCTGCGCACCGCCCTCAAAACGCTGCAAACCCCGACGGATCACCCATTCGAGTGGCGTGTAGTAACAGCACTCAAAGTGCAGGCAGGGGACCCGTTCGATCGCGCCCCAATAGCGTCCCCAGGCATTCACGCCGTCATGGGCGATCAGGCTGGAGGCGATCAGGCGTTCATCGGCCGTGGCCAGCACCAGTGCGAAATGCTCAGGCATTGCGTCGAATACCTGGGCCCAGAATCCACGGCTCAGGTAGGGCGGACCGCCATGCTCACGGTAGGTTCTTTCGTAACAGGCGACAAAAAAATCGCGCTCCTGCGCGCTGGCCTGCGCCATCTCGACCACCCGGACCTCGACTCCAGCCTCCGCAACCTTGCGTCGTTCGGCACGGATCTTCTTGCGCTTGGGTTGCGCCATGGAGTCGAGAAAGGCATCGAAGTCCGGCCACCCAGCGGATTGCCAGTGAAATTGAACGCCGGTTCGATGCAGCCAGGTCGGGGGCGTGGTTGCCGATTCGGCGGTCGTTTCGGATGCCGGTTCGGACGCCGGTTCGGACGCCGGTTCGGACGCCGGTTCGGAC
>Ga0114976_10002813_pt1 | contig 10888 bp, 5 predicted proteins | sample S_130805_EF_Meta_FD_87319 | JGI IMG/M metagenome (GOLD analysis project Ga0114976, IMG submission 87319) | Freshwater microbial communities from Lake Simoncouche, Canada to study carbon cycling - S_130805_EF_MetaG | ecosystem: Environmental > Aquatic > Freshwater > Lake | place: Lake...
CACTAATGTTACACTTACTACAGATGTCTATGATCCATCAAATACATACGCAGTCAATATAAGTTCTGGTTTTGTTACAGAAGCTGAGCCTGAATATAATTTTAATTTTAACGGCAATTTAAAGATTATAAATTCCGACTTTGAGAATTCAGGTATCAAGTTTAAAAAGGGATATCCATATTACTTTGATGATGTTGACTCTACTTGGAAAGTAAATAGACTTTTCATGCAACCTATAATTACCGAACAAAACTTTAGAAACGGTGTTTTCAAAAAGGGTGAGTTCAATCAAGGTTTGATGGGTACACATCAAGAGACAATTATACATGATGGAACTCAAGTTAATTTCACACTAGGTACCGTTCTAAACACACTTTGGCAAAATGGTAATATTGGTAAAGGAGAAGGAAGTGACTTGTCATATTTCACTACTTTTAATGATTTTTCAATACCAGAAATTAAACTAAACGAAAGAAATAACAGAACTTTTGGATACAATTTATTCTATGACTCAGAAGTTCAAAGATCAATTATAGAAAATGGACTTTTCTATAGAACTTTGTTAGGATATAATCCCGATGGTCTACATGCTATGACTGATTATTACACTAATATATCTACAACATTTAGTGTTACTACAAAATACGGGGAGTATTTGGACTGTGAATTTGAACTTTCAAATATTGTAAACTCAACATTATTAAGCTCTGGTGTAAATAACTCAAAAATTCAAAATTCAAAGTCGGTCAATAGTGAGATTTCAAGAACTTTATTTTTGAATTCTAAATATAACTCAGACAAAATAATAAAAATAAAAGAATACGATGAAAGATTCGTAAATATATATACCCAATATTCTGAACCACAGGAATATAAGTTGTATAAATTTTATATTGATAAAAATAGTTATCTAAGACTTTCAGAATTTCAAAATTTTTATATTGATGGTTTAAACATACTCAAGTCTGAATTATTGAACTTCTTCGACGAAAAATTTTCAATTTCAAATTATCAACACACTTTCAAAAATATACTAAGTAGTGGCAATCACAGACGAAGATCCGATAATATGTTAGTATATTTATCATCTAGTGATGAAAATATAAAAACTATTTCAAATTTTGGTGAGGACTTGACTAATACTCTAACTAAAAATTCAAAAGAGGCTTTACCATCAATAGATTTATATTTCGAACTTAATTTAAGTGATGCAAGAATAAACGAACTTATAAATTTTCAAGTCAGAACAATTAATGTGCCCTTTGGTCCATACCTATTTTTTATAGGACCCTTCGAGTCTATGACATCTTGGGGCATTACACCATCAGTTGTTGAAATTACAACTTCTATTTCAAGTTTTACATTCTCGGGTGTAACATCCAGTGAGTCGTTATATAATGGTCTACAGTCTTTATTGATTGGAACTTGGACTTACAGTTCTTTACCACCTTTCGGAGATTTTTTTCAAGTTGAAGGGGATTTTGTATATAAGAGTCTTTTATTCACAGATGCGACTGATGGACTTACAGCAGAATCAGTTGGTGAACAATATCTGACTGAACCACAAACATTCGAATTTACGGATGCTGTAAATTTAGATAATGCATATATTCTTGACTCTGATTTTAAGAGTGGATTATTCAAGGACTCTACTTGGATTAGTGGTAATTATATGAATTACTCAATAGAACATTCACTAACAACTGATATCAATGTGAGATACAATGGTGAGATTGAAAATGGTGGACCAGTTGATAAGTTAATATCATTATCATCATTGAACTCAAAAAGAGAAAAGCTAATTGATACAGATGATATTGTATATTTGAATGGATTCTTCTTTGACTCAACTATTGTATCTGGTGAAAATTTAGTAAAACTACCTAGTATTTACAAGGTAAGTCAACTAACTTCAGTTTCAATTACGAACCTTTACAAGATATACGATGTTATTTATGGAACTTCATCAGTTATTTATAACATACCAAGTACACTTACAATAGCTCAAAATGGTTTTTTGACACCTGGTGCAGAGAATGGTTGGAACTACCTACATCCTACCAAATTTGAAAACTCAAAAATAAATAGTGGGATTTTTAGAAAAGGTTATTTTGAAGGTTGTCAAATTTATAATCCTAAATTTAATAATTTAGAAAGAGATCCAAAAAATTACAAAAATTGGAGAAGTCTACTACTTACAGACACTATTTTTCAGGATAACGGCAACACTTTAAAATCCGGTTTAGTTTATAATTCACACTGGCTATCTGGCTCAGATTCTTGGATTAATGGAATTTTCTATAACTCAACTTGGAACGTACAATCCTTGACTTATTCAAACTATACAATTGGTGAATTGAAGTTGTCTTCAATTAATAAATTTAACGACGGTATTTTTAAACAATCGAAGTGGATCAATGGTGTGTTTTCAAATGGTCAATTCTACAAAAACAATTCAAATATTACCTTCACAGCATCTGTTTATGACAATTTAGTTAAAAGTAATACGTCATCTTCTAGAATAGCATCTACTCACAGAACAAGATATTCTTGGCAGAATGGTACTTTTGAGAATGGCATTTTTGAACAAAGTACGTTTGAAAGCGGGTTGTTCAAATCTGGTGAGTTTTTTAATTCTACATTCTTAACTGGTGAGGCATCAGGTGGTAATTTCGGAAAACGAAATTTAAAAGCCGAACTAACAAGAGTTGCATCTGGTTCATTTAGTAGTGTTAATGTGGTATCATCAGAATTTAGAGCAGCAAATCCAAACGGATCAATTGAAGGGAATTTTGAAATAGATTGGTATAATGGTATATTCAATAATGGAGTATTTGGGGTTCTTGTTGAATCAGCATCTTATTCTACATCCGAAATACAGTACTCATTCAGATCAACCTGGCACGATGGAATTTGGCAGAATGGTCTATTTACAGATACTGCTAGATGGAGAAATGGTAAATTTAACAACGGTAAATTCACTTCATATTTTGGGTACCCATTTGTAACAGCAGCATCCTACTCTTCTGCAACTATGGATTTATTTGCATGGGAAGATGGTGAGTTTAATGGTGGTGAATTTGGACTTGGTGTGACTGGAAGTAATTCAACCTGGTACAACGGTGAGTTCAACGGTGGTATATTTACCGGTAGATACTGGAATGATGGTATTTTCACAAGAGGTAAATTCATTGGATCAGGTAATGGTTCAACATTACTTAATAATATACCAAACTATGTTTCGAATTTCTCAGATGAGTTTTACGGTTTGTGGAATTCAGGATTCGTTAGTGAATTAAAAGATAAACAAATACCAAATAAAAAGTTTGTAGATAAACCTGAAAGAGAATTTACAAGAAAAAGAATTGAATACGAAGCTGAAATAAGAAATGCACTCTGGAGAGGAGGAACTTTTTCTCATAATAATGGTTTATTCAATAATTCTGTGTGGACAGGTGGTGTTTTCGAGAAGGGTCTTTTTGTTAACTCATCGTTTAATCCATATGTCAATTATTTAGTAAATTCTAATTTCCTTCAGACAATTGATGAAAATGGAATTGAACAACTTGGTCAATTGTTAAAGTGGGAAGTATTATATTCTGACTATGATTCAGAAGGATCTTTAATTGGGGGTCGATACTCAATTTCAAGCACAAATGAGTATGCAGGTGACGTAAAAAAACTATTAACATATAACGGTACAAGCAGTATAGCAACTATTTATCAAACTGCTGGTCTGATCATCGGTGAAACATACACATTTAGAATGATTGTTAGAGAAAGTTCTAACATGGAAGTTAGATTCGGTGACTCTACAATTTCACTTGATAATAGAAACTTCACAAGTGGTGAGACTAATTGGTTTATTGGCGCGACCTCTCAAAGTCTAGGAACTCAACCTACAATTACAGTTGCAACAGGATCACCAGGATATTTAGATTATACTGATTCAACTGCGGATGGATCACTTTATGTTATTTACCCAAATGTATTAAATGTAGGCAGAGAATATTATGTTAGGTTTTATTCATTCAATAAAACTAATATGGATGATCCGTATATTGGTTCTTGTGATAGCTCTCAAGTCACTATTGAAAACTACGTTCTAACAAGTCCTTTTGTAGAGGGAACGAGTATAACATTCTCAGAAGTAGGCGCGCCATCAGCAATTGGTACTGAGTGTTTATATGAGGCTTTCATTACTGCTGAGTATACAGATTTGATGATTAATTTTACAACACTTTCAAGTAATTCTCAAATATCATTGACTGGTTTCATAGTTACATCAAATACTGGTTTATTTAATTCAAATATTAATGAAAGAACCGCGTATAGTTACACTTTTAATGCAGAAGGAGCAGATTTCGGTATTGAATTAATACCTACTGGTGAAGTCTCAGCATCTGGTCCAACTTGGAATTCAGCAACTGTTTCTATAATAAGTATGGAACTTGTGAAAGGTGAAAGCGGATTCAATGTATCTGATAGTTGTTATTGGGAAAATGGTACACTCCGAAACTCTGAATTTTATATTTCAAAATGGAATAATGGTAAATGGTTATCTGGTAATGCAGTTGGAATGATTTGGAAAAATGGAGTAGCCAACTACATGAATGCATATAATGTATATTGGGAAGGAGGAGTCTGGAGAAATGGAAATTGGAATGGATCACCTTTTGGTTATGAAAACATAACTGAAAATGGATGTTTACTAAGTTTCACTGAAAGTGCAATTGATGGGGCAGAAGATCCGAACTTAGATGCACTAGTTGTAGGTGGAGATTGGACAAGTAAAAACATGTTCAACGATTCAAACTTACCAACATATGTAGGCGGAGAGGCACTTGTCTCGATTGCAATTCTTTCAGCATCTTTAGGTTCATTCAACGCTACACTTACAGATGGCAGTAGTCTTTTCACTGATTTTTCAGCTGATTATCGTGACCCATCGCTTGACCCAGATACATCTAATTCATATATAAATTCTTTTGGATTTCCATTCGTACAAGGTGACGCACTTAGTCTTGACGAAACTTACAGAATTACTGTAAATGTTGGCGCTATGACCGTTGCACAACTTGTTGATAGTGAGAACATAGGAATGCAAATAAGTCTTGGTAGACCAGGCTCTGCTGGACCTTATGGTGAAATGTCCGGTACGTATGAGGGTTCTTTATATCCTAATTTTAAAGATATAGTTTCAACTGAAGATTTTGTTAGTCCATATAGAAAAATTATAGACTTAGAAGGACATTCTGGTGGTCTAGTTGAAAACGCAGTACTTAGTGGTATAGATGGTTATGTATCAACTGGTGGAACGATGATTGAGACTCTGGTGGCAAGAGATAATACCGTTTTTTATCTTCACTTTAATTTATATGGTGTTTCTAGTTTGACAATTGATAGTATAATAATTGAAAGAGTAAGGTGTGAAGTTGCAGCAGAGATAAATGAAGGATATGTTTCTGATATATTAACTAACGTATCAAGATATAGACAATCTGTAAGTGATAGTTCCTATCAGCAAATTTTCGTGAACAACGCATTTACAGTTGCAATTGACACAAATTACCCTGCAATTTTGGGGTCTCCAAATGTAGAACCTGAGACATTCACTATGTCATCAGGTGCTTTAGAAACTTGGGAATATCAAAGTAACTATACACATTATGGTAATCCATCGGGTTATTTAATAGCTGCGTCCAAAGGTAGTGGTGGTAGTAAAGGTGGTTCTAATACTTACATTCAAGCTTTTGATTCCGGTAATGAAGTTACAGGTGGTTCTATTTGGAGAACATTTACACCGGTAAACAGTACTCTCTATGTAATAGATGAAAATAGTAATTTAGATATTTTCAGCGCATCTGGTGAATATGAAATTACATTTAGATATAGTTTTGCTTGGGCAGATCCTATGGAAGCACCAACTGAGCCTACCTACTTATCTAGATTCAAGGTTTATATTGGATATTTTCCAGATTTTGACAATGGTGGTGTTGAACTTGACTTTGAGGAAACAGTTCGAGTTTACCCAGTTGCGAACATTAATAGTTCTCCACTCGGTGGATATGTAGTTATACCTTTATCACAGTATTATGCTCCTCATAATATTTACACATATACAACTACTTTTATACCAACACTTTTTTCTGAAACATCTGACACCTCTAAACGTATGAGATTCAGAAAACAAACTACATCAGCTGGTAGTAGAGTAGAAGTGAGAATACATGGAATAACAATTACTAGAAAAAGTACTCAATATGACCAAACATATAATAACGCGACTTACTCATTATTTTCTAGTTCACCATCTTACGATGAAGTATTGAATTTGCCAAACTTTCAAAAAATTGCATCAGGTGTAGGTGGAAGTCTAATCAGTACTAAATTTGGAAATGGTATGTTTGTATCAGGAACTGGTTCAGCTTTTTCCTCAATTTGGGAAAATGGTGTTTGGAACAACGGTCTTAGATATGATAATAATGTCTTTGTTTTTGACGACTTGAGTAAATTATCAGGTAGCTCTAGAACAGATTCAAGACAAGCAGAGTTTGAGATTAAAAATACTAAATCTGGAACTTTACCAAATCTAAGAGATGATAATTATTCTAGAGCAAAGTACTCAACAAAAAATTGGTTAATCACTCTCGATGCTACTGAAGGATATATTCAATTTGAAAATTACACGATGGATCAGGTTAACTATAATCCTTCGGATTATTTTAAAATCGGGGACAAGGTCAGTGTGGGTAATATTGTTGCAATTGATATAAATGATAGAAGAAAATTAATTAAAGACACTTTTACGGTAGTCACAATAACTAGATCAACTAAAACTGATACCATAAATTCAGTTTGGAAAATTATTTTAAGTGTAACAATTGACTTCCCAATTAGAACAATTGAACGAGATTCAGTGAATCATCCTATCTATGTTTCTAAAAACATATGGTTAAACGGGGCATATTTGAATGGTCTTTTTAGGGGAATTTGGACAAACGGCTTATTTAAAGGTAGGCCTTATTTGACTGAAATGGTTGATTCTCAGTGGATAGAAGGTAGGTTTGACGGTGGTCATTTTAGAGGAAAAACGGCATCTATCATTGACAATTTAGAATCGACTGAATCTGATATTGCTATTTTTCCAAGTGGTTTAATACAAAACTTTAATTTTAAAGATAATAACTTATCTAGTCAACCTTTTGAATTTTCTTATAACTCTTGGATAGATGTTAACTACGTCAATACTCAAGCTGTTAATGTTTCAAAGAAAGGGGTTATTTCAAATGTCTCGGGAAAACTTGCCGAACGTACATACAGTACCAAGCTTCCAAGAACTGATAGATGGGCATATAATAACTTCTATGGTTATCCAACTAAGGATATTCTATCTAGCATTTCTGAGTTCAGAAATGGTGATGATTCGAACACAACGTTTTATAGTCTTGGGTGGAAATTTAAAAGATATGATCAATTTATCCCAAATAATGGAGAATTTTTAGCACCTTTTGATAATTTTGAAGAAACAAGAACCAGTTTTGGGAGCGTAGTGGTTCTTCAACCTGGTGTTTCTGAGTTTCCAGGTATGCAATCTTTCCTCGAGCAAGGATGGACTTATTCAGAAGCACTAAACAATCTTGAATTATTTAATGAAAATTATAATGAAACTGCTTATCGGTTTTCATCAAATACTGAACTTGATTATCCTTTTGAATATACCAATTATGGTTCAACACCAGATACGAATGGACAGAATTTTGAAAAATTTGTTGTTCAATTAAATAATCCAGAAAATGCCATAGATGGAACTAGCATTGAAGATAGCATTGCTGCGATCAAATTAGATAATACCTACACAAGAATATCAAAAGAGAGATATACTATACTTGAATTCAGTTTAGACTTTATTGGATCAACCTGGAGCAATGATCGATTCAAGTATCCTCTGAGCATCTACCCGTCCGGTACTGGTTCAAATGTACCTAGATCCTACAACCTAATTGATGAATTTAATGTTTACGGAGTCACTTATAGTAAAACTGGATTCATTTCTGATATCGACGGTAGTTTTATTCCATATGGTTTTGAATATTGTTGGCCAATAAATCACCTGAATAATTCAGAGGAAGTAAAAGTAGAATATTTTTACAACAAACCAGAAATTAACTTCTATTTCTTTGAAGATATTGATGTCTCAAGTGGTAACAATAAGAAATTCTTATTTGATTTTATAAGATATACTGAAGTAGATATGATTCCATTTTTTAGATATGCAACTGGATCTAGAATAACATCATATCCTCAATTTCCTTTATCAGCAGTTGCGCCATTTATAGACTACTCAAACTCAGAATTCTCACTAATTGATAATGTCAATATAACAGAAGATAGTTTCTTAGTACAAGATAATATTGTAAATGTTGTAAATTCATCTGGGATAAAACTTACAGGCGGATTTGATGACCAAGTAGCAGTTGGTGGTGGATCTGGATTGTTCCAAGATGATATAGCAAGCAGTTTAGATTTAATAGACCCTTCTGTATTTAATTCTGGAAATACATTTGGGCCAGCCGGTGGTGGTGGATTTAGTGGGGATACAGCAATAGGTGATACAAATCAGACAACAACTGGTAGATAGAATTGGTAGAATTAGACACTACTTTTTTTAATTAGAATTAAATCACCGACTTTACCAGGTTCATTTTTTGAAAAGTGTCCCATGTGCTTAACTATTGTTTCTTCTTTTTGACTATCAATTTTAATACCTTTGAGTTTTTGTTTACCGAGCATTCGTTTTTCACCATTACATTTTTCACAAGGTTTGCTACCGATTTTACCTTGACCAAAACAAAAACCACATTTATTACCCCAATGGTCTTTACCAGTACCTTCACAGAAGTCACAACCATCATCAGAATCAAAAACTCCTTTTACATTTCCAAATTCGTCTTTAATTACAAATTTACTTTTCAAATCTTTACCACTGCCTTTACAAACTTTACAAACAACCCACCTTTGATATTCAATTGAACCGTTGAAAGTATCATCAATATATTCTATAACATTTAAGACTTGATTTTTCTTGAAATCTTCATATTTTTTATTTTCTTTCTCGTAATCAAAGTCAACAGCTACGACAAAAAGCTCTTCTAGTTCATTATAGTCTTTGCCCCATTTACTTCTTTTATCATACTGATCTCGCAAATCTGAATTAGAAAGAACTTGATAAGCTTCTGAAATTGAGTTAAATAACTGAATATCGACATCAGAATTTTTATCTGGATGATATTCAAATGATAACTTATAGTAAGATTTTTTTATTTCTTTATCGCTACTAGTGTGAGTAACATTAAGTACTTGATAATAATTAGTATTTAAATTCATTTTTCGAATTCAGTTTCAATTAAGTGAATACAGAAATTACACATCAAATCAAATTTTCCAGCTATAGTAATAGGTATATCTATAGGTCTAAATGATTCAATACATAATTGTATATCTAACCAATTTGGCTCATTTTTTAAGTTCATTAAAATATTTGAAAGATGTAATTTGTCAAATGTATCGGTATTCGGAAAACTAGATGACGATTTTGATTCTTCAATGCGTTCGAATCTTTTTTGTTGATATTCTTTGTAATTTATATCAAGCCTTTCAACAAAATTTGAAGTCCAAGAGTCTAAAATAAGAGCATCTGCATTTAATAAATCTTCAATTTCTTCAAAATTTTTACAACCCATAATAAGGTCTCTGGTAACAAATCGTTTATGAAATCCCATAGTTTAAATTTCTTCTTCTTTTCTTTTTTGTTCTAAATAAATAGCTTTTTTATGTTCATCTCTTCTTTCAACAGACTTTTTAGTATAACTTTGTCTGTTTCTCAATTCTCTAAGAACTTTAGTATTATCAAACTTTCTTTTGAACTTTTTTAAAGCTCTTTCAATTGAATCCTTACCGTTTACTTCAATAATGATCATAGTATTGTTTTTAATTTTATTTCTCTTATAAGCTGATTTCTTTCTTGCTTAGACATTTTTTTAAAGTCATCATATGTAATATCCTGACCAAGCGCAGCTAGAACTAGTTCAAAAAAATCAGTGAAATCTTCATCCCATCTAATGTCATAGCTACCAGAACTATTGTAGATTGGAGAGATCACGCTGTTAACAGTTATAGTTGTATTATTTTGATCAAAATTCATATCTTATATATTATTTTAAGTTCAATATTTCATCAAGTTTTAAATTTCTAACATTTTTATCTAAATCTAAAACAAACAGATTCATTGAATCATGTCTTGAAATTCCTCGATAAATTAATTCTACCGTTTTTCCCTCAAGTAATTCTAAACACCTTTTTATTTTATCTGTTTCATGATCTAGTAAAAAAATCGGAGATATTTTACTTGTGTCTAATATCAAGTTATAAGTTTGAAACTCAACGAAATTACCACAAATCGAATATTTAATTAGCACTGTATTCATTTGCCAAAAGTGTTTCAAAGTTAACTTCCTCTATACTTGAAAATATTTCTTTATTAATTCTAATTATTCTATCAAAATTCTCATGATTCAAAAGTGCGTGATGCACAACAAAAATATTAATATTGTAATCATTTGAAAATGATTTTAATAACGATAAAATATCAGAAATTCCCTCTAAGTCAATTGAAGAAAATACTTCATCTAGAAAAAGTACATTTATATGTTTTTTAGTACGAATAAGTTTCAAATAGGCGATTAATATAGCCACATTAACTTTTTTTTGCTCACCAGTACTAAGTGTATCGTGATCTATTTGACTTCCAAGATGTTTAATTTCTGCTGTAAAAGTCTCATCTAAAGAAACTTCAAAGTGCATTCCCATCTTTTTAATATTTTCATTA
>Ga0114976_10002814_pt1 | contig 10887 bp, 10 predicted proteins | sample S_130805_EF_Meta_FD_87319 | JGI IMG/M metagenome (GOLD analysis project Ga0114976, IMG submission 87319) | Freshwater microbial communities from Lake Simoncouche, Canada to study carbon cycling - S_130805_EF_MetaG | ecosystem: Environmental > Aquatic > Freshwater > Lake | place: Lake...
CCGCCGCCAGCCGCGTCCGCTCCGCATCGACGCGCGCGGTTTGCGTCTCGAGCACCGCCAGCGCCGCCGCCGCCGCGCGCGCCTCCTCCAGCCGGCGCGCCGCGTCGCGGCCGGCGGCCTCGGCCGACCGCGCGACACCCTCCGCGCGCAGCGCCGCGTCGCGCGCCGCCTCGGCCTCGGTCACCGTGGCGGCCAGCGTCACTTGCATCGCCCCGGCCGCCGCCGCATCCGCGGCGCCGATCCGCGCGAGCAGCGCCAGGCGATCCTTCTCGGCATCCCGCCGCTGCGCCTGCGCCTCGTTCGCCGCCGCGCGCAGCGCCTGCTGGATGCGGCGATAGAAGGCGGTGCGGAACAGAGTCTGCAGGATCGCCTGGCGTTCGGCGGGCTTGGCCACCAGCAGCTCGCGGAAGCGGCCCTGCGGCAGCAGCGCCACCTGGCGGAACTCGGAGGCGTCGAGCCCAAGCATCGCCTGCACCCGCGCCGCCACCTGCTCCTCGCGCTCGAGCGGCGGCTCGCTGCCGTCGAGCCGCTGCAGCGACTGCTTGCCGCGCTCCGGCGTCGTGCCCTCGCCCCGCTGCTTCGGCCGGTCCCAGGCGGGGCTGCGGGTGATGCGCCAGCGCTCGCCGGCATGGGCGAAGTCGAGCACCACCTCAGTGCGCAGATCGGCCGCGGCGTATTGGCTGCGCAGCTGCCCCGGCGTGCGCTCCTCGCCGCTGCTCTCGCCGAATAGCGCGAAGCAGATCGCGTCCAGCAGGCTGGTCTTGCCAGCGCCGGTCGGGCCGCAGATCAGGAACAGCCGATGCGCGCCGAGCGCGTCGAACTCGATCACCTCGCGTTCGGCATAGGGCCCGAAAGCCTGCATTTCCAACCGCAACGGCCGCATCAGGCCTCCGCCTGCTCCGCGGCCGCGATCGCCTCGGTCAGCGCCGGCAGCGCCGCCTCCGGCAGCGGGGCACCGCGCATCGCCTCGTGGAACTGCGCGAAGAGCTCGAGCGGCCTGAGCGCGCGCGCCGCCGCATCGGCCGCCACCGCGCCCGCCGGCCGTGGCGGCTCGGCATAGCCGAAGCTGACGATGCGCTCGTAGACCGCCGAGAGCGCGCGCTGCGCATCCGGGATCGGGTCGGGATCGGTCAGCGTCAGCGCGACGAAATCCTCGCAGCGCCCGGCCGCGCGCAGCTCGGCGAAGCTGCCGCGCAGCAGCCGGAAGGCACGCAGCGGCGAGAGCGGCAGCGCCTCGGTCGTAACCCTGCCGGCGCTGTCCAGCTCGACCAGCAGCATCTCCTTCGCCTGGCCGGCCTCGCTGGTGGAATAGGCGAGCGGCGAGCCGGCATAGCGGATGCGGCCATCCAGCAGCGCCTGCGGCCGGTGCAGATGGCCGAGGGCGACGTAGTCGAAGCCCTCGAAGCGATGCGCGCCGATCTGCCCGGTGCCGCCGACCGAGAGCTGCCGTTCGCTGTCGGAGACCGCGCCGCCGGCGACGAAGGCATGCGCCACCAGCACGCGGCGCTTCGTGTCGCCGCAGAGCGTGTGCAGCTGCGGCGCCAGCCAGGCGAAGCCGGCATCGTGATCGGCGAAGGTCGCGCCATCGGCCTGCTGCGCCAGCGCGAGCGGCGAGGCGTAGCCGGCGGCGACGATCGCCACCTTGCCATGCGCGTCCTCGAGCGTGACGACGCGGCCGAGCGGCGAATCGCCGATGTGCAGCCCCGCCCCCGCGAGCAGCCGCGCGCCGAAGGAAAGCCGCCGCGCCTCGTCATGGTTGCCGGGAATCAGCACGACCTTCACGCCGAGCCCGACCACCACCTGGTGCAGGATGTCGTCCAGCAGCTCGACCGCATCGGCGGGCGGCACCGCGCGGTCGAAGACGTCGCCGGCAATCAGCACGGCATCCGGCCGGGTCTCGCGCACCAGGCGGGGGAATTCGACTCCCAGCATGTGCTCCTGCTCCGCGCGCAGCGAATGCCCGCCGAGGGTGCGGCCGAGATGCCAGTCGGCGGTGTGCAGGAAGCGCATGCCGGGGCAGAATGGCGGCCGCGCCGTGGCGATGCAACGAGGGAGCGAGGCATGTACAAGATCGACGTCCTGGTCCAGGGCTATCCAGGCAAGTCGCTGTGCCATGGCGGGCTTGGCTGGAGCACCATCGCGCTTTTGCGGGGACACGGCCGGACGATCCTGATCGATGTCGGCGCATTCTCCGTCCGGCCCGAATTCGCGAAGCAGCTCAAGGCCGCCGACTGCGCGCCGGAGAGCGTGACCGACGTAGTCCTTACCCACGCGCATTGGGACCATTCGGTGAACTACACGCTGTTCCCCAACGCCGCTGTCTGGATCGGCAAGGTCGAGATGGACTGGGCGACCGCGCAGCCGCCCGGCTTCAACCCGCTGCCCGAGCTCTATGTCGCCGACCTGGCGCGCCACCCGAAGCTGCACCTGCTGCAGGATGGCGAGCGCTTCCTCAAGGGCTTCACCGCGCATCTCTGCCCCGGCCATACGCCGGGCTGCCTGGTCTATCGGCTGGAGGGCAATGACGTGCCCGTGGTGTTCAGCGGCGATGCCGCGAAGAATCGCGCGGAGATGCTGTCGATGGCGACCGACATGACGATGGATGCCGGCGCCAGCCGCGCCTCGCTCGATCGCATCTGGGGGCTCTGGCGGCAGGTACCGGGCACGCTGCTGATCCCGGGTCACGATTTGACGATGCGGCTCGATGCGGCGGGGCGCCCGGAATACATCGGCCAGCGCCGCGCCGGCATCAAGGCGTGGTTCACCGAGGATCTCGAGGTGATGGAGGAGTTCGACATCTCGGCGCCGCGGTTCTGACGGCACCCGATGGTCGGAGCGCCGAATCGGATGCCCGACTCCATCCGCGCCTGGGTGCGGTTGCCCTCCGGCCGCCGCCTCGACCTGCTCTCGCCCACGCCCTTCGACTGGACCGACGAGGACCTCGCGATCGGCCTCGCCCGCACCTATCGCTGGGGCGGGCATTCGATCTGGCCTGGCGCGCCGCTTTCCGTCGCGCAGCATTCGCTCGCCGTGCTCGCGCTGCGCCGGGCGCGCGCGCCGACCGGCCTGTCGCGGCCCGAGCAGCGGCGCGAATTGCTGCACGACGCGGAAGAAGGCCTGCTTGGCTTCGACTGCATCTCGCCCTTGAAACCCTTCCTCGGCGCCGGCTTCGCCGAGTTGCAGGCGCGGCTGCAATCAGTCGTCGCCGCGCGCTATGCGCTGCCGGCCTGGAGCCCGGAATCGAAGCGCGCGCACAAGGCCTGCGACATCGCGCTCGCTGCCGCCGAGGCGGTGCATGTCGCGGGCTGGACGCGCGAAGAGGTGCGCGGGACGCTCGGCATCCGCGCCGCGGTCATGGCGGAAGATCCGCTCGCGTCGACCTTTGCCGAGCCGCCCTGGCGACCCTGGCCGCCGGAGACGGCAGCCGAGCGCTTCCTTACCGCCCTCGCCCGGCTTGCCGGCGACTGATACGAAGCGCCGCATGAGCGAACCAACCCCCGACGCGATCCTGCAACTGGGCCTGGGCTTCTGGGCCTCGAAGACGCTGCTCAGCGCGGTCGAGCTCGGTCTGTTCAGCGGCCTCGCCGAGACCGGCCCGCAGACCGCCGAGCAGCTCGGCGCCCGCCACGGCCTGCATCCGCGCGCACGGCGCGACTTCCTCGATGCGCTGGTCGCGCTCGGCCTGCTGGGGCGCGACGCTACGGGGCACTACGCCAATACGCCGGCCACCGCCGCTTTCCTCGACCGCGCGCAGCCGGGCTATGTCGGCGGGCTGCTCGAGATGGCGAATGCCCGGCTCTACCCCTTCTGGGGGCGGCTGACCGAGGCGCTGCGCAGCGGTGCGCCGCAGAACGAGGCGCGCGACGGCGGCCCCGATCCCTTCGCCGCCATCTACGCCGATCCCGCTGGCCTCGAGGGTTTCCTGCGCGGCATGACCGGCGTCAGCCGCCCCGTCGCGCAGGCGATCGCCGCGGCGTTTCCGTGGGGCGCGCATCGCAGCGTCGCCGATATCGGCTGCGCGCAGGGCAGCTTCCTGGTCGAGTTGCTGACGGCGCATCCGCAACTGACCGGCATCGGCTTCGACCTGCCGCCGGTGCGCCCGGTCTTCGAGCGCTTCGCCGCCGAGCATCGCCTTGCGGATCGCCTGCGCTTCGCCCCCGGCAGCTTCTTCGACGATCCGCTGCCCGCCGCGGAGGTGCTGGTGATGGGCCATATCCTGCACGACTGGGACCTGCCGACGAAGCGCATGCTGATCGACAAGGCGCATGCCGCGCTGCAAGCGGGCGGCGCGCTGCTGGTCTACGACGCCATGATCGACGACGACCGCCGCGCCAACGCCTTCGGCCTGCTGATGAGCCTCAACATGCTGATCGAGACGCCAGGCGGCTTCGACTACACCGGCGCCGATTGCGCGGCCTGGCTGCGCGAGGCCGGCTTCCGCGACGTGCGGGTGGAGCGCCTCTCGCCGACCCATGCCATGGCGGTCGGCGTGAAATGACCCTCGACGACTTCGCCCTCACCCACCCGATCCGCGTGCGCTACAGCGAGCTCGACCCGCAGCGCATCGTCTTCAATGCGCACTACCTCGCCTATTTCGACCTGGCGCTGGTCGAGTACCTGCGGACGCTCGGATTCCGCGGCGACCAGGGCTTCGCCGCGCAGGGCTGCGACATCCATGTGGTGAATGCGACGCTCGATTTCCGCGCCTCGGCGCGCGATGACGATGCGCTGCTGCTCGTGGCCCGCATCGAGTATCTCGGTCGGACGAGCTTCCGCTTCCGCATGGGCTGCTTCCGCGACGGCGCGCTGCTGGTCGAGGGCCGCCTCACCTATGTGAACGCGACGCGCGACGGGCAGGTGCCGACGCCGCTGCCCGCCGAGTTCATCGCGAAGGTGCTGGCCTTCGAGCGCGTCCCGCCCGATCGCAAGCCGGGCTGACCCCCTTTTCATCGCCCGCCCGCCGGGGTTCATTGCCGGCAACACCGGAGGAACAGCCATGGCCAGCGTGCCGATCAAGGACAACCGATTCTGCATCGTGGGCGGCGCCAGCCTGGTCGGGTCGGCCACCGCCGGCGAGCTGCTGGACCACGGCGCCGCGGAGGTGGTGCTGTTCGACAATTTCGCCTTCGGCTCGGACGCCGCGATCGAGCACCTGAAGGACCATCCGCGCCTGAAGCTGGTGCGCGGCGACGTGATGCGCATGGCCGATCTGCTGCGCGCGACCGAGGGCGTTGCCGGCGTGCTGCAGCTCGCGGCCTACATGACGCTGTCGATGGATCGCGACCCCTGGTCCGGGCTCGACGTCAACATCCGCGGCGTGCAGAACGCGCTCGAGGCCTGCCGGGCGAACAAGGTGGCCAAGGTGGTCTTCGCGTCGTCGAACGCGACCTACGGCTATGGCCCGGGGGTCGCCGGCGAGCTGGTCGAGAGCACGCCCTTCCACAGCGCCGGCGCGCCGCCGGCCGCGATCCTGTACGGCGCCTCCAAGATCATCGGCGAGCAGCTCTGCCGCGACGCCTTCCGGAAGTGGGGCCAGGACTACGTCGTGCTGCGCTATTCGACCGTGTATGGCGAGCGCCAGCACTATCGCGCGGCGAATGCGCTCTACATCATCGAGACCTATGATGCGGTGAAGCGCGGCGAGGCGCCGGCGGTCTTCGGCGATGGGTCGGAGACCAAGCATTTCGTCTATGTCGGCGACCTGGCGCGCGCCAACCGCATGGCCTTCGAGAGCCCGGCGACCGATGTCGCGGTGAACACCTCGGGCCCGGCGCCGATCACCACGCTGGAGCTCGTGCAGTTGGTGACCAGGCTCGCCGGCGGTGGCCCCGCGCCGCGCATGGTCGGCGACACGCCGGGCAAGGTGCGGCTGACCTCCGGCGGCGCCTTCCGCATCGCGCATGAGGAAGCCTTCCGCGCCATCGGCTGGGCGCCCGAGGTGGGGATGGAAGAAGGCCTGCGACGTCTGATATCCTGGCGGGAACAAAGCAATACCGCCGGGAGGTAGTCCATGAACCATCATGTCCGTCGTCGTGCGCTTCTGATCGGAGGCGCCGCGCTGGCGACGCCCGCCCTCGCGCAATCGAACCCGTGGCCCGACCGGCCGATCGAGCTGATCGTGCCCTGGACCGCGGGCGGCGGCACCGACGTGATGGCCCGCACCTATGCCCGGTTCCTCGAGCGCCGCATCAACGGCACCATCGTCGTGCAGAACCGTCCCGGCGCCGGCAGCGAGGTCGGCCTGGCCGCCGTCGCCCGTGCCCGACCGGATGGCTATACGCTCGCCGCCGTCACCATGCCCGCCTGGGTCACCATCCCGATCGAGCGCAACGCCCAGTACCGCGGCGAGGATTTCGCACCCGTAGCGCTGATCGCGACCGACCCCTCGGCCATGACGGTGCACGCCGCCAGCGACTACCGCTCGGTCCAGGACGTGATCGAGGCGGCGCGGCGCGAGCCCGGCCGGCTCACCTTCGGCTCGGGCGGCATCGGCTCGGACGATCACCTGCAGCTCGTGATGTTCCAGTACGCCACCGGCACGCAGCTCACGCATGTCAGCTTCGGCGGCACGCCGCAGGTCCGCACCGCGCTGCTCGGGCGCCAGCTCGACATCGCCGGGCTGAATGTCGGCGAGATCGCCGCGGTGCCACAGAACATGCGCATGCTGGTGCAGGCAGGCGACCGCCGCTCGCGCTTCATGGCGGACGTGCCGACCTACAAGGAGCTCGGCCTCGCCGTCGACATGTCGTCCGAGCGCGGGATCGCCGCCCCCGCCGCCACGCCGGCGCCGATCCTGGCGCGGCTGCGCGAGGCCAGCGCCGATGTCGCGCGCGACCCCGAGTTCATCGGCGCCATGGAGGCGCAGTTCACCGAGATGCGCGTGCTGATCGGCGAGGCCTGGTCCGAGGAGCTGAAGGCGAGGCGCGCCACCTACCAGGAGCTCTGGCGCCGCGCGCCCTGGGCGGAGAGGAGTTGAGATGACCATCACCCGCCGCACCCTGCTCGGCGCCGCCGGCACGACGCTGGCCCTGCCCGCGCTCGCCCAGCCGAAATGGCCGGACCGGCCGATCGAGATCCTGGTCGGCTTCACCGCCGGCGGCGGCACCGACCTCGACGCCCGCAGCTATGGCCGTGCGCTCGAGAAGAAGCTCGGCGGCACGGTGGTGGTGACCAACCGGCCCGGCGCCTCGGGCGAGCTGGCGCTGGCGGCCGTCGCGCGCGCCAAGCCGGATGGCCACACGCTCGGCACCACCAACTACCCCTCGATCATCACCATCCCGATCGAGCGGCGCGCGCAGTTCAAGCTCGACGATTTCGCGCCGATCGCCAACCTGGTGACCGACCCGAGCGCGATCACCGTGCTCGCCGACAGCCCCTTCCAGACGCTGGCGGATTTCATCGCCGAGGCGCGCAAGGATCCGGACAAGCTGACCTACGCCTCGCCCGGCATCGGCTCGGACGACCACCTGCAACTGGTGCTGCTGATGGCCGCGAGCGGCATCCGCGTGACCAACGTGGTGTTCCAGGGCGACCCGCAGCTGCGCACTGCGCTGCTCGGCAAGCAGGTCGACAGCATGGGGCTCAATCTCGGCGCGGTGCTGCAATCGCCCGACAAGATGCGCATCCTGGCGCAGGCCGGCGCCGCGCGCAGCCGCTTCGCGCCGAACGTGCCGACGCTGACCGAGCTCGGTTTCGCGGTCGAGATGGCCTCGCAGCGCGGCATCGTCGCACCCGCCGGCACGCCGCCCGAGATCCTGGCGCGCCTACGCGAGGCGACCGCCGAGATCGCGCGCGACCCGGAGTTCATCGGCCAGCTCGAAGGCCGCTTCACCGAGCCGCTCTCCGAGATCGGCGAGCCCTGGTTCGCGCGGCTGAAGGGCCTCGAGGAGCGCTACAAAACGATCTGGGAGAAGACGCCCTGGAGGTAGCTACCCCAGCTCGAAGCTGGTGATCCCCCAGACCTTCTGCGCATCGAAGGCCGGCGGCGGCGCGGCGTACATCCGCGCCGTCTCGAAGACCGGCGCCAAGCCCGCGCGCTCGGCCATGGCGACGGCCGCGCGATGCGGCTCGGCGACGTCGATCACCACCGGGCCCTCGGGCGCGGCCACCAGCAGCGCGGCGAACAGCGTCTCCGCCACCTCGGCGTCGTCGGCAAACAGCGGCCCGATCTTCGACCCCGCCGGCGCCGGTCGCACCACGCCATAGCCTGCGAGCGCGCCGTCCCTGACCACCGCCAGCGCGACATGCCCGGGTGCGTCGAGCCAGGCGCGCAGGAAGGCCTCGCGCGGCGCCGGGAAGCACGCGCGGTCATAGGCGGCGATCTGCGCGAAGGGCAGCGCGGTCGCCGCCACCACCCCCTTCGGCGCCACCAGCCCCGCCGGCCGCGCCCCGCCATAGCGGATGTTGCGATGCGCCAGCGCGAAGCCGGAGCGGCGGTAATTCGCCTGCTGCGCCACCACGCCGTCGAGCCCGACGCAGCGCGCCGGCGACCCCGCCAGCGCCGCCTTCCACAGCTGCAAGCCCAGCCCCTGCCCGCGCATCTCGGGCCTGGCGATGTAGAGGCCGAGGAAGCCGAAGCCCTCGCCATAGCGCACCACGCTGATGCTCGCCGCCAGCGCGCCATCCTGCACGGCGCACCAGAAGCCATCCGGGTCGGCCGCCCAGAAGCAGGCGGCGTCCTGCGGCCCGGGGTTCCAGCCCTCCTCCGCGGCCCAGGCGATGGCGGTGTCGAGCTCGACGCGCCGCATCCGCCGGCACAGGGTGGTCACGCGCCTACTCCGCGGTGATGCCGGCGCCCTCGATGATCCGCCTGTAGAGCGGCAGCTCGCGCGCCATGCGCGCGGCCATCGCCTCCGGCGGACCGCCGAGCGGCACCATGCCGCTGCGCGCCATCATCTCGCGCAGCTCCGGCGTCGCCAGCGCCTCGTTCACGCCGCCGTTCAGCGCGACGAGGATCGGCGCCGGCGTGCCGGCGGGTGCGGCGATGCCGATCCAGGACATCAGGTTGAGGTCGGGGAAGCCGGCCTCCGCCACCGTCGGCACGCTCGGCAACAACGGGGTGCGGGAATCACCGCTGGTCATCAGCGGCACCGCGCGGCCGGCCGCGACATGCTGCGCGACATTCGGCACCGCCTCGAACATCAGGTCGACATGGCCGGCGAGCAGGTCGTTCATCGCCGGCGCGCCACCGCGATAGGTCACGTGGTTGAGCTGCAGCCCGGCGAGCGCAGCGAAGAAGCTGCCCATCAGATGCGGCAGCGAGCCGACGCCGGAGGACGCGTAGGAGAGCGTCCCCGGCTTCGCCCTGGCCGCCGCCACCAGCCCCGCGACATCGGTGAAGGGCAGGCCGGTGCGCGCGTTCAGCACCATCGGCGTCGCGCCCACCAGCGCGATCGGCGCCAGGTCCTTCAGCGGATCGTAGCCGGGGGTCTTGTAGAGGTTCGGCGCCACCACCCAGGGCGTGGTCGGCGCATAGAGCAGGGTCAGCCCATCCGGCGCCGCGCGCGCGACATGGGTCGCGCCGAGTGTCGCGCCGGCGCCGCTGCGGTATTCCGTCACGAAGGGCTGGCCGAAGAGCTTCTGCAGATGCGCCGCGATCGCCCGGCCGAAGGCGTCGGTGAAGCCACCGGCGGCGAAAGGGTTCACGATGGTGACCGGTCGGCCTGGCCAGCCCGCCGGGGCCTGCGCATAGGCCGCGCCACCCAGCATCGCCATGCCGCCCGCGAGCAGCTCCCTGCGCCGCATCCCGTGTTCCTCCCAGCCGGTTTCGGGCACGATAGCGGCGCCAGCCGATGGGAGGGAACAGGTGCGGCACTACCCCGTGGTGATCGCCGGCGGCGGCCCGGTCGGCATGACACTGGCCAAGGTGCTGGCGCAGCTCGGCACCCGCTGCCTGCTGGTCGAGCGCAACCCGACCACCACGCGCCACCCGAAGATGGACATCACCAATGCCCGCAGCATGGAGCTCTTCGCCCGCTTCGGCCTGGCGGAAGCGCTGCGCAAGGTCGCCGTGCCGGCCGGGAACAATTTCGACGTCACCTGGGTGACCACCATGGCCGGGCACGAGTTGCACCGCTTCCGCTACCCCTCCGTCACCGAATGGCGTCGCCGCATCCGCGAGACGAACGACGGCACGATGCCGCACGAGGCGCCGATGCGGGTCTCCCAGGTCGAGATCGAGCCCGTCCTGCAGCGCGCCATCCAGGCCGAGAAGCTGATCGAGGCGCGCTGGGGCATCGGCTTCGAGGATCTCGCGCAGGATGCAACCGGCGTTACCGTCACGCTGCGCGACACCGAAACCGGCGCCACCGAACAGGTCCGCTGCGACTACCTCGCCGGCTGCGACGGCGGCACCAGCCAGGTGCGCAAGTGCCTCGACATCGCGCTCGAGGGTGAGGCGCGGATCATGCAGCGCTTCATGACGCATTTCCAATCGGACGCGCGCGACCTGCTGCAGCGCTTCGGCCAGGCCTGGCACTACCAGTCGGCCTACGGGACCATCATCGCGCAGGACGACCGCGACACCTGGACGCTGCAATCGCGCTTCCCGCCCGGCATCGCGCCCGAAAGCGCCGACCCCGACGCCATGCTGCGCGCCTTCGCCGGCACGGAGTTCCCCTACCGGATCCTGGTCGCCAACCACTGGACGCCGCATCTGCTGGTGGCCGAGCGCTATGCCGAGGGCCGCGTCTTCCTCGCCGGCGATTCCGCGCACCAGTACATCCCGACCGGCGGCTACGGGATGAACACCGGCATCGGCGATGCGGTCGATCTCGGCTGGAAGCTGGCGGCGCTGTGCCAGGGCTTCGGCGGGCCGGCGCTCGCTGCCAGCTACCATGCCGAGCGCCATCCGATTGGCCTCCGCAACCGCGAGGGCTCGCGCCGCCA
>Ga0114976_10002815_pt1 | contig 10884 bp, 10 predicted proteins | sample S_130805_EF_Meta_FD_87319 | JGI IMG/M metagenome (GOLD analysis project Ga0114976, IMG submission 87319) | Freshwater microbial communities from Lake Simoncouche, Canada to study carbon cycling - S_130805_EF_MetaG | ecosystem: Environmental > Aquatic > Freshwater > Lake | place: Lake...
CGTGATGGTGTTCGGCCAGATGAACGAGCCACCTGGAGCACGACTTCGCGTCGCACTCTCGGGCTTGACGATGGCCGAGTACTTCCGCGATGCGGAAGGGCGCGACGTACTGCTCTTCATCGACAACATCTTCCGCTTCACCCAGGCGGGCGCCGAGGTCTCGGCGCTGCTAGGCCGCATCCCCTCGGCGGTGGGCTATCAGCCGACGCTCGCCACCGACATGGGCGCGCTGCAGGAGCGCATCACCTCGACCAAGAAGGGCTCGATCACCTCGGTGCAGGCGATCTACGTGCCGGCCGACGACCTGACCGATCCGGCGCCGGCAACCTCCTTCGCCCACCTCGATGCGACGACGGTGCTCAACCGCTCGATCGCCGAGCTCGGTATCTTCCCCGCCGTCGACCCACTCGACTCGACCAGCCGCGCGCTCGACCCGCGCGTGGTCGGCGATGAGCACTACCGCGTTGCGCGCGAGACCCAGCGCATCCTGCAGACCTACAAGTCGCTGCAGGACATCATCGCCATCCTCGGCATGGACGAGCTCTCGGAAGAGGACAAGCTGATCGTGGCCCGCGCGCGCAAGATCCAGCGCTTCCTCAGCCAGCCCTTCCACGTCGCCGAGGTCTTCACCGGCTCGCCGGGCGTCTTTGTGAAGCTCGAGGACACGATCCGCAGCTTTGCTGGCATCATTGCGGGCGAGTACGACCACCTGCCGGAGGCCGCCTTCTACATGGTTGGCACGATCGAGGCGGCGGTGAAGAAGGGCGAGAGCCTGAAGGCCGCGGCGTAAGTCCAGGCCATGGCGACCTTCCTACTCGAACTCGTCTCGCCCGAGCGGCTGCTGCTCTCGCGCCAGGTCGAGATGGCGACCATCCCCGCCGCCGAAGGCGAGATGGGCGTGCTGCCCGGGCACTCGCCGATGATCGTCACCCTGCGGGGTGGCGTCATCAGCGTGCGCGAGAACGGCCAGGATACCGAGAAGCTGTTTGTCGGTGGCGGCTTCGCCGAGGTCTCGCCGGAGCGCGTGACGGTGCTGGCAGACGAGGCGACCCCGCTTGCCGAGCTCTCGCGCGCCGAGGCCGAGCGCCGGATCAAGGACGCCGAGGCCGCCATGGCCGAGGTCTCCGGCAGCGACCCGGAAGACAAGCGCGACGCCGCCCTGGCCCGTGTGCTCTCCGCCCGCGCCATGCTGGCAGCCGCCCAGGCGGCCTGACGGAGCGGTCCCGGCGGCGGGTTTCTTGAGGCCAGGGCTCGCGGCCCTGGCCTTTTCTGTTTTCGCGGCATCATGGCGTCGCGGCAACACTGCGATGTTTTTGCACCAGGCGCCGCCTGGGAGAGCCTATTGCCTTGAATCCGCCGCACCGCCGGAAAACATCGGTACCTCGGCAGGGTTGCGGGTGATGGCACACCGGGTGATCCGGGTGTGGGAGCCGAAGGGTGGCAGGCCTCAAAGGGCCACGAGGACACGATGAAGCATTGGCGTGTCGAACAGGTAGCCTGGGACCGCTTCGACCCTGTGAAGGTCGATCCCCGGGTCGTGCCGCTGGTCAAGGCCGCAGCGATGGTCGAGCGCAACGGCGACGACTACGCGATCTATCTCAAGCGGGTCTTCCACGACGATCCGGCCTTCCAGCAGGCCGCAGACAACTGGGCGTTGGAGGAGGTCCAGCACGGCGACGCGCTCGGCCGCTGGGCCAGCCTCGCCGATCCTGCCTGGGACTATCCGGCCGCCTTCGCGCGCTACCGTGCCGGCTTCCGCATCTCGCTCGAGGCCGACGCCTCGATCCGCGGCTCCCGCACGGGGGAACTGATCGCCCGTTGCATGGTCGAGACCGGCACCAGCAGCTACTACACCGCGCTCGGCGAGGGCTCCGAGGAGCCGGTGCTGAAGGAGGTCTGCCGGCTGATCGCGGCCGACGAGTACCGCCACTTCAAGCTCTTCTACGACCACATGAAGCGCTACCTGGCGCGGGAGGACCTCTCCTTCCTGCAGCGTCTCCGGGTCGCCGCCGGCCGGATCGGGGAGACGGAGGATGACGAGCTGTCCTTCGCCTATCACTGCGCCAACGAGCCGGAGCAGCTGGGCTACAGCCATGCCCGATGCCTCGCGCACTACATGTCGGGTGCCATGGGCTTCTACCGCTTCCACCACCTCGAACGTGGCATGGGCATGGTGTTCAAGGCGGTCGGACTCGAGCCGCGAGGGCGCTTGTCGGACCTTGCCGCCCGTGGCGCTTGGCGACTGATGCAGTGGCGGCGTGACCGCTTCGCGGAAGCGCTGAAGAAGACCTACGCGGCCGAGGCGGTGCCCTTGGCGCGTGCCGCCTAGCTCGCAGCATCCTCGGAGCCTGCTGCTGTGGCCATCACACGAGGTTCCGAAACGGTCCGCGGTCCGATTGACATGACCGGGCTGTCCCAGGTGCGGGGCCAGGCGCTGCGGCGCAGACCGGTAGCGGGACGAGTCCTGTATCGGATGCCCGTTCCAATGCTGCCCGGTCCCTGATAGTGACCAGCAGCAGTCATCTCGTTTGCGTCGTGCGGGGTTCACCAGGCAGCTGATGTTTGTCGATGCGCGAACCCTCTCCGCGGGCACGGCGATCCAGACCGAGATATGCATCATCGGGGCTGGCGCGGCAGGCATCACGCTGGCACTGAGTCTGCGAATGGCGGGGTTCAGGGTCGCGGTTCTGGAAAGCGGCGACTTCAACTTCGATCCCGCCACCCAGGAGCTGAACGTTGGCGAACTGGCCGGGGTACCGAACTACGCCACCGACGTCTCGCGACTGCGTTTCTTCGGGGGCACGACAAATCACTGGGCGGGCTGGTGCCGGCCGCTGGACGCGATCGACTTCGAGCCGCGGACGGCCATCCCGCTCAGTGGCTGGCCGTTCGGGCGGGACCGACTGGTCCCGTACTACCAGCAGGCGCAGAAGCTCTGCGAACTTGGTCCGTTCGACTACGACAACCCGGACATGTGGTTCCGGGAGGCTGGCCAGTCAGCACCCGCATTCGATCCGGCGCGACTGAAACCGTCCATCATCCAGGTCAGTCCGCCCACCCGCTTCGGCGAAGTCTATCGCGAACTGCTGGAAAAGTCTGATACGGTCACGGTCTATCTGAACGCGACCGTGGTCGATATCCAGGCGAATGCCGCCGGTACGGCGGTCGATCTGGTCAATGTACGCAGCCTGCAGGGGCCCGCATTCACGGTGCGCGCCCGCTATGTGGTGCTGGCCACGGGAGGGCTCGAGAACGCCAGGATCCTGCTGCTGTCGGACAAGGTTCAGGCCGCTGGCCTGGGCAACGGCAACGACACGGTGGGCCGCTATTTCATGGATCATCCCTGGATCACCTATGCGGCGGTGGCGCGCTTCGCCAAGCCTGACCGGGCCCTGTCACTGTTCTTCGACGAGACGAACCTGCGAGGGACGAACGTGTTCGCAGCGTTGGCGGCGGGGGACGAGGTGCCACAAGGCGCCGAAGGCGTCGGCGGCTATCGGATCGTGATGCAGAAGCTGCACCGGATTCCTGAAGGCGTCGATTCATTGAAGGCCTTGGGGAACTCGCTGTCCCGGTTCGAGCTGCCGTCGCATCTGTGGGACCACATCGGGAATATCCTGCGAGACCGTGACATCGTGGCGGATTCGCTGTACCGCACCGTCACTGGTCAGAAGACAAGCCCGTTCGCCTCGGAGGCGCCGAGGAGCGGGGCGGTATTGGGCGCGGTATTGGACATCAATATCGAGCAGGTGCCCAACCCGATGAGCCGGGTCCGCCTGTCGGACAAGCGCGACGCCATGGGGCTGCGGCGGCTGGTCCTGGATTGGCAACTCAGCGAGACGGAACGGCGTACCTTCCGGCAGGCCCAGGCGATGGTGGCGCTGGAATTCGGCCGACTGGGGCTTGGGCGGGTCAACCCGAAGGTTTTGCCCAATCGCGGATGGCCGGACGACATGCAGGCCAGCCGGCATCACATGGGAACCACGCGCATGTCGGACAATCCGAAGACCGGCGTGGTGGATGCCAATTGCCGCGTCCACGGCATCGGCAATCTCTACGTGACGGGCAGTTCGGTATTCCCGACCGCCGGCTATGCCAATCCGACGCTGACGATCGTCGCGCTCGCTTTGCGTCTTGGCGATGAACTGCGTCGGCAGATGACATCGTGACCGGGCCGCGGATCCGGGCCCGGAGGGGCCTCACGCGGCGGCGCGTGATGCGGCTGATCGCGATGCTGCTGGCCTCGGCGTCCATGCCGCGGACCGGATCTGCCGCTGAGCGCGAGCATGTAGCCGGGCTTTTCGCCGATCCGGATGCGGCTGCGGCGATCGGCCGCGCCTATCTCCGGGGCCAGGCGGTACGCCCAAGCCTGGCGTCGCTGCGGGCGGCGGTCATGGAAGCGTTGTGCGGGGATCCGGCGCCGATGCAGGGGGAGGCAGCCCGCAGGGCGCGGTTTCATGCCTGCATCCAGGAGGATTTCGCGGCCGCGCGGGTGGTGATGGTCGATGGATGGGTGCTGTCGCGGATCGAAGCCCAGGCTTGCGCGATCGTTTCCCTGACCGCGGAGAGGAGCAGCTGAGATGGATGCGCTTGTCGGGCACTCCGGCTTCGTCGGCAGCAACCTGCTCACGCAGCATGACTTCGAAGCATGCTTCAATAGCCGGAACATCGAGACGATTTCCGGTCGGCATTTCGGGACCCTGGTGTTCAGCGGCGCCCAGGCGAAGAAATGGTGGGCCAACCAGAACCCCGAACAGGACTGGCAGGGCATTCAGCGCGCGCTCGACGCCATGGCCGGGGTCACGGCCGAGCGCGTCATCCTCATCTCGACCATCGATGTGGTGCCGCAGATCAAGGGGGCGGATGAGAGCCTCGACTGCACAAGCCAGCCGACTCATGCCTATGGCGAGAACCGCCTGAGGCTGGAACAGGCCATGCGGGCCCGGTTCGGCAAGGTCATGACCGTGCGGCTGCCGGCGCTCAGCGGAGCGGGGCTGCGCAAGAACATCCTGTACGACCTCGTGCACGACAATATGGTCGACAAGATCGACCCGGCGAGCCGCTTCCAGTTCTACGATCTGCACCGGCTCTGGGGTGACGTGGAAACGGCATCGCGGGCGGGCCTGGACCTGGTCCACCTGGTCACCGAGCCGCTGCCGACCGCCGATATCGTGGCGCGGTTCTTTCCCGGCGCGAAGGTCGGTGAACCGCCGGCGTCCGGCAGCCCGTCCTACGATTTCCGGACCCGCCATGCGGCGGTGTTCGGGAGCAAGGGCAGCTACATCTACAACGCAACGGAGGTAATGCGCCGGATCGGCGACTGGGTCGCCGCCGCGAAAGCCGAGAAGGCCGACGCTGCGTGAAACTTGCAGTCTCCAATATCGCGTGGGATGCGGCCGAGAACGCCTCGATCCTGGGGGCGCTGCCGGGCTGGGGTGTCAGCGGCCTGGAGATCGCGCCAACGAAACTGTGGCCGGACTGGGTCGGCGCGGGCCCGGATGCGGCTCGCGCGGTGAGAGACTCGGTCGAAGCGGCCGGATTGCGGATCCCGGCGCTGCAGTCGGTGCTGTTCGGCCGACCCGATGACCAGCTTTTCGGCAGTGCCGACTCGGTTCGCGGGTTGGTGCGGCATATGCGCATGGTGGCCGAACTGGCCGGCATCCTGGGCGCCGCGGCCATCGTGTTCGGGTCTCCGCGCAACCGCGACCGCCAGGCGCTGAGCCTGGCCGAGGCGATGGACCGAGCGGTGCCGGTGCTGCGGGAGATCGGCGATGCCTGCGCGGCCGCCGATACGTGCTTCTGTCTCGAGCCCAATCCCGAACAGTACCAGTGCAACTTCCTCACCCATTGGCAGGAGGTCGCCGAGCTGGTGGCGCGTGTGGCGCACCCGGGTGTCGGCATTCATCTGGACACAGCGTGCATCTCCCTCGCCGGTGATGATGTGGTGGAGGCAATTGCCGCCTGCGGGCCGGTGATGCGGCATTTCCATGTCAGCGAGCCGGCACTCGGGGGGGTCGCCCGGCCAAGCCTGGACCACGCGCGCTTCGGCGCCGCGCTGCGGCAGAGCTCGTATGGCGGGTTCGTCTCGATCGAGATGCGACGGCAGGATGACCCCGCGCGCAGCGTGCACGAGGCGATCGACTGCGCGGTGGCGCATTATGGTTGACCCGGCCCCGGTGCGTGATCCGGGAGCGGATACGGACTTCATGGTTTCGGTCGTGATCCCGGCCTACAACGAGGCTGCGGTCATCGAGGATACCTTGCGGGCCCTGATTGCCGCGCTCGACCCACAGCCGTTCCGGTGGGAGATCCTGGTGGTCAATGACGCCAGCCAGGATGGGACGGAAGCCGTACTGCTGGCGCTCGAGGCGAGCGAGCCCAGGCTGCGCCACGTGAACAATGTCGGCCGGCATGGCTACGGGCATGCGGTGCGATGCGGCCTGGCCGAGTTTCGCGGGGATGCGGTCATCGTCGCCATGGCCGACGGATCGGACGCACCTGCCGATCTCGTGACGTATGCGCTGAAGCTGCGCGAGGGCTACGCCTGCGCCTTCGGCATGCGCTTCGGACCCGACAGCGACGTGCAGGGCTACCCAGCGTTCAAGCGCGTGCTGAACCGGCTGGGGAATCGGCTGATCGCGTTCTGCGTCGGCCATGACTACACCGACTTCACGAACGGCTTCAAAGGGTTCAGGCGACACGTCGTCGAGGACCTGATGCAGCCGCTGGTGTGCGGCGAGTTCAACCTGACGATCGAGATGTCGCTGAAGGCAGTTCTCGGCGGCGCGAGCTATGCGGTCGTTCCGAACAGCTGGGTACAGCGCGCTGCCGGCGAATCGAAGTTCAAGGTCTTTTCGCTGAGTTGGCTGTATCTGCTGACGATCGTGTACTGCCTGATCGATGCCCGGCTGAAGCGTGGTGGGGCGCGGCGCCCTTCAGGTTGATGTGCTGGTCCCGTCACCTCGCGCCGTCTCGCCGATGGGGCGAAGCTGGCTGGTATCGTTGACATTGCGCGGGCGAGCCAGCGACAGGGTGGAACTGTAGCTCTGCTGGGCGATCTGATACCGCGGGCTGCCCTTCGTCAGTTCCAGCACCTGCAGCAGGTATTCCGACAGCATCGCCAGGACGATGCATGTCAGGAAGAACAAGCCCGAAATCTGCAGCGACAGCGATACCCACCCGGATGCGACATCTTGCTTGAAGATCGCGATCAGCAGGACAAGGATTGCGTAGCCGAATGACAGGCCGCTGATCGCGAGCGACATGAGCGTGCTGATCCGCAGCAAGGGACGCGGAGACGCGGAGAACACCAGGTCCAGCGCCTTGATGAAGGTCTGGCGCTTGCGGATGCGGGGCCCCTCGCGCGGGCCGATCAGGCGGTCGTACTCGATCGTGGCGTGGCTGTATCCCGACATCGCCGGCAGCAGCATCAGGGTGCGGTCGCGGTCCGGCGCCGCCAGCATGAAATTCAGCACTGTCCGGCTGATCAGACGATAGCCGGACACGGCCCGCGGGACGTCGATGTCGTTGATGCGGCCCATGGCAAAGATGAGCCAGCTGAACAGTCGGTTGTAGATGCCCTGCCCGTGTCGACGTTCGCGCGGCAGGCCATAGACAATTTCGGTTCCCGGACCTGCCAGAGCGACCATGGCCGGTATCAGTTCGGGCGGATCGACGTTCAGGTCCATGGTCACGATCACATCGCCGATTGCGTGATCCAGGCCGACAGTGACTGCCACATTGTCGCCGCGCCTTTGGGTCAGGACATATACCTGAATGTTGCGGGCGTTTTGCTGAAGGTCGCTGATGACGGCGACCGTGGCGTCGGTCGAGGCGTCGTCGACAAGCACGATTTCGTAGAAATCGAAATTGCCTTCGATGACATTAATCAGTCGCTGCAGTGCAGACGCGATGAAGGGCGCCGCATCGCGCACCCGAATGACAACCGACAGAAATACTTCACTGCGCTTCATGACTCATCCAACGCCTTGTCGACATAGTAATAGACATCGAAAATATTATCAATCTTGCTGCCGAGAATCGAGATGGCGCGTGGATTCCTCGAATCGCTGTGGAACAGAATGGGCCGGGCATCGTCAACCTGGGTCCCGGTGACCAGGGTCTTGATATCAAACAGCGATCCAACATGCCGGACTTCCCGTAGCGCCGGGACGTATCGAGACGCGTCGCGCACCATCCAGGCGAAATTCGAAGGTTCCTGGCGCCATGCGGCAGTTTCGACCGGATCGTAGTCCGGCCTCTGCAACTCATTCCATTTCAGATGGGGCGTATAGCGCACATGTGTGAGGGAATGCACGCCCATCGATGGGAAGGGCATCATGGAGAAGAACGGTCCATCCATGACGGTGATCGCAAGCCTGCGGAATTCCTCGGGTGGTTCGACCAGGGCGATCTCGGTGAGTTGGTGCGCGAGCGCGAGTTGATTCTCGGTGTCCGGCGCCATCACCCGGTTGAGACCGGCGTATGTGCAGTTGAAGACCCAGCCCGTCGTGATCGCCGCCCCGGCCTCTGGCTCAACGACCAGCTCCTCCGCGCGGTCGGTCCGGACGGTCGTGACATGTGATGCGAGGCGGACGTCGACGCAGAGTTCCTCGAGGCGACGAGCGACGACATCCCGCAACGCGTCGATGTTGAACGCGGGCTCCTCGACTTCATAGACCGCCTCGATCAGGCGGCGGTCGAACAGCCGAAGCGTACTGTCTGCCGCGGCACGGATCGGCATGCCGATGGTCCTGGCCAGCCGATCGAAATGCCGACGGCCCACCTTCGAGTCGTTGCGAGCGATGGCATAGACATGGCGGAAGCCGGCTTCCACACCTTCCGGGAATTCACGCCTGAACACGGCGAGGTTCGCATGGCTGCGGGCGGCGGTCAGGAAGCTGCGCGGATAGTGGTAGCCATTGTGCAGACGGGCCTGGTTGACCCGCGAGGCGCGCATCATCAGCTTCGGCTCGCGCTCGAACAGGAGGACCCGGTCGAACCGCTTGCGCAGGTGAACCGCGAGGCAGCAGCCATAGAAGCCGCCACCGATGACAACCGCATCCGCGCGCATGCCGGTCTGGCTCAGGGCAGTCGCAGCAGCACGAAGTCGGTGCCGCGCGCGACAACGGATAGTTCGGCCGGCAATTCGCCTTTCAGGCGGTCGGGATACAGCAGCAGGAGATGGTCCGCCGGCGAACCCGCGGCATGAACGGCGCCAATGCGCTTGATGACCGCGCTCAGCTCGGCTGATGTCGGCGTATCGAACGGGTTGTTGCCCTGCAGGGTCTTGCTCGCCTCGCCCCTGGCCGTCACCCGAATCGGCTGCTTGTATGGATCGGCCCATGTCGCTGGTACGAATATGTCGCGCCCGAGGGATGCTAACGAGACGACGTGCTTGAGTGGCGGATGCCACAAGGCCAGCCCCTCCGCGTTGCGATAAACGATCGACGGGTTGGGGCCCGCGGTCGCGGTGTAGAGCGTGACGCCGTCAGGCAATAGCCGATAGGCGCTGATGAACGGAGCGAACCTTGCATCGCTCTCCCGCCAGGCGTGGGCGATCGTCGCGGAGCGGATGATCAGCAGCGTCAGCGCGCAGGCGGCGATGATGGTTTGAGTGCGCCGGCTGAAGCCGGTCATGTTGGTGCTAGCGATGAAGACCAGCAGGATGGCGATCGGCAGCCTCATGTCGGCGAAGGTGGAGTCGAAAAGAGTGTAGGGCATGGCGGCAAAGGTCAGCACCAGGAACACGCAAGCCGTCGCCATCGGCGTGGCGAACTGCAGGCGCCGGCGCCAGAGCGCCCAGAGCACGCCGGCGACGAGCGGCGCCAGCATCACCAGATCCGACGATCCGGCGGTCGTCAGCAGCGTCCGATACGCGACGAGTGGCTTCCAGGCGCGCGCGCCGAAATAGGTAATCACCTCGTTCACCTGCTGCGCGGTAGGAGACAGCGCCGCAAAGACGGCTAACGTAATCACAAACGGAAGCGCCGCCAGCGCGAGGTCCCGCACAGCCGCGGCGCGATCTGTACGGATGGTTCCGAGGCCGCGCTGGAGTTCAATGCCCGCGATGATGACGGCGAACAAGCCCAGCGCGACCAGGTGACAGGCCAGCAGGACCAGGGACATGACAGTGGCCCAGATGAGCGCGGCGATGCGATGGCGTGGGCGCAAGGCGATCCAACCCGCGGTTGCCCACAACATGAGACCGACGCCAACGAGATAGTTGAGAAAACCATATAAGAAAATCCAATTGTAGAGAAAGAATGCAGCAACCAATGGCCATACCGACAGCCGACCATGCAGGCTTGCGTGCAAGGCAACAGTGCCAGTCAGCATGATCACCAGTGTAATGCCAAGGAAGACTCGCCCGGCCAGAAGGATTGGCATTGAATGGGTCAGCGGGATCATCGCCACATCCATGCCGACATTGGGCAGCAGGAAGCTACCCTGCTGATAGTAAGTCTGCAGGAACGGCGAGGCGTTCAGCGACGCCAGGATATCGGAGCGCGCTAAATGAAACGGGTAATCATGTAGTGGAGGGACTGTGGATAGCAAAATTGGGGCTAAAGAAACTACCAGCACGATGGTAAGCAAAGCTGCGAATCGAGGAGTTTGTGATATCTTCGTCAAACCGTGTCACCCTTACCCAACAATCCTCGATAGGTCCGCCCGTCCGCGCACTGTCCAGCAAACATATCAGCACTTCCAACGATGACACTGACGGTCTGGGCCACGCACGGAGAGTTGTTCCGCAGCAGCCCGCCGTAAATCCTCCGTCTGGGTCAGTGCATTAGCAGGCTGCTGAAATTCACCCTCGCGACTGGCGCCTGAATGTGATTCGCTGTGCTGATTGTGCAGCGAGGATCGAATGCGGGGCAGTGA
>Ga0114976_10002818_pt1 | contig 10878 bp, 9 predicted proteins | sample S_130805_EF_Meta_FD_87319 | JGI IMG/M metagenome (GOLD analysis project Ga0114976, IMG submission 87319) | Freshwater microbial communities from Lake Simoncouche, Canada to study carbon cycling - S_130805_EF_MetaG | ecosystem: Environmental > Aquatic > Freshwater > Lake | place: Lake...
AAGTCACGAATCGACGCATCGAGGTTGTACATCGCCATGGCAACGCCAGCGCCGGGTGCTTGGAAAACCTCGAACGACTGAGCTTCACCGCCGCCTTCAGGCTGGAAGCTGATTGTGAGAGTGCCCGGACCGTCGAAGGTGAAATCGGTCGCACGGTACTGGTCGCCGAATGCGTGGCGGCCGACGATGATCGGCTTGTTCCAACCGGGGACGAGTCGTGGAATGTTCGAGATGATGATGGGCTCGCGGAAAATCACGCCACCGAGAATGTTGCGAATGGTGCCATTGGGGCTCTTCCACATCTTCTTCAGGCTGAACTCCTGAACACGCGCCTCATCGGGTGTGATGGTTGCGCACTTAACGCCGACGCCGTGCTTGTTAATCGCGTTGGCTGCGTCGATCGTGATCTGGTCGTCCGTTTCGTCGCGCTTCTGAATCGACAGGTCGTAGTACTCGAGGGTGATGTCCAGATACGGGTGAATCAGGCGCTCCTTGATGAACTGCCAAATGATTCTCGTCATCTCGTCGCCGTCGAGTTCGACAACGACACCGTCTACCTTGATTTTGTCCACGCGACGCCTTCCTGTACACACGTATTCCCCATCTTACTTCCGCCGTAGGCTGGGAACATGACCGAATTTCGACTCGATGAGCTCAGCGCGCAGACCATTGTCGCGGCGAACAATTTGACGCTGCGACCCGGCCAACAGAACTACATTTCTCCGGTGTCGTATTCGATGGCGGACGCCTTCACAAACCCCTCGACGACCTGGGCACGGGTTGTCCTGTCGGGGGATACCGTCGTCGGCTTCATTCGCGGCAACTTTGATCCGGCCCATCCGCGGGAAGAGTTTCGGGCGTGTCTGTGGAGAATCAACGTGGCGGCAGAATGGCAAGGCAAGGGCGTTGGACGATTCGCCGTCGCGGCCCTTCTCGACGAAGCCCGCTCTCGCGGATTTCAGCGCATCACGGCCATTTGGGAATCGGGTGACATGGGACCCGGTGAATTCTTCACGCGCATTGGCTTTACTCCGTCAGGAGAAACCGAATACGGGGAACTCATCGGAGAGATCAAGGTCTAGTCGCAACCTTTCTCTGCCCTGACTAAGCGTGCGTGTTGCCCTGTTCCGCCGTTTTCGACGGAAGCAGCGTGACAATCAACTGGAAAAGTCCGACGGCGAGTGCGGTCAGGATTGTGGGAACGAGGGCTCCGGCAATCGAAATCACGATGTCATCGTTGAATTCTGTGGCGCTCGAGATGATGCCCACAATCTCCGCAATAGACGCGATGACAGCTACAACGGGAATCAGCAGGGTGAAGAGCCACTTTCCAGACATTCCGGCGTCGTGGAATCGGCGAACCGTCACGGCCAGTCCAGGGATCAAGATTCCGACGGCCCACACAAGCGCCAACGTGCTGAAGGCGGTGTTGGGGTTGTCGAGGTCGCCCGAAAGGGCGTTGAGCACTCCGCCCACGATCGTCGCAAAGAGGGTCCACCACCAATATTCCGAGCGCGACGCCGTTCCGCGGAAGGTCGCGTAGTTCATGAAAACGGATTTGACGGCATTGATAGGAGTCATGTGAATCTCTTTCGTTCGTGAGGTCAGCCTATTCCGCCTCGGGACAGTCGCCGCGATATCTCAGTGAAAAAAGTGGCGCTCGTCGGTGAAATACATGGTCACTCCCGCGGCCGCGGCGGCCGCAACCACGTCGCCGTCTCGCACCGAACCGCCGGGTTGAACGACAGCCCTCACGCCCGCATCGAGGAGAACCTGGAGCCCATCGGCGAAGGGGAAGAACGCGTCACTTGCGGCGACGCTTCCCGCGGCGCGCTCGCCCGCTCGGGTTACCGCAAGTTGGCACGAGTCGACCCGATTCACCTGACCCATACCGACTCCAACCGACGCACCACCGGACGCGAGCAGGATTGCGTTGGACTTCACCGCACGGCAAGCGCGCCAGGCAAATTCGAGATCCCTGAGGGTTGGTGCATCGGCGGCAGGACCCGCGACAAGCGTCCACTCGGCGGAGCTGGCGAATCGGCGATCGGCTTCCTGCACGAGAAAACCGCCCGAGACCTGGCGGACTTCTGTGGATTCCGGTTCGAATCCAACGGGAACGGCCAGCAATCGAAGGTTTTTCTTTGTCGACAGCAACGCGAGCGCATCGGCATCGAAAGCCGGAGCAACGACGACCTCGGTGAAAACTTCCGAAATTGACTGCGCAGCCGCGAGAGTAATCGGTCGGTTTGCCGCGATAACACCCCCAAACGCCGACACCGGATCGCAGGCGTGGGCGCGAATGTGGGCTTCGGCAATCGTGTCACCGTTGGCAATCCCACACGGGTTCGCGTGCTTGATGATTGCGACTGTCGGCAGTTCGTGGTCAAACGCAGCGCGAAGTGCAGCGTCAGCATCGACGAAGTTGTTGTACGACATCTCTTTGCCGTGAAGCTGCGTGGCCTGAGCGATGCCCAGTCCCCCGTCGGTGACATAGAGAGCAGCAGACTGATGGGCGTTCTCACCGTATCGAAGCGTGGCCCGCTTCTCCGCCGCAATTCTCAACGACGGGCTGAAGGGTGTCTTGTCGTGCGGGTATTCGCGCTGCATCCACGTAGCCACTGCGGCGTCGTATCCTGCGGTGTGCGCGAAGGCGCGCCCCGCAAGGATTCGGCGTTGCGTGAGCGTCAACCCACCCTCGGCGAGGGAATCGATGACGGTGTCGTAGTCGGTTGGGTCAACAACAATCGCCACGTTGTGGTGATTTTTCGCTGCCGCGCGAACCATAGCTGGTCCGCCGATGTCAATGTTTTCAATCACGAGCGCGGCATCGGCTCCGCTCGCGACTGTGTCGGCGAAGGGATACAGGTTCACGACAATCAGGTCGAAAGGCTCGATTCCGAGAGATGCCAATTGCTCAACGTGCGAGTCGTAGCGCCTGTCGGCGAGTATGCCTCCGTGAATAGAAGGGTGCAGTGTCTTGACCCGCCCATCGAGGGACTCCGGAAAACCCGTCACCTCGCTGACTTCCTCTACAAGGATTCCTGCATCACGGATGGTTTGGCAGGTCGAGCCGGTCGACACGAGGCTCACGCCCGCCGCTGACAGCGCTGTCGCAAGCTCGATGAGTCGACTCTTGTCACTCACCGAAATCAGGGCGCGTTTAATTGGGATTCGGTCAAACTCACGGTTGGGGGCGGGCAGTGCTGAGACCACTTAGTTCCCTTCGATTGCGTCTTCGCGAGACGCAATGTCTCGTACAACGGCGGATAGCAACTTTCGTTCGACCACTTTGATTCGGTCGTGCAGCGTCGACTCTGTGTCACCGTCGAGAATCGGCACCCGCGTTTGCGCGAGGATCGGACCGGTGTCCATTCCGGCGTCGACCACAATCACACTCGCTCCCGTTTCCGAGACGCCCGCCTCCAGGGCATCGCGAACTGCGTGGGCGCCGGGGAACTCGGGCAGATAGGCAGGATGAGTGTTGAGGAGCATCGGCGCAAATCGTTCAACGAACGACTCCGGCAGTAACTTCATGAATCCCGACAACACAACGAGGTCGGGGGCGTAGAGCGACGTGGCAGCCGCGAGCCGCTGGCCCCACGCCTCGCGGGACTCGTCGATGGCGAGGGGCTCGACGAACGTCGGAATGTTGTTTCGTCGAGCGTGCTCGAGACCGGGAGCATCGACATCGGAGCCAACGGCGGCGACCACTGCGGGGACGTTCCCGGCGTTGCAATCATCAATGAACGCGCGGAGGTTTGACCCAGCCCCAGAGATGAGAACAACGATCCGTAACATTGTCAAAGTTTACCGAGTGTGCCCGCGGGTGACGCGGGCAATGTTTGCGGGGAGCGGGCGAACAACGCGAACAGCCGCACCGACTGCGGTGCCCGCGGCAACCATCAACCCCCACGCGAGCGCAATGTCGACCGGGTCGACGCCGACAAAGATAAACCGCCCCGGCCCAGCCGAACCCGAGACGCCGGAGCCAATCACGAGGAATGCGATTCCCGACACCACCCCGGACGCTGCGGCGAGAACTCCGAGGCGAATGAAGTCAGCGGCACCCGTTGGATCAAAAAACCCGCGCTCGTCGATGATGCGACCCGAGAAACCGATTGCGACGGCGACCACAACGAGGAACGGCAGGATCAGGGCCGGCCATCCGACTGCGCTGTCGGCTGGGATTGCTCCGAGCAGTGGCACGGCGGGAATCGCACCGACGCTCGCGGTGAACGGATTAACCAGAGTGCCCAATCCGAGCGAGAAACCAGGGCCAACGAGCCACGACATCGTCCACACTACCGCCGTGGGAATCAGCAGTAATTGGCCGACGGTGACAACAAGCCCACCAAAAACTTGACCGTGAATGGCTTCGTACAGCGCAATCTCCGCCGTAAACCCCGCGACGATCGACCACGCAAGTACGGCGGATGCGAGGACCGCGAGCCCCAGAAATGATCCCGTCGCGACGCGCAATGCCGCTACCGCAACATCGCGCCACGTGCCAAGGATGGCGACTACCCGGTCGATGAGTTTCGGGAACAACCTCCACGGTTTCCACCCAACCACCAAACCAATCACAAAGGGAGCCGCAATTTTAATCGTGCCCAGAGTGACTGAGATGTTCACGGTGGCCGACTGCGCGCTCCACAGTGCAAAACCGGTGAGCGTCGTGAATAGCGCAACGAGCAATCCGCCCACCACGAGCGAATCCTCGGTGTCTGCGATTCGACGACCGGCCCGAATGGCCAACAGGCCCGTGAGCAGAGCAATTCCCGACAACGCGAGCGTCACGTCAAACTGCACCATCTCGGGCGGGAAAATCGAACCCGCGCCAGAAAGATTCACACTGAGCGGCGTGCCGTGGCCCAGCGCCCAGACCTGGACCGCCAGTTGCCAGATATCGAGTGGTGTCGCCTGAAACTGGTTGGCCGAGCCCCAGGCAATCAGCAGCGGAACGAGCGGAATGCCAATTCCGATCCCCACAACAAACAGCGCCTCAATGGCGACAAAGAGTGTGACGAGGCCGCGAGGCACGTTACAGCGCCGCGATGACCTCGCGCATGAGGCGAGCAGTTTCACTCGGAGTCTTGCCGACGCGCACGCCGGCCGCTTCCAAAGCTTCCTGCTTCGCTTGCGCGGTTCCCGATGATCCAGAAACGATTGCGCCCGCGTGGCCCATCGTCTTTCCCTCCGGCGCCGTGAATCCTGCGACGTAACCGACGACGGGTTTTGTCACGTTTGCCTTGATGAAGTCAGCGGCTCGCTCTTCAGCGTCGCCACCGATCTCACCAATCATGACGATTGCCTTCGTGTCGGGGTCTGCCTCGAAGGCTGCGAGTGCGTCGATGTGGGTGGTGCCGACGATGGGGTCGCCACCGATTCCAATCGCTGTCGAGAATCCGATGTCGCGAAGCTCAAACATCATCTGATACGTCAGGGTTCCCGACTTGGAGACAAGCCCAATCGGTCCGCTTCCCGTGATGGTTGCCGGTGTGATTCCTGCGAGAGCCTCACCGGGAGTGATGATTCCGGGGCAGTTGGGTCCGATGATTCGGCTCGTGCCCTTCTTCTTCGCGTGCGCCCAGAACTCGGCCGTATCTCCGACGGGAATGCCTTCGGTGATGACGACAATGAGCGGCATCTCGGCGTCAATTGCTTCCATGACGGCGTCTTTGGCGAACGCGGGTGGCACAAAAACGACGGACACGTTGGCCTTGGTTTCGGCCATCGCCTCGGTCACTGTCCCGAAAACGGGGAGTGTGACGTCGCCGTGCTCGACGGTCGTTCCGGCCTTGCGCGCGTTGACGCCGCCGACGATCGCGGTTCCCGCCTTGAGCATCAGTGCAGTGTGCTTGGTGCCTTCGCCGCCCGTGATGCCCTGGACAATCACGCGCGAATCCTTGTTGAGGAAGATTGACATTCTGTTTGTCCTTACTTTGCGGCGAGGGCTGCGGCGCGATCGGCGCCGTCGTCCATAGTCGTGGCCAGGGTGACGAGTGGGTGGTTGCGGGCGGCGAGAATCTCGCGGCCTTTGTCGACGCTGTTTCCGTCGAGACGAACAACGAGGGGCTTCGTGGCCGCATCGCCGAGAATGTCGAGGGCGTCGACGATTCCGTTGGCAACGGCGTCACACGCGGTAATTCCGCCGAAGACGTTAACGAAAACACTCTTGACTTGAGGGTCGCCGAGAATGACGCCAAGACCGGCGGCCATCACCTCCGCGGACGCGCCACCTCCGATGTCGAGGAAGTTTGCGGGCCTCACTCCACCGTGCTTTTCGCCGGCGTAAGCGACGACGTCAAGTGTCGACATGACGAGACCGGCACCGTTTCCGATGACTCCAACTTCACCGTCGAGTTTGACGTAGTTGAGGTCGTGGGCCTTCGCCTTCGCTTCAAGCGGGTCAGCGGCGGCTTTGTCTTCAAGCGCCGCGTGGTCGGGGTGGCGGAAGTCAGCGTTCGCGTCGAGCGTGACCTTTCCGTCGAGAGCAATGATGTCGCCGTCTTCGGTCAGCACGAGCGGGTTGACCTCGACGAGTGTCGCATCCTCCGAGGTGTACACACCGTAAAGCGTGACAAAAACTTCGGCGACTTTGTCAACGAGCTCTGCGGGGAACTTCGCCTGAATCGCGATTTCTTTCGCCTTCGCGAGAGTGATTCCCTCAATCGGGTCAACCTCGACGCGGGCGAGTGCCTCGGGGCGTTCGACGGCGAGGATTTCGATTTCCATTCCGCCCTCGAACGAGCACAGCGACAAATATGAGCGGTTGGCGCGGTCGAGAAGTACGGAGAAGTAGTACTCCTGCGCGATCCGAGCACCTTCGGCGACCATCAAGCGCGAGACAACGTGTCCTTTGATGTCGAGACCGAGGATTGCCTTTGCGGCATCGAACGCTTCGTCCGGAGTTTTTGCGACCTTCACGCCGCCTGCTTTTCCGCGGCCTCCCGTCTTGACCTGCGCCTTGATGACGGTGACGCCACCGATTTTTTCGGCCGCCGCGCGGGCTTCTTCTGGGGTGTCGGCGACGATCCCGCGAAGCACAGGTACTCCGTGCTTTTCGAACATGTCACGTGCTTGGTACTCGTAAAGGTCCACCGGTTTCCTATCAACACGAATTGGTTCAGGCCGGAGCAGCGCGCTACACGACCGTTCCTAAGCCTACCCGCGCTGGCCGACATGCGCCGAAGGTCAGACCTTCGCGATCGGGGCGATCTTGATGAGGAGCTTCTTCTTGCCGGCAGACTCGAACTGCACCTCGGCAATTCGCTTCGCCCCTTCGCCAGTCACACCGAGGACGCGACCCTCACCGAAGTCGTCGTGGCGAATGCGGTCTCCGGGCATCAGCACGAGATCGCCGTTGTCGCGAACATCCCGCGTAATTGTTCCCGTCCACTCTGTTCGTGGTTTTGCCGGAGCATTCCACGACGTGGACCCGAACGCCGGTGCGATTGCGCGGCGCCCCGATTCTTTCCACTCGATGAGGTGTGCGGGGATCTCATCAAGGAATCGGCTCGGGGTGCAACTGGCTATCTCGCCGAAGGTTGCGCGGCTCGTCGCGAGCGAGATGTGCAACTTCTTCTTGGCGCGCGTGATGCCGACATAGAACAGGCGACGCTCTTCTTGAACTCCGCCGGCTTCCGCGAGGGAAATCCGGTGCGGGAGAATGTCTTCTTCAACACCCGTGATGAAGACCGCGTCGAACTCGAGACCCTTCGCGGTGTGAAGCGTCATGAGGCTGACAGTCCCGCTCTCGTCATCGATGTCATCCGCGGCGGACACAAGTGACACTTCCGTGAGGAAATCGATGAGCGTGCCCTCGGGTGTCGTCGCTTGGAACGCTCGCGTTTGACCGACGAGTTCTTCGACGTTTTCGGCGCGGGCGTTGTCTTGCGGGTCGCGCGAGTCTTTGAGGATGATGAGATATCCGGTGGCTTCAAGAATGGCCATGAGTACGTCCACCACTTTTGCGGTCGGTGCCATCTCCGAAATTCGATCGAGAGTGGCGACGAAATCGCGAATCGTCGCGGTGACCTTGGCTCCGAGTCCGAGGTTGTCAACCTGGCGGAGGGCCGCGCGGAAGGAGAGCCCGTTGTCGTCAGCGAAACGCTGAATAGCTGATTCGGAAACGTCACCGATTCCGCGCTTGGGGGTGTTGAGAATTCGACGGTGAGCAAGGTTGTCGTCTTCGTTGGCAACGGCGGTCAGGTAGGCAACGACGTCCTTGATTTCGGCGCGTTCGTAGAACTTCGTTCCGCCGATGAGCCGGTACGGCACACCCTCGCGCATGAGAACCTCTTCAAGCGCGCGAGTTTGTGCGTTGGTTCGATAAAAAACGGCAACATCGCGGTAGGCCATTCCGCTGTCGTGGAGGGATGTGATCTCATTCGCGACGAACTGCGCTTCGTCGTGCTGGGTGACACCCGTAAAGCCGGAAATCGACTCGCCAGCTCCGCGATCGCTGAACAGCTTCTTCGACATCGACGTGTCGAAGTTGTTTCCGATGACGGCGTTCGCCGCGTCAAGAATGTTTTGTGTCGAACGGTAGTTCTGTTCGAGCACGATCACGCGTGTGCCGGGAAAATCCTCGCGGAACTCCAGAATGTTGCGAATGTCGGCTCCGCGAAACGCATAGATGGACTGATCAGAATCGCCCACGACGGTGATGGTGGCCGCGTCAATCCCGCCCGACTCGTTGAGAAGCGCCGGTGCTGTCTCCGTCGGAACGTGCTCTGGGCGGACAGGCCGTGTGAGTTCGTGGATGAGTTCGTATTGCGCTTTGTTGGTGTCCTGGTATTCGTCGACGAGCACGTGACGGAATCGGCGTTGATACAGCGCTCGAATCTCGGGGAAGGCTCTGAACAAAAAGACGGTCTGTGAGATGAGATCGTCGAAGTCGAACGCGTTGGCTCGGCGCAACTCGTCGGTGTAGCGACGGAAGATGTCGAGGAACATGACCTCGTTGGGGTCGTTCGGGTTGATTTGGCTCGCGTACGAATCAGGGTCGATGAGTTCGTTCTTGAGTTTCGACATTTTCGACGACACTCCACCCGGGGTCAGCCCGAGTGAATCGGCTTCGAACTCTTTGATGATTCGCTTGATGAGCGACTTCTGGTCGGCTGAATCGTAAATCGTGAACGCAGTGGGGAACCCGAACCGCGGCGCTTCGTTTCGGAGAATACGGACGCACGCCGAGTGGAACGTCGAAATCCACATACTGCGCGCTTCGTCACCGATGTAGTTGCCGATGCGGTCGCGCATTTCGGCCGCCGCCTTGTTGGTGAAGGTGATCGCAAGGATTTGGCTGGGCCACGCTTCCCGATTCTTGAGAAGCAGCGCGATTCGCCGTGTCAAGACGGCCGTCTTGCCAGAGCCGGCTCCGGCAACGATGAGGAGCGCCGGACCCCGGTGAACGACGGCATCCCGCTGTTGCGGGTTAAGCCCTTCCAGCAACGGATCGGAGGAATCGATGGGGAAGAGTGAGTCGCTCATGTCTTCCCAAGTTTATGTGTCACCACCGACGAGCGACGTCGCGGCGATAGAGTCGTGCTGTGACCAACGACGTTTCGGCCAAGACCAACCCGACTGCCGTTCTCGCGCTCATTCTCGGCATCCTTTTGTCCCCCGTTGCTCTCCCACTTGGTTGGTTTGCTCGCGAACAAATCCGTCGTTCGCGCGAAAAGGGGATGCGGTTGTGCGTGGCGGCCATGACCCTCGGAGCGATCTCCATCCCTGTGTGGATCACCGGCGGCGTCGTGTTCTACCTGTGGTGGTCGACGCTCTGATTCTTAGGAATTCTTTAGAAAACGCTCCTAAACTGGCGACATGAATTCAAACCCCGCATTCTCACGGAACCCCGCATTCCGCCCAGGCCAGGTTTCCCGTTCAGAACTCGAACGCATCTATGGCAACGGCGGAACGGGCGCCGCTACCACCGCCCCGGTCGACACCGAACGGTTGGAAGAGGCATACAGCCTCCCCGCAGCAACACCAGGACAGACCGGCCGCATGACGGTCGAAGACACGGTCGTCAAGACGATCCTGTCGTTCGCGATTCTCATCGCGGGTGCCGTCGTCGGCTGGACACTCGCTGACCCAATCGTCATGATTGTTGGTCTTGTCGGTGGGCTCGTGCTCGGACTCGTCAACACGTTCAAGAAAACTCCGTCGCCGGCGCTGATTGTTGCTTACGCGATTCTCCAGGGTCTCTTCGTCGGTTCGATTTCGATGATCTTCAACACCATGTGGGACGGAATCGTCACGCAGGCTGTTGTCGGAACAGTTGCCGTGATTGGAATCACTCTGTTCCTGTTCCTGTCCGGACGCTTCCGCTCGTCCGCACGCATGACCAAGATTGTCTCGGTCGCGATGATCGGATACCTCGTGTACTCGGTGGCTAACGTGGTTCTCATGGCCACGGGCGTAACGGGCAACTCGCCGTTCGGCCTGTCGTCAATGAATTTGTTGGGGATTCCGATTCCGATCGGCGTGATTGTCGGTCTCGTCGTTGTGTTCCTCGCCGCGTATTCGCTCGTCCTCGACTTCGAATCCATCAAGCTCGGAGCGGAACGCGGAGTGCCCGCGGTGTACGCGTGGCAGGGTGCGTTCGGCATTCTCGTTACGGTCGTGTGGCTGTACCTCGAGATTTTGCGAATGCTCGCGATCCTTCGCGGCAACGACTAAATCAAGCAGTACTCAGTTCACGGCGTGGGGAAACTCGCGCCGTGAACTTTTTACTCCCACTCGATGGTGCCGGGTGGCTTTGAGGTGACGTCGAGGACAACTCGGTTGACGTCCTTGACTTCGTTCGTGATTCGGTTCGAGATCTTCGCAAGAACCTCGTACGGGACGCGGGTCCAATCGGCGGTCATG
>Ga0114976_10002819_pt1 | contig 10878 bp, 13 predicted proteins | sample S_130805_EF_Meta_FD_87319 | JGI IMG/M metagenome (GOLD analysis project Ga0114976, IMG submission 87319) | Freshwater microbial communities from Lake Simoncouche, Canada to study carbon cycling - S_130805_EF_MetaG | ecosystem: Environmental > Aquatic > Freshwater > Lake | place: Lake...
AGTGGGACTATCTGTTGGGCGTGGCTGATCGCCGCGCAGCCAAGGAGCTCCAAGAAGAGCTGATGGCTGCCTGTGAGTTCGAGTGTGAATTGATTGACATTATGCACACTGGTAAAGGCTGTACTAAAGCCGAGGCGCTGCGTTACATGACGCCAATCCACTTCGAGGAAAATCCCGATCTCACTTGGCAGGACATCGAGTTCTGGGTATGGGAACGTGGCATTCTCTTTACCGATATTGGCAAGTGGGCAGTCGAGGAATTGAAGAAGGATCTTCGTCCTTGACAATTCGCCGCCAATGCTTTATGATTAGAGAATAATCAAGGAGAGTCCTATGGCTGAGACAAAGATGGTTGCGCCTGGCGCGCTCGACAAGCTGGCTAAATTGCTGGCTGCCGAAAATATCATGGTCGAGCATCGCCCGATCAAGACGGCATACTTCGATGTGAAAAACCGTGTCTTGGCTTTGCCAATGTGGAAAGAGATGACTGAAACTCTTTACCACATGCTCGTGCTTCACGAGGTCGGTCATGCGCTGGAAACTCCCGCTGACGGCTGGAAGGGTTCTATTGATAAGGTCAAAGAACGCGATGGGCAAACACAGGGCAGTACATTTCAAGGCTACCTGAATGTTGTCGAGGACGCGCGCATCGAACGCAAGATCAAAACCAAATTCCCTGGTTCGCGCCGTGACTTCATCGAAGGTTATGACTGGTTGCACCAGCAGGACTTCTTTTCCGTTCAAGGCAAAACTATCAATGACATGACATTGATTGACCGCATCAATCTATATTTCAAGATTGGTACGCGTGAACGCATCATGTTCAATGATGAAGAGCAAGTGTTCGTGCGCCGCGCCGAGCAGACAATTACCTTTGCCGAAGTCATTCAGCTTGCTGAAGACATCTATGCTTATGCCAAAGCTAAAAACGAAGAACAGCAAGATCAGCAGACCATGCAGATGATCGCTGAAGAAGGCGAAGGTGAAGACGGCGAGGACTTTGAATTCGACCATGAAACCGATCACGATGAAAGTGCTGAAGACGGCGATGGTGATGATGCCGAGCAGTCCGAAAAGGACAAGGATGCTTCGGGTCAGCAATCAGATCAGAGTGAAGGCGGCAGCAAGTCCGAGCCAATGGATCATGGTGCACTCGATGCCATGACAGATCGTTCGATGAATGATCGTATGGAAGAGCTGCTTGACGAAAAACTGTCTAATCGTGAATTTCAATATCTGATCTTTCCGAAAGATATTAGCTATGAGCCCTATACCTACAACTACAAAAAGGTTCTGGGTTGGATCGAACATGACTTTGCCAGCGGCAAGCATCCAAGTGTTGCTATTGGTTATCGCACCTATTTGCTGAATAACTTCCGTCGTGAGAACAATAACGCCATCAACTATATGGTGAAGGAGTTCGAGATGAAGAAGGCTGCTGTGGCATATAGTCGTAGCAAGCAAGCCAAAACTGGTGTTATCGACACTAACAAACTGCACAGCTATAAGTTCAACGACGACATCTTCAAGCGCCTGACAATCGAACCGACCGGTAAAAACCACGGTGTTGTTGCTATCCTCGATATGTCCGGTTCTATGTCAGGCAACTTCCGTGGTGCGATGGATCAGCTAATCAGCTTGGCTATGTTCTGTCGCCGTGTCGGTATCCCGCATCGTTTCTACGGTTTCACTTCGGTCTTGCACTCTGGCTTATTCGATGATAGAGCTGTCAAAGAAGATATCATCACAAAAGTGCGCTTGCGTGATGCAAACAAAAAGGCTATCCTTGCTCGTGTCAAGAAGCCTTTTGTGTATCCTGATAGTGACTTCGACATGGTTGAATTGTTCCATGAAGATATGTCGTTGAAGGAATTCAACACGATGGTTGGTTCGTTGCTTGTTCAGTCTACTCGTTTTGGTAGTGGCTATGGTTACAGCAACTATACAGACGATTATGTAAAGAAGCACAACTATGAAACTGCTTATGAGCTGATCAATCGTTGTATGCCTAATATGGCTATGCAATACTTTTCACTCGGTGGTACGCCACTCAACGATGCAATTCTTGTGTCGCGTGATCTGCTGCGTAAGTTCCGCAAGGAAAAGAACATTCAGATCATGAATTACATCTGCATCACAGATGGTGAAAGCAATATGGCCACCTTTATCAATACATATGGTACGCGTGAGGGTCTTGCACCTAGTCAAGGTAGACATGTGACACGCATCTTTGTCGATGAGGAATCCCGTATGCAGACTACGATCAACTTCCAATCTAGCACAGACTTGACTGGTATGTTTGCTCGTGTTGTCCGTGATAGCCAAGATGCAAAGTTTGTTGGCTTCTATATCGTCAGCAGCAGCTACGATATCCGCAACGCCATCTATCGTTACATTCCATATACTGGGCAAGAAAAGGCTCGGAATGTTATGTCGAAAGAAGGTTCTGTGGTTATTCCCGACATGCTCAACTTCCATGAGTTTTATTTGATCCGTGGCGGCAAAAATCTCGAAGCCCAACAAGCCAAGTTTGACGAAGCCAAAGATATGAAAAAAGGTCAACTAGCACGGGCGTTTATCTCAGCCCAGAACAAGCGTGGCACAAGCCGCGTGATCCTCGGTCGGTTTATTGACAAGATAGCCTCTTGACAATACAAAGCCAATGATATATACTGAAATAGTAATGAGGAGAAAGCCAATGTTCAAGGTAAGCTATACAATCAAAGGCGAAGATAAGCTGTTGAGCGATCAATCAGCCACGTTTCGCTATATGAAAGATGCGTTTGTGTTCATGCGTCAGCTCCTGCACATGCATGAAGCAGGAATCCTGCTTATTGGCGCAAAGCTTGTTGGCAAACCTACCATTGAGCGTCTTTGACCTTGACAACCAAGCTGTCCTGCGATATAATAGCATATATGATGAAGAAAGGTGAAGGCAATGTTGAAGGCTAATCAGATCAAGTTCCTCGAAGCCATTACTTCTGCTTATGGCAAGAACGCTATTGTTACCATGGCTGGTATCAAGGAGATCGTTGACGAGTCCAATTTCAAGCGTTCCGATTATCGTTGGCTTACACGCGAAGAGCATCGTGCAGATCGTGGCAAATATCTTTTGCCTTCTCTGCCGTCTGCAACCAATACCGAAAACCTTGCGGCTATGGCTGCTGACATTGTTCCTATCCGCCGCGAGACTCCTGTGGTTACCAAGAAGTTTGATCCAAACGCAGTTTCCGAACATGACTATGCGCAGGTTCCTGCAAAGGACAAGCACTATGTTCCGTTCGGCGAATTCAAGATGATTGAAAAGATCGTTGCCTCTGGTAAGTTCTTTCCTGTGTTCATCTCTGGTCACTCGGGCAACGGCAAGACATTCATGGTCGAGCAAGTGTGTGCTAAGGTCAAGCGCCCAATGATCCGCGTCCAGATGTCGCGTGAAACCGATGAAGACGATTTGATCGGTGGCTTCCGTCTCATCGACGGCGAGACCAAGTTCATGAAGGGTCCAGTCCTTCGTGCGATGGAGATCGGTGCGTTGTTGCTCATCGACGAAGCCGACCGCGCAGATCCAGGCAAGGCTATGTGCTTGCAGGGTATCCTCGAAGGTAAGCCATACTTCATGAAGAAGACTGGCGAGATCATCGAAGCTACCGAAGGCTTCAATGTCATCGTGACTGCTAACACCAAGGGTCGTGGTTCTGACGATGGTCGTTATGTTGCAGCGACAATGCTTGACGATGCTTGGCTCGAACGCTTCCCGATCACGATTGAGCAGGAATATCCAACTGCTGCCATCGAAAAGAAAATCTTGACAAACTACCTTAGTGATGATACAATCACTGAAGATGATAAGGCTTTTGTTGAACATCTTACAGTTTGGTCAGAGATCATTCGTAAGACCTTTACCGAAGGCGCCATCGACGAGTTGATCTCGACTCGTCGCCTTGTCCACATCGCACAGACGTTCCGCATGATTGGCGACCGCCAGAAAGCTATTCGCTTGTGCATTAACCGTTTCGACGAAGAGACCAAGACTGCATTCCTTGATCTCTATGCAAAGGTTGATCCCACGATCAATCCCGTCACCGAGACTCCGGCTACCGAAGCTGTAGCGGAGAATACTCAGGAAGTTTCCTTCTGAGTGTGATTCAAAACCAAACCCACTATGGAGTTTATTATTATGTCTAAGACTGATGCAATCCTCAACGCCCTCCAGAATGGTGAAGAACTCACCGCAGCTCAGATCGCAGCACGTTACAATGTGGCTAAGCCGCATAACGTTATCTGCACTCTCCGCGAGCAGGGCTACGCTGTCTACCTGAACCAGCATACGAATTCGAAGGGCGAAGTCACTTCAAAGTATCGTCTCGGTACTCCTTCGCGTAAGATGGTTGCTGCTGCTTATGCAGCTATGGGCAGCGAAGTTTTCTCGCGCGTAGCCTAACAGCTGCTATATAAGAGAGGGGATGGACAATTACGTCCCCTCTCTTTTCATTTTCTATGGAGTTATAATTGGCTACTGATAACCGTGAACCTTGGGAACATCTCAAGGGTATTTCTGTAACCGTTCGCAACAATGATGTGAACGGTGCTTTGCGCATTCTGAAGAAGAAAGTCCAACGTGAAAATCTTTTGCGTGATCTTTCCGAGCGCGAACATTTTACTAAGCCTTCCATCAAGCGCCGACTGAAGAAGCAGCAAGCTGTTGTTCGTTGGAGAAAAAAGCAAGCCGAGATTGCTGAGTCGCTCTGACTTGTCTGTATAATAACATCATAACATTTTGGAGTCGTCATGGCAACAATGGAAATTTCAGTATCTATTGAAGAACTGCGTAAAAAGAAAATCTTTGTAGCAACACCGATGTATGGTGGCGCTTGCGGAGGTCAGTATACCAAGTCATCTGTCGACCTTTCAGCGTTGGCAGCACAGTATGGCATGGACGTTCGCTTCTTCTATCTCTTCAACGAATCGCTAATCACTCGCGCTCGCAACTATCTGGTTGACGAGTTCTTGCGTTCTGATTGCACACATCTTATGTTCATCGACTCCGATATCGGTTTCGATCCGAACGACGTTATCGCACTTTCTGTTATTGCAGCTGAAGGTTCAGACAAGCATATCGTTTGCGGTCCTTATCCTAAGAAGTGTATTGCTTGGGAAAAGATCAAGCGCGCAGTCGATAAAGGCTTCGCCGACAAGAATCCCGAGAACCTCGAGAAGTATGTTGGTGATTATGTCTTCAATCCAAAAGAAGGCACTGGTTCAATCGCTCTTGATGAACCTGTCGAAGTTCTCGAAGGCGGCACTGGTTTCATGATGATCCAGCGTGCAGCACTTGAGAAGTTCCAAGAAGCCTATCCGCAATATATGTACAAGCCAGATCATGTTCGCACAGAACACTTCGACGGAACTCGTGAAATCCTTATGGCTTTCCAAGCTGAAGTCGATCCTGTTTCGAAGCGTTATCTCTCAGAAGATTACTGGTTCTGCCAGAAGTCATGGGAGATTGGTGTTAAGACTTGGCTCTGCCCTTGGATGAAACTTCAGCACATGGGTTCGTATGTGTTTGGTGGTTCGCTCATCGATCTCGCTCAGATTGGCGCTGGCGCAACTGCAGATGTTGATCTTGTCAAGCCAAAAAACTTCAAAGGTAAGTAATGCTTATTTCACTCACACACCCTGAAGATAATTATGAACTCTGGATCGATCCTGCCGAGATTATCGTTATGGAAAGATATATTCGTAAGCGTTCATCAGCCATTCTCACTTTGGCTGATGATCGACCTGATGTAACAGCTATTGTTCTAAAGAGTGGTAAGACTATGGCATGCAAAGAAACCCCATCGGAAATCTTTGCGATTATGAACAAACATCTTGACAATACAACCGTATAACTGTATAGTTGAAATGTAAGGAGATTATATAATGAAACTGTCTAAAGAAACAACCGAAATCCTGAAGAACTTTGCGACGATCAACCCTTCGCTAATCTTTCAAGCTGGTACGATTCAGAAAACCGTATCGCCTCAGAAGACTGTGTTGGTAAAGGCAAATATCAAAGAATCGTTCGATAAGGAATTTGCAATCTACGATTTGACTCAGTTTATCTCGACCGTTACGATGTTCGAAGATGCTGATCTCAATCTTGGTAACGATACTGCCACCATCACAAACGGCAAAGCAAAAGCAAACATTCGCTTTGCCAAGAGCGATCTTATCCAGTCGCCGCCTGCTAAGGAAATCAATCTTCCTTCAACCGAAATCAGCTTCACGCTAGAAGAAGCTGCTATGCAGGGTGCAATGCGAGCTGCTGGTGTTCTGGGTCTTCCAGAAATTGCTCTTGTCGGTAAGAACGGTAAGGCTTATCTTACTGCTCTCGATTCCCGCAACGACGGATCGCATACCTTTGAGTATGAAGTTGGTGATGCAGTAGCAAACTATCGCATGATCTTTAAGATCGACAACCTCAAGTTGTTGAATCGTGAATACGAAGTTCGTGTTTCTTCCAAAGGTATTTCACATTTCAAGTCCAAGACTAATGATGTTGAATACTGGATTGCGACCGAACAAGGTAGCAAATACGGTGAATAAAAAGAGGGACTTCGGTCCCTCTTCTCTTTTGTAATACGGAGCCAAGATGCGTGAAGAATTTCTATGGGTCGAAAAGTATCGTCCTCGTAAAATCGCAGACTGCATTCTTCCTGAAGACTTGAAGTTTACGTTTCAGGAGTTTGTAAACAATGGTAATATTCCAAATCTTCTTCTCTCTGGTAGTGCTGGTGTTGGTAAGACTACAGTGGCTCGTGCCATGCTTGAAGAAATCAACGCAGACTACATCGTCATCAACGGATCTATGAATGGAAACATTGACACTCTCAGAACTGACATTCGTAACTTTGCGGCAACGGTCTCTTTCACTGGAGGTCGTAAGTATGTTATCCTCGACGAAGCAGATTACCTTAACGCAAACTCAACTCAACCAGCTCTACGAAACTTTATGGAAGAATTTTCATCGAATTGTGGATTCATCCTCACCTGTAACTTTGTCAATCGGATCATCGACCCACTTCATTCGCGTTGCTCCGTTGTGGAGTTCAAGATAGGTCCAAAAGAGAAAGCTGAACTTGCTAAACAGTTTCTCTCGCGCGCGTGCACGATTCTTGACCAAGAAAGCGTTGGATACGACAAGAAGGTTATTGCTGAAGTTATTATGAAGCACTTTCCAGATTGGCGTCGAGTTCTTAACGAGCTTCAGCGTTATTCTGTTCGTGGTACAATCGACTCTGGCATCCTTGCTTCTGTCGATAATGTCGAAATCAAAGAATTGGTGAAGTGTCTTAAGGGTAAAGAGTTTGAAGCTATGCGTAAGTGGGTTGGTCAAAACTCCAGCATGGATGTTACTGGCTTGTTCCGCAAATTGTATGATGCCTCTGCCACTTTGTTGAAGCCAGAATCGATTCCACAGCTAGTTCTCATTCTAGCTGACTACCAATACAAAGCAGCCTTTGTTGTTGACCAAGAGATCAACTTGGCTGCTTGTATGACGCAGATCATGATTGACTGCGAGTTCAAATGATGCTTGACCAACAGCTTAAGGTTCATAAACAACTGAGGAAGTGGAAAGACAGATGAATATGAATTTATATAATGAACTCATCTACTCAGTAGATGATGTGAGTGATTTGATTGAACGTCGTATTGAAGAAAACGGAAAGTTTGATCTATACCCAAATATCAATAGTATTCAGGGATTTTGGACAAGTCCTGATACTCCGTTTTCTACATACAATACACCAGGCATCTATTACATTTTCAAGGATGACTTGTTTGAATATATTGGTATGTCGTGTATTTCGATTGGTACAAGACTTAGCCGTTTTGTAAAAGAAGTGAATGACGAAAGTCTTCCTTGCGAAAGTTTTCCTGCTGGCGAAAAATGGCGTCGGTGGTATGGTTTGGGTAACTTTGATGGCTGCAAGATTATGTTTGCTGATTATGGCTTACACGACTTTGAAAAGTATGGTATCAAACTTAAAGCTGTCGAAAGCCGACTAATCAAAAAGCATCAACCTAGAATGAATATTGATAAATCTTAAATGAGGTTCTAAATAATCGTATGGCTGAAAAACCGTTTGTCTATGTTGAAAGTGTGAGCTATACGAAGAAGAACCTTATGAGGGGGACAGCGAACGATGAGTTAGCCGAGAAGGGTTATAATCCCTACTTGACTAACCGTTCGCTGTCCTACCACTCAGACACCGTTCTTTTTGCCAACGAGATGAATATGCGTTCTCATCTCGCTGGTAAACTGCAATATGAGTTTTTGCTAAATAGCCTGCGGAAGCGGAAACGATATGCTAAGTGGGAGAAAGATAATCCCGACGTTGCCGTACAGAAGATCATGGAATATTATGGCTATGGTCGTTCGAAGGCTGAGCAAGCACTCAGAGTTTTGACCGATGAACAGCTAGCCATGATCGAGGTAGCACTCGACAAAGGTGGAAAAGGATGAACGCATCGGTTGAAAATATGGTTGAGGTCAAACTTCGATCCGCAGAAGACTTCCTAAAAATTCGTGAGACACTTACCCGTATCGGAGTCGCTTCTCGACGCGATAAGGTATTGTTTCAGTCATGCCATATCCTGCATAAGCAGGGTCGTTACTATATTGTTCACTTCAAAGAATTGTTTGCTCTGGATGGCAAGCCTACTAACTTCTCAGATGAAGACAAGGCTCGTCGTAATACAATCACCAATCTTCTTGCCGAATGGGATTTGATTGATGTTGTTAGTCTGGAGAGAACTAAGGAACCAGTCGCTCCCTTGAATCAGATCAAGATTCTGGCTCATAAGGAAAAGAACGATTGGAAGCTCGAGGCAAAATACAACATCGGAAAAAAACGTTCCGACGCTTGATATTTTTGTTGTGGCGCTTATACATAGATCGTGACGCCTTCGGGGTCACATACTTAACCTTGCTTAAATGGAGGCATTACTATGAACGACTATTCACAATACACTAAGATCCCATCATCACATTTCGCTTCTTACGACCCGTTCTCTGTCGGTTTCGACAAGACGTTCAAGTTGCTCGCTGATCAGCTGGAATCGGTCGGTAAAAATGTTCCAGGCTATCCGCCCTACAACATCAAGAAGGTTGCTGATGATAAGTATGTCATTGAGCTGGCGGTCGCTGGTTTCTCAAAGACAGACATTGAACTGACTCTTGACAATGGAAAGCTGACTATCGCTGGTAAGACCAAAGACGCCAGCGACCTTGATAATGCGAACGCCTACTACTTCTACAAGGGAATCGCAGAGCGTGCGTTCAATCGCACATTCACTCTTGCTGATACAGTAGAAGTTAAGAATGCTGAAATGATTAACGGCATTCTGAAGGTATGGCTGGAGAACATTATCCCCGACAGCAAGAAACCTAAGAAGATCGATATCAAGGACTAACCCTTGATGTTGTCTTAGATCATGATAGCTGGTCGGTTTTCGCCGACCAGCTTTTTCCGTTTATACACAGGAGTCACATATGTTAGAATCATTCTTCCACTCACTTAGATACTATAATACAATCATTGAACTTGCTAAACTTACAGATGAAGAACTTAAGCATCTCAATCTTTCGCGTTCAGATATTATCCACACAGCTCTAAAGCAATACTGGAAAGCAAATGGAACATCTTCTCAGACTCTTAAATAAGATTTCTGATCACCTCAATAATATGGGTAGCTATCCTAACGGCTAAATAGCGCGAAAGGAGGCTCCCATGTTAGTAACACACGAACAACTATGCCAGTTCTTTGAAGACACTACAGAAGAATGGCTATTAGAATGTTTAGAACCGTTGAACGATGCGTTCGCGTTCTATGAAATCAACACCCCAGAGCGAATCTCCATGTTCCTCGCTCAGGCTGGACACGAGTCCGCTGGGCTTTCGGTCGTGGAAGAAAATCTTAACTATTCCGCTCAGGGTCTCAATAAGATTTTCCCAAAGTATTTCATTCGCGCAGGTCGTGATGCAAATGCTTATGCAAAGAAACCCGAAAAGATTGCGAACGTAGTCTACGGAAATCGCATGGGTAACGGCGACGAAGCGTCTGGTGACGGATATCGCTATCGTGGTCGTGGTTTTATTCAGCTCACAGGCAAGAGCAACTATTCAGCTTTTGCTTCAGACATGGAAATGTCTCTTGAGGAAGCAACTGCTTGGTTGGATACAGCTGAGGGTGCAGTCTGGTCTGCTTGCTGGTTCTGGGATTCCCGCGAACTGAACAAGTGGGCTGACAAGGGTGATATTGTAACTGTAACAAAGAAGATCAACGGTGGAACGATCGGACTAGAAGATCGTAAGTCTCATTATGCAGAAGCTCTTCATATCTTCACATAAGGAGACACGATGCCTAGATTCGGTAATCCAGATCCAAACGAAGAACCAGTAAAGGTTCCAGTTGCTATGGATCAATTAGATCCAGCAACAAAAGGTGCAGCGTCAAGAATTGACATGGGATATAGCAGACCATCATTTGGTTCTGCTCCTATGGCTCCAGCTGCTCCTCAACTTTCAGAAGCTGCTCAGCTCGCAAAGATTGAACTTGAGAAGAAGCAGTGGGAAGCAGAGAACGCAAAGCAGAATGAAGACTGGATGGTCAAGAAGTGGCGTCCAGCAATGGGTTGGTGTTATATGGTTATCTGCGTGCTTGACATGGCAATCTTTCCAGTGCTATGGTCAATCGCTCAGGTTATGACAAAGACACCGATGGTTCAATGGAATCCTCTGACGCTGCAAGGCGCTGGTCTATTCCATCTCGCAATGGGCGCAGTCCTTGGTATCGCCGCGTGGTCCCGTGGTCAAGAAAAGATCCAAGGCG
>Ga0114976_10002820_pt1 | contig 10874 bp, 8 predicted proteins | sample S_130805_EF_Meta_FD_87319 | JGI IMG/M metagenome (GOLD analysis project Ga0114976, IMG submission 87319) | Freshwater microbial communities from Lake Simoncouche, Canada to study carbon cycling - S_130805_EF_MetaG | ecosystem: Environmental > Aquatic > Freshwater > Lake | place: Lake...
AAGGGAATCGTGAAGCCTGCCGGACGATAGGTCTTCGTCGCAATCGCATTGCCGTAGCCGGTGTAGGCAATGCCACCGAAGAGGCTGCTGGTGAGAAGCTCGACGAACAGGCTGGCGTCGACACCACCCCGCTCGACGAGAGCCACCGACTCACCGAGTGCCTCAATGGCGTGGATGATGTTGAAGTTGACACCGATTTTGACGAGGTTCGCACCGCGCGCGGTCGGGCCCATGTTCCAGGTCTTCTTACCGAGAATGTCGAGGTATTGCTGAACGGCCTCGACGTGTGCCGGGTCACCGCCCGCAATGATGTTGAGCTGGCCAGCGGCGGCCACCGGAGGGCGACCAAGAACTGGAGCCGCGATGTAACCCACACCCGCAGCTGCGTGACGGGCAGAAAGCTCGTCGGCTGCGTCGAGACTCAGCGACGAGTGGTTGACGTGAATGGTGCCGGGCTTCGCAGTCGCGAGGTTCTCAGCACTAAAGACTTCGAGTGCCGCCGCATCGTTCGACAGCATCGAGAACACGATGGGCCGTTCCAGAGCGTCGGGGACGGATGCGGCCGCGCACGCACCGGCCGCAACAAGTGGCTCGGTCGCCGCGCTCGAGCGGTTCCACACGCACACGTCGTGGCCGGCCTCGACGAGTCGCATGGCCATGGCGGATCCCATCGATCCCAATCCGATGAAGCTGAGTTTCATTTCGCGTATTCCTTTATCTCGACAGTGAGATGCGCCACGGTGGTCTCTTGCGCCCCTCTAGATTGGCGCAAAACGGGCTCCCGCGCCTACTAGGACCGTCCGGTCAGTGAAAAGAGGGCGTGGTCAGTCTTCTTGCGCTTCAGCCATTTTGCGACGAACGTCATCCATGTCGAGCGATTTAATCTGCCCAATGAGGTCCTCGAGAGCAGGCGCGGGCAACGCGCCAGGCTGCGAGAACACGAGAATCTGCTCCCGGAACGCCATCAAGGTCGGGATTGACTGAATGTTCGCGGCACCTGCGAGCGTTTGTTCCGCATCCGTGTCGACCTTTGCGAAGATCACATCGGGATGCGCCTGTGACGCGGCATCGAAGACCGGCGCGAATTGGCGACACGGACCACACCAGCTGGCCCAGAAGTCAACGAGCACAATGTCATTACCCATGACGGTCTCATCGAAGTTGACCGCACCAATGTCGATAGTTGCCATGACAAGAGCCTACGGATTTTGACGTGGAATAACGCCCGTCGGTGTTTCGCCTTGGTCGTAGACGTCGTCGGGGCTGCCAATAATGAGCGGGTCGTTGTTGCCAATCACCAGGATGTTCTTATCGGGGTACGCAAACCGCGACAGCACCCAACGCAAAACTTCAATGCGGGCGCGCTTCTTGTCGTTGGACTTCACGACGGTCCAGGGTGCAATGGTCGTATTCGTGAACTGGAACATGGCCTCTTTGGCCTGCGTGTACTCGTTCCACTTGTCGAGGCTCGCGATGTCGGTAGGAGACAACTTCCATCGCTTGACGGGGTCCGTTCGCCGTTCCAAGAACCGTCGGCGCTGTTCCGCCTCGCCGACCGAGAACCAGAACTTGATGAGGTGGATGCCCGATTCGACGAGCATCTGCTCGAACTGAGGACACGATCGCACGAATTCACCGTATTCGGCTGGAGTGCAATAGCCCATCACGCGCTCAACACCCGCGCGGTTGTACCAAGAGCGGTCGAAGAAGACGATCTCGCCCGCAGCCGGCAAGTGTGTGACGTAGCGCTGAAAGTACCACTGCGACAGCTCGCGCTCGGTGGGCTTTTCGAGAGCGACAACGCGTGCACCACGGGGGTTGAGGTGCTCCATGAAGCGCTTGATCGTGCCACCCTTGCCCGCGGCATCCCGACCTTCAAACACGATGACGATGCGCTGACCCGATTCCTTGACCCACGCTTGAAGCTTCAGTAATTCGAGTTGAAGGCTGCGCTTGAGGTTCTCGTACTCTTTTCGAGTCAATTTCTGCGCATACGGGTACCCCTGTCGCCACGAGTCATCTTCTTCAAATAGCTTCGGTGCATCGTCGTCAAGCAGGTCCTCTGCGCTGATATTTGGCTTCAGAACCGGCTGCGTTGGGTCTCCCGGCGAGGGGCGGGCGTTCATCCCACCAGAATAGGACCATGGGTCAGGACACGCACCGTCGTTCTCAGCGCGCAAACCTGCGCTCTTCGACGACTGCCGCCCGTCGTGTGAGCGCAACGGGCCTGCTCACCCTGTCTCTATTGAGTCTGGTGGCATGTTCGACCGGTGGCGCGAGCGCGGGCGTTACGACCGTGGATGGCGAAATTATGACTACCGCTGCGCCACTCGCCGGCGACTGTTCCGGCGTACGTGTGATTGTCGATTTCGGCATTTTGAACGCAACGAAAATTGAGGCGTGCGTCCAGGTCGCGACGGAGGCACCTGCCGCGGACATCCTGAATCAGGCACGCGTCACTCTCGCCGGAACGGCCGACTACGGAGATGCCGTGGTCTGTCGCGTCAACGAGCTTCCCTCTGCCTCGGTCCCTGTCACAGTGGATGGGCACGACCCGTTCACCGAATCCTGCGCGTCAATGCCGCCCGAGTTCGCATACTGGGCCCTGTGGGTTAAGCAGGGCACCCCGGACTGGGGTTACGCCACGGTAGGCGTCAGTGACTTGATGCTGGGGCCGGGAGAGTCCATCGGCCTCGTCTTTACGACCGGCACGTCAACCCCAACACCAAGCTAATGCGTTCGCAAGTTTTGCGCGGGCCCGGCACGTGGTGGCGTCATCGCGCACCGCTGGTTGTGGCCGTCTGGTTTGCTCTCGCATTCATCTGCCTGCGATTGGTCTACCGGGTTGTGTTCGGCGGGTTTCCTGATGGAATTGCCGACTGGGGTTCGACAATCGGGGGTGTCGTGCGTTCGGCACTTCCCTTTGTCGCGGTGATTCTGCTCTTCGGTTCGCTGAATGTCATCGTCGACCTTCAGGGTGCGCTGGCGCGCGGCCTCAGTCGTGGTGGACTTCGTCGATTGCGAACCGTGATCGTGATTTCGTTGGCGGCCTTTCCCGCCCTTCTCGAGTCGGTTCGCAGCGTTCGCTGGTCTCGGCGTTTGCGGCGGGATCGCTCCTTACGTTCACTCGTTGTGCCCGTGCTCGAGCGCGCGCTCGACCGAGGGCTCACGCTGGGTGCCAGCTTGGAACAGCGTGGCTTTGGATCTGGTCATGAGCGCGTGGGCGGGATGTGCGATGCACCGGTGGTGGCTCGCGGCCTGCGGATCGGTTTCGGTGACGCATGGTCGCTTTCGATCGATGATCTGTCGGTCGAACACAGCACGTGCGTTTTGATAAGCGGTGATACCGGAACGGGCAAGTCGGCCCTGCTGCGAGCGGTCACCGGACGCCTTCAGCATCTCGCTGGCGGTTGGCAAGACGGCGTGCTTGAAGTGGGCGGTCTCGATCGTCGCAGTGCGCTCCCACACGAGACGGCGAGCTTCATTTCACTCGTTGAGCAAAATGTACGCGATGCATTCGTGGCATCACGCGTGTTCGATGAGATTGCGTTTTCGCTTCGCGTGCTGAACGTTCGCGAGTCTGATGTTGTTGTCGAGGTCGAAACCGTCGCAGACCGAATGGGCATAACAGCCCTGCTCGCGCGCAACATTAACGCGCTCTCAGCCGGCGAAGCGACTCTGGTCGCCATTGCGGCTGCGCTCGTCACTAAGCCGTCGTTGCTTTTGCTCGACGAGCCCATTGCTGACCTCGACACGCCCAACACACGTCGCGTCGTGGATGTTCTCGAGGCCGTTCGCCGGGAGACCGGCGTCACCGTCATCATTGCGGAGCACCGATGGAGTGCCCTCGAGCACCTCGCCGACCGTCACATACGGCTGCAGGCGAGCGAGCCGGGTCCGGAGATTCCACGCTACGCGCCCGACCAGGTCCCGTTCACCAGCACCGGCGAGCGAAACCACGCGCGCGCATCCATCACTCCTCTCGTGGGCCCGAATGGAGCCGGCAAGACCACGTGGATGCGTGAGTTTGCGCGAGCGAATCCCTCACACGTTCGACTCGTACCGGAGAATCCGGAACTGCTCTTTAGTCAGGCGACCGTTGGCGAGGAGTGCGCACATAACGATCGCCTCACCAATTCGTCGCCGGGCTCGAGTCTCGCACTCGCACTCACCTTGATGTCCGACCTGCCAGTGGATGCGCACCCGCGAGATCTGTCCACCGGCCAACGCGTCGCACTCGCCTGCGCGTTACAGGCAACGGCTAAACCCGCCCTGCTCTTGCTCGACGAGCCGACTCGTGGGCTCGATTCACGTGCTCGCATTCGACTGACACACCACCTGGAGGGCCTGGCAGGCGGTGGTACCTCGATCATTTTCGCGACGCACGATCACGAGTTTGCCGCCACGTTCACTCATTGCTCGAGTGCGGAGGTGGCGTCATGAATCGGGGATGGCAGATTCTTCTGCTCGCAATCGTGAGCGCGTGCGCGTTGGCCGCGTTTGCGTGGCCGTTTGTCGCAACTTCTGACTCGATGGGGCTCGTTGCACCACTGCTCGCCATGACGATGCTTCCGGCCTTGCTGGTGATCGCGTCATTGGCGCTTGACCGTTCTATTTCTAATGGAACCGCCGTTGCAATGCTGGGTGTGCTGGCCGCAGTCGCCACCGTGCTGCGCGTGCTCGGGACGGGCTTCGGCGGATTTGAACTCGTCTTTACCGTGGTGATTCTGTCGGCTGCTGTCTTTGGTGCCCGCTTTGGTTTTCTCCTCGGTCTCACCACAATGGTGGTGTCGTCACTCATCTGGGGTGGGGTTGGCCCGTGGACGGCGTTTCAGGCATTCGCTTTGGCGTGGGTGGGCGCCGGCGCCGGGCTCGTCGGTCGAGTGCGTCTCGTCCGGACAGCACCCCGCCTAGCTGTGCTCGCGGTCTATGGCGTCGTTGCCTCCTACGCATTTGGCGCCCTCATGAACCTGTGGTTCTGGCCCATCGCGGTGGGTGGCAACACCGACATATCTTTCATTGCCGGGGCGCCGACGCTCGAAAACGTGCAGCGCTTCGTCGGATACTCGCTCATTACGTCGACACTGACCTGGGACACGGTGCGGGCCGCGACGACCGTGGCGGGCATCCTGCTCACCGGCGGAATCGTGTTGCGAGCTCTCGCTCGCGCGACTACACGGAGAAGTATTTTGCCTCCGGGTGATGGAAGACAAACGCGTCGGACGACTGTTCTGGATGAAGTTGAAGTTCGTCCGAAAGCTCAACGCCCACGCGCTCAGGCTTGAGAAGTTCGACCACCTTGCGGCGGTCCTCCATGTCGGGGCACGCGGGATAACCGAGTGAGAACCGGGCGCCCCGGTAGTCGAGCTTGAACATGCCCGCGATGTCGGTTGGGTCCTCTGCGGCGAAGCCCAACTCAGACCGAACGCGCGAGTGCCAGTATTCGGCGAGCGCCTCCGTGAGTTGCATGGTCAATCCATTGAGTTCCATGTAGTCGCGGTACTGGTCAGCAGCAAACATCGCTGCCGTGACTTCGTCAACCTTTTCTCCCGCGGTAGCCAGCTGCACGGCAACCACGTCCATCGGGGCGCCGGGGGCAGGTTTTGGATGAACAAAGTCGGCGAGGCAAAGGTGCCGGTCGCGACGCTGACGGGGGAACGAGAAACGCAACCGCTCAGTGCCCAATTCGCCGCCCGAGCCACCGTCGGGTGCGAGCAGGCCGGGCGTTCCATATACGCCGGTCGGGTCATCCCCGTGGTGACCAATGACGAGGTCGTTGCCGTCGCTCCAGGCGGGAAAGTACCCGTAGACGACCTTGGGGTCGAGCATGCCTTCGGCCAAAATTCGGTCGAGCCAGTAGCGCAACCGCGGGCGACCCTCAGTTTCGACGAGCTGTTCGTAGGTCGCTCCACCCTCACCACGGCCGGGCTTGAGACCCCACTGCCCCATGAACGTGGCACGCTCGTCCAGGAAGGCAGCGAACTCGGCAAGTGGCAATCCCTTGACGATTCGCGTGCCCCAGAACGGCGGTGCGGGAATCTCATTCTCGAGCGACACGTCCGACCGTGCGGGCATGTCTTCGGGTTCGGTCAAATCGAGCAGGCTCGGTCGATGGATGCGCTTCTTCAGTGCCGGTAATCCCACGTTTCCCGGCTCCGCGCCGCGGGCAATCGCCACGAGTGGCTCCATGAGCGCGAGTCCTTCGAACGCGTCGCGCGCGTACCGCACCTCGCCGTCGAAAATCGCCGCGAGGTCTTCTTCGACGTATGCGCGAGTCAGCGCCGCTCCGCCGAGAATCACCGGCCACCGCCCGGCAAGACCGCGGGCGTTGAGTTCTTCCAGGTTCTCTTTCATCACGACGGTCGACTTGACCAACAGCCCGCTCATTCCGATGACGTCCGCGTTGTGCTCTTCGGCCGCCGCGATGATGTCGTTGATCGACTGCTTGATGCCAATATTCACGACGTCATAGCCGTTGTTCGTCAGGATGATGTCGACAAGGTTCTTGCCAATGTCGTGCACGTCACCTCGCACGGTCGCGAGCACAATCTTGCCCTTGCCCGCCGCCTCACTTTTCTCCATGTGTGGTTCGAGAAGCGCCACCGCGGTCTTCATCACCTCGGCCGACTGCAAGACGAACGGGAGCTGCATTTCACCTTTGCCAAAACGTTCGCCCACGACCTGCATGCCCGAAAGCAAGTGGTCGTTGATGATGCCGAGAGCGGTCATGCCTTCGGCGCGCCCGAGGTCGAGGTCGTCTTCGAGCCCTTTCAACTCGCCGTCAATGATTCGTCGCGCCAGACGTTCGCCGGTGGGCAGGGCGGCAAGTTCAGCGGCACGCGCGTCGCGCAGAGCAGCACTGTCTACTCCGTCAAACAGGTCGAGCATGGTGCTCAACGGGTCGTAAGTGAGTTCACCGTCGGCGTTGTACTCGCGACGATCCCACACGAGATCGAGGGCAACCTTGCGCCGGTCATCCGGCACGGATGCGAGCGGCATGATCTTCGCCGCATCCACAATCGCGGACGTCAGCCCGGCAGACGTTGCTTCGTGCAAGAAGACCGAGTTCAAGACCGCGCGCGCTGCCGGGTTCAGCCCGAACGACACGTTCGAGACACCCAGCGTGGTCTGCACACCGGGGTACTTCGTCGTGATCTCGCGAATCGCTTCGATGGTCTCGATTGCATCGCGGCGGGTTTCTTCTTGACCCGTCGCGATGGGGAACGTGAGCGCGTCAACGATGATGTCGCACACGCGCATCCCCCAGTCATCAACGAGCTCATCAATCAGCCGGCTCGCGATACGCACCTTGTCTTCGCGCGTGCGGGCCTGGCCCTGCTCGTCGATCGTCAGCGCGATAACGGCCGCGCCGTGTTCTTTGACCAAAGGCATGATGCGCCCGAATCGCGAGTTGGGTCCGTCACCGTCTTCGTAGTTGACCGAGTTGACCACCGGGCGCCCGCCGATGAGTTCGAGACCCGCTTGCAGAACCGCTGGCTCAGTCGAGTCGATGACGAGAGGCAATGTGGATGCGCTGCGAAAGCGCGACACAATCTCTTGCACATCTGCCACACCGTCGCGCCCCACGTAATCCACGCACACGTCGAGCAGATGCGCGCCGTCGCGCGTCTGCTTACGCGCGATGTCAACGCAGTCGTCCCAACGCTGCTCGAGCATCGCGTCGCGGAACGCCTTTGACCCGTTGGCGTTGGTGCGCTCACCAATCGCGAGAAATGCGTTGTCTTGATCGAAACTGACGTGCTGATAAAGACTCGCAACACCCGGGTCGTCGTCGAGCATGCGGGCTGCCGGCGTGGTGGCGCCAAGGCGGTCGACCACGGCTTTCAGGTGCTCAGGCGTCGTGCCGCAGCATCCACCAATCAATTGCAGACCGAACTCGCCGACAAACTGCTCGTGCGCGGTCGCGAGTTCGCTGGGGGTCAGCGGATAGCTCGCCCCGTTGGGGCCAAGCACCGGAAGACCGGCGTTGGGCATGCACATGACGGGAACACGGCTGAGCCGGGAGAGCTGACGCAGGTGCTCGCTCATCTCGGTCGGGCCGGTAGCGCAGTTGAGACCAATCGCGTCAATGCCCAGCGGTTCGAGGGCCGTGAGAGCGGCAGTGATTTCGCTGCCCATCAGCATGGCGCCGGTCAACTCCACGGTGACTTCGACAAAGAGCGGCAGACGGATGCCCAGCTCCGCACTCGCCGCCTTGCACCCGTTGATTGCAGCTTTCGTCTGGAGCAAATCTTGCGACGTTTCGATGAGAAACGCGTCGGCGCCGCCTTCGATGAGGCCTTTTGCCTGCAGGGCGAAGGTGTCTTTCAAGTGGGCATATGTCGTGTGGCCGAGACTCGGCAGTTTGGTGCCCGGACCAATCGAGCCCAACACCCAGCGCACACGGCCGTCACGGGCTTCGTATGCTTCAGCCGTTTCGCGGGCGATTTGCGCGCCACGCTCGGCAAGGTCGGTGATGCGGTCGTCTATTCCGTAATCCGACAGGTTCGACCAATTCGCCCCGAACGTGTTCGTCTCGACGGCGTCGACGCCAACGTCGAAGTAGGCGGCGTGAATGTCGGCGATGACATCGGGACGAGTCTCGTTGAGGATTTCGTTACAACCCTCGAGTTGCAAAAAGTCATCGAGGGTGAGGTCGTGTTGCTGCAGCATCGTGCCCATCGCACCATCCGCGATGACCACACGCTCATTCATCGTGTCGAGTAGCGCGCGCGAACGATTTGGCATCGATAGTTCAGGGCGCCCGCTCACGTGCTCAAGTTTAGGCGCGTGGGCGCGGTCGGCCCTGACTGCGCGAGCCCGGTCAGCGTCAGAGGTAGCTGACCCCGGTCAGCTTCTCGCTCACGTCCCACAGGCGCTTCGCATCCGCCTCATTCTTGGCAAACGTACTGCGATCAACCTTTCGCGGGTAGCCCTTCTGCTCGCTCTTGCCATCGGGACCGATGTAGTCGTTGCCCTTCACATCGGGGGCAGTCGCCGCATACAGTTCATTCAACGCGCCCATGGTGCCGGGTTGCGCCATGCGGTCGGTCACCCACTGACCGAGGCCGAGCATGAACTTACTGCGACCCTTCATGGGACCTGACTTCATGAGCGACGTGTTAGACCAGCCGGGATGCGCTGCCGTCGCGATTGCGTCGACCTTGGCCTTTGTCAGCCGGCGCTGGAGCTCACTCGTGAACAGCAGGTTCGCCAGCTTGCTCTGCCCGTAGGCGGCCCACGGCTTGTAGGACTTCTCGCCCATCAAGTCGTCGAAGTTCATGCGTCCGGTCTTGTGGAGGTTCGATGAGACAGTGACGACGCGAGCGCCAGGCGTCTTGGAAATGAGCGGCATGAGCAAACCGGTCAGCGCAAAGTGGCCGAGGTGATTCGTACCGAACTGGGCCTCGAACCCGTCGGCCGTCACTTCGCGCTGGGGCAGGCCCATTATTCCGGCATTGTTGATCAGAATGTCGAGTCGCTTGTGCCCCTTGACATAGGCCGAAGCGAACTCCCTCACGCTCGCGAGGCTCATCAGGTCAAGCGACGCAACTGAGACCTCTGCCTCAGGGTAGGCGTCAATAATGGCGCGAGCCACTTTTTCTCCTCGCGCAACGTCGCGCACGGCCATCGTCACCACGGCGCCATGGGCTGCGAGCTCGGTGGCCGCAACGAGACCCAGTCCGGCAGTGGCTCCCGTCACGATGGCGGTCTTGCCGGTGAGATTGGGAATGTCGGCGGCGGTCCAACGGTGCGCGCTCTGAGCTGAGTTCGTCATGGCTCAAATCTACGCGCCTCTCGAGGCGCATCGGCAATGTGGCACGCTACCGAATAACTAGCGCAGGTGTTCGGCGAAAAATTTCTCGATGCGCATCCACGCATCTTTTGCATCCTCGGGGTAAGGGCGGAATCCAACGACCTTCTGCATGAACGGGCGCAAAAGCTTCGGGCCCGCGGGTCCGGGATTCATAAACGCGTGGTTTGCGTCAGGGTATTCCTTGATGTCGTGGGGGATGTTGTGTGCCGTCAGGGCAGCCTCCATGATCGCCGCGCCATTCTTGACCGACTTATCTTTTGCACCGTAGCTACCGATGATCGGGCAGGCTCCTTCGAGCACGGAATCCAGATTCTTGGGCATCATGCCGTAATTGACGGCGGATGCTCCATAACCGTGATGCGCGAGCTGCAAAGCGAATCCGCCACCCATGCAGAACCCGATGACGCCAATGGATCCCGTGCAGTCTGCTCGCGCAATGAGCACCTGCTTAGCTGCCTCACAGTCGTCGAACGCCTGGCCAGTGCCGTTGGAAAGAGCGCGAAAGGTGGCGTTCAGACATCGTCGCATGCCGCCACGACTGTAAAGGTCAGGAATCAAAACGATGTACCCGGCCGAACACAACCGCTCTGCCTGAGCGCGCATGTTCTCTTCGATGCCGAACACCTCGTGCACCATCACCACGCCGGGGAACGGCCCCTTCCCGTCGGGCACAGCGAGCAAACCTTTCAGCTCACCTTCGCCCGTGGAACCGGGAATGATGACGTCGGTGATCTGCACCGGGTTAGAACTCACTCGAAAGTGAATCCAGGGCCATGATGTCGCCGGCCGTCAATTCAATGGTTGCACCCGGAACAATGCCGGGGAGTTGCGACATGTGACTCACGCTCGCGATCGGAATCACGGTGCCGGGACGCGAGCGCAACCAAGCCAGGGCAACTGACGCAACATCGACTCCGTGCGCGTTGGCGATGTCGCGCATCCCCTCGATGAGTCCAAAACCGGCATCCGTCAGGTACGACCCCACGCCCACAGCGCGGTTAGTTCCGGCGGCATCCTCGGCCGAACGATACTTTCCGGTCAAGAACCCACTCGCGAG
>Ga0114976_10002821_pt1 | contig 10874 bp, 5 predicted proteins | sample S_130805_EF_Meta_FD_87319 | JGI IMG/M metagenome (GOLD analysis project Ga0114976, IMG submission 87319) | Freshwater microbial communities from Lake Simoncouche, Canada to study carbon cycling - S_130805_EF_MetaG | ecosystem: Environmental > Aquatic > Freshwater > Lake | place: Lake...
AAACGGCTCTATGTATCTATTCCGGCTTTTAGGGAACAGCTTACGTTTGATAAACTTAGCGTCGAAGAGGCTCTAGCCCCGCACAAAAGTACAAAGTCACTTATTGAGACTAAGGTCCATCGTCTAGGGTCAGGCACCCAGTACAGCCAACTGCCACCCACTAGGTGTTATGTATTTGACGTTACCAAAATACCTGACTTTGATATTGAGGCGATAAGAAGTGCTACAGATAGCCAACCTTCCAGTAACGATAATGTGGAAGAATTTTAATGTCGGCTCGTCAATATTTATACCGTGCATAGATAGAGACGCCGTAGAATCTTACGTATTAGAGCAATGCCGACGTATGAGTATGGTTGTTGTCAGCAAGCAAGTAATACATAAGAAGATGTACGGCGTAATCTTTTGGCGCACTAAATAGTTACAGCCCCGCCTTAACGCGAGTGCGCCGGATATTCTCTAGCAACCTATTCTCACGTTCGTCCAGTTCGTTTATTTTTTGTAGTTTGACTTCGTCGCTTAGCTTCTTGTCGTTCTGAATGAACTTCTTGTAGGCTCTCAAGCTTTCTTGAATTTGCTCAATTTGGTATACGTAGCCTTTGTATTTGTAGAGTTCTAGGCGTTCGGGAGTCAGATACTCGGCTAGCTCTTCTGCCTTACCTTGCTTGCGCAAATCATTAACGGTGTTGTTTACTTGCGTAACACGGTCACGGAAGTCATAGAAGTCTTCTTTCAAACCTCCGCCAATCTGGTCATACGCAAACGTACGAATTTGCGGCAGCTCATACCAATTCTTTGGCGGGCGTTCGGAACCTGCAATAGCTTCGTCGCTTATCGCAAGCACGGTGCCGCCAGCAATACCGGTATAGGCTCGCATTAAATAATCAATCTTCATAGGCGAGAACCCGCCGTCCACTACCAGATTACCTAGCTTGCCGATAATTTTGGCCAGTTCAGAAGTATTTGCGGTGAACTGCGTGTATGAAGTTTTGTTTTCTTGACCGCGGCCTACGATGGGGCTTTGGGTGAAAAATGAGTAGTTAGTAGTAACTTCAAGCAATGGCTTAACAAACTGAGGCTGCAAGTTAGGACCAGTAAACGCATCAATAAAAGCGTCCCGCGTGCCCTTCATCATTTTGGTTGCGTCGTCCGGCGAGGCGGTGCCCTGTGACATGATGTAGTGATACGTACGTTCCGGTAATACTTTGAACATGAAGCCTACTTCTTGCGCAACCGGAATCTTTATGCCGGTACCGGGGAAAACAAAGTTACGGTCTTTTTCATACCCGCGCAGCTTTTCGTATTCGTCATCACCGCTGACAAGCGCGGCGTAGATTGTGGACAGCGCGGCTAGTTTGAGACCAGTTTTCCAGAATAGATTTACTGCTTCCGCACGTTCTTTGCCGGCCAGCCCCCGCCCTGCCAGCGTTCGATACAAAACGTCCATACCCTGCAGGTACGCGTTGAAGAACGGAACAATCTGGCGAAGAATACCCACCGTCTTACTTGCACCCTGCCGCTTGAAGTTAATAATTTCCATAGCGCGAGTTACAGCAAGTTGTTGGTTGCCGGTTTCTTGAATAGTTTTTTCGTATATAGCACGACGTTGCGCGGCGTCAGAAGCAAGCGAGAATTTTTCCAGTGCGTCCCAGCCCTTCTTAAACGCGCTTTGCTGAACAAGTCCTAACTTCTTTTCAATCTGTTCTCTAGCTTGGCCGGGCACTAAGTCATATGCACCAATGATGCCGTATGAGGCCAATTTGTCAGTTAGTTCGTCGCCTTTTAGTTCTTTTGCAAAGTTACTTAGGATAGCAGCCGGCGCGCCGAATGGGCGCTGCAGCCCAGAATATAGAATCGCACGGTACGAGTCTTGCACTAGCTGACTTAACGCAAAGGTGGGCATCGAGGTAGTTGTTTTGCGCAAGAAATTTGCAAACGCACCCAATACAGGTACTGAAATGGACTCAGTTCCCCTAAACGCCATAGCATCAATAGCCGACTCTACCTCGTAAGTTTCAAGTTCGCCGTTACGGTAGATGTTAACTAAGTTAGCTTTGTTTAGGCCGCTCTGTCCTTGGTACACACGGCGAGCGTCTCCAAGTTTAACTAGCAAGTCGGTGTATTTAATTGCAGCGTAGTTACGGGTAGCGTTGTTAGCCATCCAGAAACTCAAACCAACTATGTTATCAAAAACATTATTGATTTCGTCGGCGCCACCTTTTAGCTGTTTCATACTACGCAAGTTGGTAAGCCCACGGAAGTACGCCTGCGGGCTAGTATAGATTTCGTCTTCGTATTCTTTGATACGGTTCCACGGCACGTAATCTACGGCGTCCTTCCAACCCTGCGCTTGTTCCTTACTTAACCGACCACCTTCCACCATTGCGTCAATCATGTTGTTCTTGAATTCGGTGAACGTATTGAACGCCTCATTAAGTTCTGGATAAGCTTCAAATGCTTTTAACCCTGCATTAATCTGGGTTTGGGTGAAGTGCACCGGAATAATGTCTTTGGCTTTTAGGATGTTAGCGCGACGCATCAAGAAGGCACCGTGGGCAATCTGAAATGCTTTGTCTTTGTCGCCAATCTTTTGCCCGAGGCCATTAATAATCTCAAATACTTTTGTTAACGACGCGTCTTTATTTACTGCTTCCCAAAGACCGGTAGCTTTATCAATACTCATGCCGCCTTTAAGCATCGCTTGACCGGCAATGTTGTCGGAGTGTTCTGCTTGTAGCCCCAAGAAATCTGGGCGAATATTCCCCAGAGAATCTGCAACAGCATTATTAAATACATCTTGGGCCTTACGCTCTACACCCGCACCCTTATAAACCACCTTGGCACGGAACCAGTCGATGCCCCTTTGCCGGTATTGCGGGTCGGTAAGGAAAGAACCCAATTTGCTTAATAGGCTGGGGTCGGCCTTGCCCGCAGTGGGTGAGAGGTCCATTGCCGAGATAAAACTGTCGGCTTCTTCAATCGGATCTTTTATAGCCTGACCATCGAGAGTGCCTACATCTTCGCGGCCAATATTGGGTATGTTTTCAGATAGAGAGTTAAGCCATTGCGATACAGTTTTATTGGGCAGGAACTTTTCGCGTTCGCCAACAAAGAACGATTTTAACTTATCAGCAAGGCGCTTAAAGAACTTGGATACAACACTAAGTGGCTTCTCTTGAGTCGTAGCCCATCGTGCAGTTTGGTCAGCGAACCATTCACTAAAAGAACCCCAGTATGCGTCAAAGTTACGTACCTCAGAAGTAGTCATACCTTCCGGCACGGAAGCCCGCTTAGCCGACCTAAACGAACGCAGGGATGCTACGTAGTCTTTCATCATGCCACTACGATTAGCTTTAGCCCAATCTTCAAACTCTTTTCTAATTTGTTCTTTTACGGCCTCGGGCGCATTAGCGTAAGCAAGTCGCTCGGTGATATGCCCTAATTCATGGGCTAATTTTTCCAGCACGTCGAGCTTAGCCCCACCAGAAGGAATTGTTACCGCGTAGTCTTTGCCGCCCAAAGGCTGCATGTACCCCTTAACTTCTTCCCCCGACAAGGCTGATTTACCAATCCTACGGAACCGACCATATTGGGATTGCGAAATAGTCTTAGCCGAATCTTTAGTAACAAAAATAATTCGTGCGTCAGAAAGACCAAGCTGCTGCACCCAGCCCTTAGCAATCTCTTGGAATTCAGGTGCAATATCCTCACCAAAAATAAGATTACCTTTTGCAAACGGTCCGTCTGGGTTCTTCTTAAGGGCGGCTTCAGTTTTTTTGATAATCTCCGCTCTAGCTGATAGAAGGTCACTTAATTCTTCGGCCGTAAATAAATCTTTACCTGTAAACGCAGAGATATCAACCCGGGTGCGTGAAGCACCGGTATTGTCTTGTTTAGCCGCGCTGTATACGGGATCACCAGATAAAGCGCTGTATCCTTCAATCAAAGCGATATTATCTTTTAAGTAAACAACCCGCCCGCCCGTGCTCTCAACGGAGTATTGCAACCACTCCGGAACATCTTTAACTTCAATACCCGGCTGTTTGGGCTGCGGGCTTTGTCCGCGTTCTTTGCGCGCCGGCTTAGCTTTTTCTGCTTCTGTGGCTTTCTGCTTTTGAAGTTCTTCCCCACGGTCGAGGCGTTCTGCTTCTTCAAAAGATAGATTCTCTTCTTCCTCGGCCTGTTTGACTTTTTGACGCTCGGTAAATGCACGGGTAAAGCCTTTGGCCTTGCGGTCCTGCTCTTCAAACTGCGCGGTGTATTTATCCAGTAGCTTCTTGCCGTTAGCGGTCAACGTCTTTTTGAGGAACGTCGCTTCTTTCTTGCCCGTGCCTTCGGGGATGCCGTCTTCTAGCTCTAACTTAAAGTAAATATCCGCAGCCATACGCCGGATGGCGTCTTTAATACTACTGTTGGTAGTATCGAGATATGCAGTCCAGCCTTCGTTAATTCTTTGCTGGGTTCCTGATAGCATCCCATTAGCCTGCCTGCGGCCAGCTTGTTTAACAATGAAGTTTGCAGCGTTGTCGCTAAGCGTTTCCGGGTCTTGGGTACTAACTTCTTCTGCAACTTGACGCGCCATAACGTCGAACGGGCTAAGCACCCTAGCAATTCCAGAAGGCTCACTTACCGGGCGAATTTCTTTAGGCCGTGCCGCAGACACGTAGAAGTCAAAGGATTGGCCAAACTTACGTTTGATTAGTTTTTCAATTTTGGCTTGGTTTTTGAGTTCGCGGAATGCGTTCCACAACTCTTCAGAAGACGCGTTTTCGTCTAGCCCAACTGTCTTACGCGCAAGCAAAGTAACGTCCCGCATAGTGCGCGGCCAACGACCAGCACCCTTACTAAATGCACCTACAAATACTTCTTTGTTGGGGTCAAACGCAGATTCAGGCGTAAGTTTTTCGGTAGTTTCAGGAACTTCTACTTCTTGTTCTTCCGTCGCGACTTTGGCGGCTTTCTTTTTCCTGACTTTGGGTTCAACTACAACGGGTTCTTCTTCAGTCTCAGTAAAATCAAGCCCTTGCTGTGTGGTTTCAGGCGTACCAAACAACTTAGATTCCAAAGCAGTAAGTGCATCTCGCGTGCCTTTACCAACATTAGGATTGCCTTGGGCCTTCTCAACTACGGCACGAACCGCCGCAGCATCTTGTTCTTTGGCAACGTCTTTTCCAAGCAACTGCCGGTAGTACCCAGATTGCTTAGGTAGCCCAAGACCAGCTAGTGCTTCTTCATTCAAAAGAGTTTCTGGGGCGGGGCGTGGCGCAAGCGGAAGTTGTTGGCTCTCACTGGGTGGTCCAAACTCTGCGCCCTTTGCAAGCTCTCGGCTTTGTGAATACGCTGCTTCGTACTGCTTAAGCTGCTTGTTGATTGCGTCCTTTTCTTCTTTAGTTACGGCGTCACGACGCTGTGAGCGTAAGTCTTTAATCTTTTCGGCAAGGAGCAAGGACTGCCGGTACTGGTTGTATTCGGGCGAAGTCGGTGCAATACCCTCAACAGGCTCTTCTGCCCGAACGGGTGCTGGTTCAACGGGGGGCCTAAAACTAGTTGGGCCTTCGATATCCCCCATAGTTTCTCGAAACTCACCCTGCACGGGTACTGGAGCACCAAATACTTCATATGGTTCTTGACGGCTAATACCCGCCGTTTCACCAACATCGATGCCTACTTCCGCAAGCTGCTGTCTAACCTTTTCCGGGTCGGTTTTACCACGGGCTTTCTCATCCTTAAATAGTTCTTGCTTAAGCGTTTTTAATTCGGCAAGGCGCTGCTGGACTTCTGGGGTGTCATACGACTTGCTCATCTCCTTCAACATCGCGTAATCAAAATGCGCGTCAAAAGACGTAGTGGGCATCGGCCTATCTAGAATTGCGGCAACGCCTTGCGGTACTTCGGTTTCAGTAGGTGCAGCGGGCTGCGCAGCAGGGGCAGTAGATGGTTTTACGGCCGGCCCGGCCCGTTTACCAAAAACCATGTTCATAAGAACGTCTGCCATAACACCGGCGGCGCCACCATAAGCGGCTTCTTCTCCGGCACCGGTTAAAAGTTCTTGTTCGGGGTTATATACTTTTTGTGCAATTAGATTTTGGGAAATCTGCTGCGCGCCTTCCTGCGCTGCTTCAATACCACCTGTTTTTGCAAGCTCGATAAGGCGTTTCGCAATACCTTCTTTTACCCCCGGCACTTCATCAAGGAAGCGTAGCAATCTATGGGCAGGCGCAAGTTCAGATAGGCCGACAACTGCACCAAGACGGGTGGCCGTGGCTTTTTCTTCGGGCGTTGCGCCCTCTAGTTCAGCACGCTGACGAGCCTCACCAGCGCCCGCAGCAGAGCCAAGAACCCCCGCCGTACCAAGGCCCGCTAGGGCAGTGCCAGCTAACTTAGTGGCAGCCGCACCGGTACCGCAAAAGAACCGACAGAGCCAAGCGCTTCGCCTAACTTGCGGGCGATACTATCTTCATAACCGGGTGCGACCCGCGGCGTAAGGCTTTGAACAATAGAACGAGTTTTTTCTACCGCCGGTTTTTCCCAACTTTCTGGCAGGATAGATTCCAAACCCTCAAGCGCAGTGCCGATAGTACCTACAAAACCAGCAGGGACGCCGCGAACAAATTCTTTTACTTGACCACCAAGAGTGGGCGGCGGGGGCGGCGGAGCGGGGGGAGCCGGCATTTTACCGGCGAGGTGGCCCACAATATCCATATCGCTGTAGCCCGCGATACGAGCACCATTAACGTCGAACTTTTTTTGACCGCCCAAGTAGTCTGCAATTTGGTCGTAGGTATATCCAGCATTTATTGCTGCTTTGACATCAAAAGGCATGACCTACTCCTACTTCTGAAAAGAACTCAGCGGCGGCATATTGCCAGTTGGTGCAGAAGATTGTACTCCACTAACGGAACCCTTGGCTTGCCTTACTGCTTGCCCTGCCTGCGCCATAGCGGTGGCCCATGCGCTATTAATTACATCGGAATCAATTACATATTCCGGGTTAACCTTGGCTTTAACAAGCTCAGGACCAAGCAACGCCTCAAAGTTCTTAGTAGCCGTGGTAACAAGGGTAGTAGCCATTGCGTTGTCAAGCCCTAGTTCTCTTTGCATTCTGGCAACTTCCCTCCGCCCGTCAATTTCCATACTAGCAATGGCTCTAGCGTTGGCGTTATTCATACCCGTAATTTTAAGCTGGTTCGCCAACGTAGCAACTACTTCTTCTCTATGCGAATCAATTTCAGCTTGTTTAGTTTTAGCTACTTGGATACGTTCGTTGCGTTTTTCAATAGCGTCTTGCGCCCTGCCCGCATCGCCCCTAGCAAGCAAATACTTGGCGTCTTCGTTTCTATCTTGTGCATCCTGCAGAGCATCCTCACGCTTCTTGAGGTCCTTTATTTCGCCACTATAAGTTTGAAGGGCGCCTACCCCAGCTTCGCCAGCGGCTTGACCAAAGTACGGCGACTTGCTGCCAGCCAAACGGAAGCCAAATTCGGTAAGCGCCATAAGGCCGGCGGTCTTTTTATCCTCGCCAAGTTTGCCAACACGTTCTTTGTATTTGGTTTCTTTTTTGCTGTAATACTCCGGGTCGATACCGGCCGCCTTTAATGATTCTTTGTTTTGTTCAAACCAATCTTGTACACTTAACTCTTTGGGAATATCTATTGTAGTTTCGGGGATGGTTGGGGCAATAGGTAGTTCAAACGTAGTCGGGCTAGCTTGCCGGTCAGACACACCGGGCACCTTTGGAGCGGAACCATCACCGGCGCGGCCACGGGGACTCAAAATACCCGTATTAAGGACTTCAGAATTTTTGTTTAGAACGGTTGCCGCCTGTTCGGGGGACATTTGCATGGCCGGCTGTTTGCCTTCGGACGGGAACAGCATTTTTCGTTCTTTGGTACCATCAGGCATACCACTACCGCCAAACAATGAAGCCGCTCCTACCCCACCCGCTGTGGTCAAAAAAGGTCGTTCCGCCGCTAATTTGAACGGGTATAGAGCCGATTTACCAACATCCTTAGCTATACCAGAAGTAATTTCCCCTGCGCCGCCGGGGCCGTAAGCCCAATTTTTACCGCCGATAGTGCTGAATCTTGGGTACCTACCAGCCAAATATTTGCCAACCCCGCTAACACCGGATAAACCTAGCTTACCTGCACCAAGCGCGTAAAGTTCTGGATTAACAGTCTCAATCCCTAATTCATCTTTTTGTAGCGCCCGCAGCTGCATTTCGTCAAGATATGCCTGTTGCTCTTCAGGCGAAAGGGAGTAAAACCTTTCTTTAGTCATAGTGCTTCTAACCAAACTACCATCCGTATTACCAGCGTAGCGCGGCACGTGGCCACCTTCATCAAACGCAACAATGCCACCACCAGCCATATTGTGTTCTTGGAACATGTGGTCGGGTACATCGAGGTCGGCTAGGCCACCGGCGGCTGCTTGCACTACGGGTTGTTCTTGTGGTACTTCTTGAGGTGCTTCTTGTGGTACTGCTTGAGGTGCTTCTTGTGGTGCTACAGACCCCAGCCCCTGTTCCAAATCTTCTGCTACGGTTGTTTGCGGGGCTTGAGTTTGGCTTTGTTGATACTCTTCCCGCATGGTTTTACGGCGTTGCAGCTCGCCCAAAACTAGATATTGCGGCACCTGACCGTTGGGGCTTTGTGCGTATTGGATAAGGGCGTTATCCGGCAATCCTTTAAGGTCGTCCTGCAGTTTGAGGATGTTAGCCATGCGTATGCCTTACTTAGTCAGATTGTACAAAGACAGGCCAGCAAGGCCATTACTATAGTTATTTCTAACTTGACCGCCTTCGGCAAAAGCCCCAGTTAGTTTGCCTATCCCATACGCACCGGCGCCCAAACCAGCTACTTGTGATGCGAGAGACGGCGATGGTGTTCTTGTAGATTGCACGGTCCCATACAGCGGCGCATTACCCCGAATAAGGTCAGAATAGAACGCAAGCTGCTGCTTGCCGTAGTCACGCTGGTTAAGAAAGTCTTGGTACTGTTGGTCTCTAATACTTTGATTTTGGGCTTGGATTTGTTTAGCCGCGGTGCTTTGTGCATTGAGGCGATTGAGGTTAGCCTCTTGCGACTGCCCAGCCAATTGCCCCAGACCCAACGCCGACTGCAGCGACGTACCAAGACCCGACGTACCAACCTGAGCACCCAAACCCGCAGCCTGTGCAGCGGCTGCACGGTCCCGTTCATATTGTTGTTGGGCGTTTAAGAACCCAGCTTCGCTACCCTTAGCTTGAATATCCGATAGTTGGGTGCCAAGGTTCCGTTGCAGTTCCGCCTGCATCAGCGCATTACGCGCACCACCATAAGTACCCCGACCGACAGACGCCAAATTGGCATCCCTAGCGGCTTGAGCACCAGACTGCTGTGCTTCGCGCAGTGCGATATTGGTTACGTTTTGTTGGTATGGGTCAGCGTAATACGCAGCATCACGGGAGCTAAATGTTCCGGGGTTATATCCGAGAGCGCGCGACAGGCCAGTTTGTGCGGTACCATAACCAAGGGCGCCCGTACCCTGAGCGCCAGCCATAGCTGTATCAAACTGTTTCGGTTGCTGCAAGCCAAATACTTGTTGCTGAACAGCTTTTTGTTCCGGAGTAAACCCAGCGATACGTTGGCCTTGGTAGGGGACATACGGGGTTTCACGAAGCTCTCGGCCAAGGTCGATACTTTCTTTTACGTACGGTATGAGTTCTTTAGGAACTGATTGTTGGACCGTAGTTGTACTACCACCACCGCCTTTGCCACCCCCACTGCCTTCAGGTTTAATGCGCTTGTCTCCCACATGCTTAAAAGCATTAATGGGTAGGTCAGGGATATCACAAAGAAGTCGGCGGTCCATATTTATTCCTTAAGCGGGCATGTACTTGTTAGGATTAATTTGACGACCTTGTTTTGTCGTTCCCGTACGTGCCTTGCGAACTTTATCCATCATAGAGTAGAGCCGTTGGGCGCCAGCTTTAGTTGAGCCATTACCCAAATGCGATACCACATCGGCCGGTATTACGAACTCACCATCTGCCAAACGTGCGGGCTGCCTATCAGCAATAGTGGCAGGAATTGAATCGCTCATACCGTCGCCGGGGCCATCCAAATACCCACCCTTGGCGTAAGTATCCATAGGTTCATTATATGCCGGAAGCTTAGTACGTGCGTCAAAAGCACCCCCGCCGCCAACCATTTCCAAATCAGTAATACCACCTTCGGCGTATCCACGAACCCGGCGGCGCAAATCTTCTACAGATTCAGACGGCCCACTCCAATAGCTTTCTTCTTCTTGTATAGGTTCAGGAGTTAGAAGGGGGGTCAACACGGGCGAAGCTAAGGCAGCAGCGCCAAGACCTGCTTTAAGGCCACTGCCACCATACGCATCTACCAAAGCTTGCCGGCCGGAAGAAGATGTAAGACTTTCTAGCCCTTTACCAAAAGACCCAAGTTTGTCCCCCATGCTAAGAGATTCAAACGGAACTTTAACGTTATTTTTTAGTGCTTCAAGGCCGGACAAAGTTGATTGCTCTGCTGCTTCGGCTGCTAACTGCGTCCCCGCGTTAATGCCACTGGCTAACGGGTTTGGTGCGGATGGCGCGCCTAGTTGCCCCGCTTTTCCAAAAAACTCATTACCTGCGAGCGAAGTAGCCCCGGAAAATAGCGCGCTGACCGGGTCCCCAGTTTTTTCATAAGAACTTCCTGCGGAATAAGCGGCAGCCGCGTAAGGATTCCCAGTAGCGGTGAGCACCGCCGGAACCGCGAAATCAGCAATACCCCTCAAAGTCTGCCCCATCTTAAATCCTTTAATTCTTATGTAGTAACTACAACCGTTCCAACACTAGCAGTTGCAGCAAAGCTAGGTGCGTATACTAAATC
>Ga0114976_10002823_pt1 | contig 10866 bp, 14 predicted proteins | sample S_130805_EF_Meta_FD_87319 | JGI IMG/M metagenome (GOLD analysis project Ga0114976, IMG submission 87319) | Freshwater microbial communities from Lake Simoncouche, Canada to study carbon cycling - S_130805_EF_MetaG | ecosystem: Environmental > Aquatic > Freshwater > Lake | place: Lake...
ACGCGCCGGATACACGAGGGGATTTCGCGTCAGAGTGCCGCATCGCCACGTCCCACGCTTCGGCGGCGGCGCTATGGGGACATAGCGCCCTACCAGCGCGGGGCGCAGTCAAGTCCTCCGCGAGAGGTGGTTTCCAGAGGTGCCCTGGAGAATAAATCTTCGAGAGTGTTTTCAAAAGATTGCGTCTCGATGTATTTGAAGCCGCCCTGGGGCGTGTTCAGCAGCTCCGCATTCTGAGTGCAGGCCCGGTTGGCGATGCTGTTCCAAAGGTGCGCGGGTTGGATGAAGTAATGCACCTTGCGCCGCATCTGTTTCTCGAACTTCGGGATGTCGGCCACGTTGTTGGCATACCACAGCGCCAGCGGCACCTTTCGGGCGTCACCGCACACATCGGGATAATCCCGCCCCAGTTCCTTCTTCGCTGCCGTCTCGTAGTTGTCGGAGAGGTAGCCCAGGAAAAGAAGGGACAGCATGTAGTCGCGGAAGTCGTCGGCATCCATGGCCCCGCGCAGTTGGTCCGCGATGCCCAAGAGGGTGTTGCCCAGTTGCTTTTGGTTGGTGTCGGTTATTGAAAGTGTGTGGTTGTGGCTTCAGTCCCAGACATAGCATTCATCGTATTCGATGCCGTATTTCTTGAGGAGGGGCGCGGTATTCGTCCTGGAAGGTGCGGGTGCGGTGATGCTCCTCTTGGTTGTCGATGTAGTGGAGGTGGGCATTCAGGTAAGATGGACCGATGGAAAAGGCACCGTAGCCGCGTTGCCATGCAAGGGTGGCCAACGCGGGCGATTGGGTTTTGAGCCATTTGGAGGACGATGTTTTCAGTTCCTCGATGAGCTGGGCCATGGTGATGGTCCGCGACAGACGCACGGCGAGATGCACATGGTCAGCCACGCCTCCGACGCGGAAACATTCGCAATCCACATTGCGGGCGACCGTCGCGAGATAGGCGTGAAGCGCGGGCCGCACCGTGGCATCGAACCGCTTGACGAGCGGCGTCGTTCACGTTGCCGAGGTTAGGGATAGCGATAGCTGCGATAATGCCGAGCATTTCCACGAGGCTGAAGCCAGCCTTCGACACTTTGCGTAGGTTGAGCTTAAGGTGTTTTATTGTTTTGAATTTAGGCTGTTACGTTTCGTGCGATAGGACGGTGAGGTGGTATCCGCTCATAAAATACGAAATATAACATAGAATTTAAACAATAATAATCTAAGCAACTGATACAAGTGACGCGAAAATGCAGGCGCTGTCCTGCTCTCGGCGATTGGCTAGGGCTCGACCGCTCGCTGGGCACCGTATTCATAGAGCCCTAGCGTGCTAACCCTTGGACACTTCCAAAGCCCTAAGGGAACATTTTCGTTAGCAGCCAATCGATGCCTTATGACCTCGTTAGCCTGATTGGTGAGCGCAGGGGTGAATTCGTCCCTTGGGTGCATTCGCCTCGGATCAGGCATCGCCTGGGCGCGGTTCCACCTTCTGTCTGGAATGAGTGCTAGACGATGACTGCGGGTTCCGATGTCCGGGCTCGGGGGGCTACGCCACTCCGATCCAGGGCCACGGCGGCCTTTACCCACGCCTTGATCACTTTTTCGTTCACCTGGTCAGGCGAGGTGAACTTCACGGTGCGCATGGCGGTTTTGCCCTGCCCTTGGGTGAGTAAGCCCTTGGGATCTGGCAATTCAGCCCCACGCCAAAAGGTGAGCAGCACATGCTTCTGAAACGCTGCGAAACCACACACCAGCAGTTTGCCTTTGTAGCTGGGGGTGTTCCAGCGGATCGCTTCTTCCAGATCAGGAGCCGTTGAAATGATCACCTTGCGAATGGTTTCCACCATCGGCCGCGCGAAGGCGGAGAGGCTGGCGACGTATGCTTCGACAGAGACGGGTGGTTCATTCCAGCTGGCCATATGTATACAGTCTCACATACGACGGTGAAAATGTCACGCACTCGCTTCCAGGAAAGTTGATACTCAGGCGTGCGTGCCTGCCCGTCGCCATCAATCCCGGCTAGGGCCTACCGCCGAGTCCATTGGCCTTATCGATGAGCTGGATGAACTCGCCGCGATAGCCCAGTGGGTCCTCGCCCTTGCCTGCAATCGCCAGGTTGCGCACCTGCTCCCAGGTCAGGGTGCCTCTGTGCTCACTGTCGCGCAGCAGCAGGCCGAAGCCGGTGACCGCCGCTGCGAATTGGAAATCCTTGGTCGTGTCTTGAATCTTCGTCTTCGCATCCTTCACGGGCACTTCGATCAGCTTGCTCAGGTCGCCATCAGGAGATTTGTAACGCAGCTTCACAGTCATGAGTTCGTCGTTGATGCCTTCCAGTTTTGGCAACGGGGAGCGCGAGGCCATAGCGGGCGGTTCCTTCTGGCCTGCCTTGGGCTGATACTTCAGGTCATCGACCAGGGGGCGATCTGGCGGCATTGGTGCATCGACGGTGACGATTTCATACAGGGCCGTGACGGTGTGCCCGGCACCGATCTCACCCGCGTCCTTGCGGTCGTTGTTGAAGTCCTGCGCGGCCAGCACGCGATTCTCATAGCCGAGCAGGCGGTAGGCGCGCACGACGCTGGGGTTGAACTCGACCTGGATTTTCACATCCTTCGCAATCGTCACCAGCGTGCCGTGCATCTGCTCCACGAGCACCTTGCGCGCCTCGCTCAGACTGTCGATGTAGGCGTAGTTGCCGTTCCCTTTGTCGGCCAGCGTTTCCATTGTGCGGTCTTGCAGGTTGCCCTGGCCATAGCCAAGCACGCTGAGGAAGACGCCGCCTTGGGCCTTCTGCTTGATCAGCTTCTCCAGGACTTCCGGGCTGCTGATGCCGACATTGAAATCGCCATCGGTGCAGAGGATCACGCGGTTGACGCCTTCCTTGATGAAGTGCTTCTGCGCCTCGGCATAGGCGAGTTCGATTCCGCTCGCTCCATTCGTGCTGCCGCCGGAATTCATCGCAAAAATGGCGGCAGTGATCTTCGCGCGTTCCTTGCCAACGGTGCTTTCCAAAGCAACGCCGCTCTCACCGGCATAGGTCACCAGAGCGACACGGTCGTTGTCCTCGAGTTGCTCTGTCAGCATGAGCAAGCTGCGCTTCACGAGCGGTAGTTTGTTCTCATCGCTCATGCTGCCGGACACATCGACCAGAAAGACGAAGTTCGCAGGCACTCGCTCCAGGCCGATGTCCTTGCCCTTGATACCGATGCGCGCAATCCGGTGCTCCGGGGTCCAAGGCGATTCTGCCAAGTCCACCTGCACGCTGAATGGCTGCACCGCATCTTTCGCCGGGGCTTCGTAGTGGTAGGGGAAGTAGTTGATCAACTCCTCCAGCCGAACCGCATCCGGCGGCGGCAAAGAACCTTGATTCAAGAAGCGCCGCACATTTGCATATGAAGCGGTATCCACATCAATGCTGAAGGTGGACAACGGCTCGCTAGCGACGGTGAGGAAGCTGTTCTCGTGGATGGCAGTGTAGCGCTCGGTGCTGGTGCGCGACTGGGGGATTTGTCGGGCATCGTCGCCACCTCTGTCTCCGCGAAGCAAACCATCCACGCTGTCAGGAACAATGACTGCATTACCGAAACGCAAACCTCGACCAAGAGTCGATTCGGCTTCTTCTTTGGGTGTCGTTCCGGCAAGCGAAGTTCCGCCAGTGTAAGAGTTGCTGCCGCTGGGCGGCCTCTTTCCCGGTGCAGGGCTGGCAGGCGCAGTGGCTGAAGGAATCGTTACTGACCTACGGGCTATAGCCGTAGCAGTGGATGCTGGCACAGGTGAATTGGAAGCGGGCGGCACTGTCTCCTCCCATTTTTCAGAAACCATGTTCAGCATTCTGGCTCTGTTTTGATCAGCGCTTGCTTGATAATATGACGAATTAGATTTGGCAGTGGTGGGTTCGCTTTCCCTCGTTGCCGAAAGGTCAATCGATCCTCCAGCGCCACCCTGCATGGAGGCCATCTTGGGCAGCTCAAGAACTTCTGGAAGCGAGATCGCATTGTTGCTGGAACTGGCAAGCGTCTTCGGTGTCGGCTCAAACATCTTTGGTGCTGTCTCTGCAACTGTGCGGCGCTTGGATTGCACGCGATGCACACCGGCTTCATCATCGCCATAAGCCACCGAGCCCACCGGCTCGAAGGCGACCTCTTGCTTCGTCGAAAGCACCCCCGACTGCCGAATCACAAACATCGCACACGCTGCACACGCGGCAAGTCCGGCGATGCGCAGCGGCCAGTTGTAGCTTGGGTCTTTGACCCCGGACCTGAGGAGCTTCTTTTTGGCGGAGGGCTTCGTTGGCAGTCTCGCGTCTCCGGGGTCATAGACACCAGCTACGGACGGATTGCCTGCGGTGGCTCTAGCATCAAATGTAACCACATTCCCTGGCACGCTGGCGAGTAGGGCCTGGCGTTGTTCGGTGGTGAGGGCTTCATCCACGCCGCTGAGTTGTTCGGTGAGCAGGGCGCAGAAGGCTTTCGTGTCTTGCGCTCTGGCTTGCAATTCATTTGAGTCTTGCAGGTGGGCTTCGACTTGGGCGCGGTCTTCGGCGCTGAGTTCGTTCAGTGCCCACGCGGTGAGGTCTTCGGGTTTCATAAAAAGAGTGTCGAGTTTGAATTGTTAGGCGGCGCGCGAGGATTGGGCTTCGAGGGCGAGCCACTGTTCGCGTAGGGCATTGATGCCGTGATGGATGAGGTAGCCGACGTTTCCCACGCTGGTTTTCATGACATCGCTGATTTCCTTGTAGCTGAGGCCGGCGATGAATTTCATACGGATGGCCTCGCGTTGTTTTTCCGGCAGGCGGGTCAGAAGGCTGCGCAATTGTGCGGCGGTCTCCTGCTGTTCCAAATCGAAGCCGGGGCATGCGGTGTCGGCTTCCTTCAGGTCGAGTGTTTCCGTTTCCATAAGCGTGATGCGGCGGTGCTTGCGCAGGTGATCGGTGGCGCGGTTCTTGCATACCGTGAACAGCCACGGGGCAAGGCGCTCAGGGTCAACAGTGCTGAGCGATTGACTGAGCTTGATGAACACGTCCTGCACGATGTCCCGCGCATCATCGAGCTGGCCCACGTAGTTCAGCGCGTAGCGGATGAGGGGCCGCTCATAGCACTGCAGGGCGTCGTGGAAAAGCTGAAGGGCGTCGGTGGTCATGCAGGCAGTCGTCGGCGGGTGTTACGGTGAGCGGGCGGGTTTGTTGGAAAAAAGTCCCAACATTAGTGCGTGGCGATGACCCGGCGCTGAATCATGGCGTCAAGACAGCGGATGAAGCTGGCGAGAGCGCTGCTTAACAATTTCACTGCCACAATACTAGTGTTCCGTGCTCCTAATGTGGTATCTCCATAGATCAAGCGAGGTCGAGGCGGGGCTTTGGCCAAACCAACTCCGAAGAGAACGACCGATATGAGATTCATCCCTGTTAGCCTTGCGACATTGTTAGTCATGGCGGCAATCAGCTTAACTCCCTTGGGCGCACGACCACCCGTGGCGGGTGGTTATTCAGTGGCTTCGGCGACGGACAAAGAGGTGGTGGCGGCTGCAGATTTCGCGATCAAAGCCAAGACCGAACCATCGCAGAAGCTGGCCTTGATCGCGATTCTTATCGCACAGACGCAAGTGGTCGCGGGACTGAATTTTCGTCTCAAGCTGAAGGTGCAGGCCAATGAAACGCCAAAAGAGGTGGAGGCCGTGGTTTATCGGCATCTATCGGGGTAGTATCAGGTGACTACTTGGTCCTGGAGGCCGTGATCGGGGGCAGGAGCCTAGGTCGTATGCAGGAAGAAACCAATTGAAAAGAACCTTCCCTCAGTTTCATCGCTCACCGGCCTGATACTTCAATCCTTCAACATCTCTTGCTTTTATGAGGCAACTCATCTCCCTTAGCCTTGTCGCCGGACTCCTCTCATCATCTTTAGCAGTCGCTGAAGAGCTTCTTTTCCCGGAGGAATCCTCGGTGATTTCGCTCAAGCTTCCCAAAGGATGGGAGGCAAAGTCCAAGGGTGGATTCCTCTACAGTGGACCTGCGGACGATAAAGACTACTTCGTGGAATTCAGCGAATTGGAGGCCACGCCTGATGATGGCGAGGCGGTCATGAAAGAGGCCAAGGACTCCATTGCGGATAGCTAACGGAAAGTGGTCTATGGCGAAACGCAGAAGGCCAACTTCGATGACCTGGGGGTCGTCATTCTAGATGCCACAGGCGAGGACGATGATGGCAAGGTGAGCATGAATGCCTTGCTGGTCGTCAATGAAACGCAAAACAAGGTGGTCATGCTGCTGCGCGTGGCCATTCCTGAAAGCGCGCCGAAACATGCGGAGGAAACCACGGCATTGGTCAATTCCTTCCGAGCCGCCAAAGCTGAGGAAGAGGTGACCACGGGGCTGGTGGCTTACACGACTAAAGTGCGCAAGCAGTCCTTTGCCTCCGATGTCTTGTTTAACGATCTGATCAATGGCGAAACAGGCATTGGAGCCGCTGACAAGTTCTTCTTCTCCGACGCCGAGGTGCGCAAGGTTACAGAGAACAAGGTGCGGGTGCCTTACGACAACAAGGGAATAGGTGTCTAGCACTGGACGGTGCAGCACGATGGCAAGGCCTCCAGCACTTACATTTTGAAGCTCATTTCCGACGGTCAGGGCGGCACGACGTGGTGGATTGCCCAGAAACTATAACGTAGCTTTTCAGTCTTCCAACCGAGACTGCAACTGTCGGATCAGTTCTTTGATGCGATGTGGCTTCCGCACGTAGCGGAACTGCACTTCCACGCCTTCACTGCCAGCGGAAGAAACGTCAAGACTACCGATGCCGAGGAAGCCGAGCAGGCCGCTTTCGTGTACGTCCATGCTGCGGATGTCCACAATGCGGACTTCTTTGCTGCTGCGCCCGATGATGCCCCACTCAGCTTCCACTCGCTCGCCTGAGACATAGTAGTCGCGGTGCTGGCGTGCGATGATGGTGCAGCAAAAGATCAAAGACGAAAGCGCGAGGCCGATAATGAAATACTTGCCGCCGAACTGGATGGCCGCAATTGCGCAGCCCAGCAGCAGCAGGCTGAGCAGAAGAGGCTTGGTGAACGACAGCCACGAGGGATGGCCGTGATAGTGGATGTAAGTGTCGGCGAGATCGTCGATTTCCTCTTCGTCTCCCAACTCCTCTTCAACGTCCGCCTCCAGTTCGTCTCCAAAAGGCTCGGCCCCAAGCTCCTGGCCTAACTCCCAGGGCGTGTCGCCGCTGATTTCCTGATAAGAAGGGCGCTCCAGCCGCATCGCTGACTCCTCCTCGCGCGGCGGTCTCATGCCGCCGATGAGTTCGCCGACCTTGTGCGAGCGCCCACTGATACGATCCAGAACGATCTCTCCGCGACCTAGGGACCCTCTTTCCGCCAGCAAGTAAAGCTCTTGCTTCGTGTGCGGTCCGCTAAGGGTGGGATGCAGCGGCAACTGGTAGCGCGCGGTGGACATGGGCGGCGTGAGGTGCCGCTATGTAGTCTGTGGAATGCTCGGTAGCAAATCTTCCCTTGCCATGAGTTCCGGCACGCTAAGCAGAAGCAACTCGCCCGTGCCGAGCTTGCAAAGCTCTGACAGGTAAGGTGTCAGGCGGTCCATTTCGGCGACTGCGGTGTGGATGAGACTGGCGATGATGCGCTCATCCGAACGGTTCGGTGAGAACACACTTGCGATGCGGAATACGATTTGGCCGCTGTCCCAGTCCGCTTCAAAGTTACCCAGGTTCAGCTCCTTGTTGTTGCGCATCAGCAGTTCTGAAACGGCTTTCAAGTGGGTCTTCGGCGCGGTGAAGGAGCAGTGCGAGACCACGCTCACAATGCCAGCTTCTGCATGAGTCTGCGCGTGCAGAAAGACCTTGCCATGGTGGGCCTCAAATCCGCTTTCGACGACTTCCAGGTTTTCGATCGCTCGATACTGCCAGCCCATGTTCTTGAAGGCAGTCAGGACAGCGGCATGAAGAGCAGACATCAAGGAGAGCGAGGAGAGAGTTGAAGCCCTAGACAATTAAGGCACGAGAAGGGCATCTGCTGGGTCATTTTGAATCCCAAAGCTTTCCGACTCTTTTCCTCTAACTCTCTAAAATCGGGGCGGCCAGATTCGAACTGACGACTTCTTGCTCCCAAAGCAAGCGCTCTACCAGGCTGAGCTACGCCCCGTGACTCTGCGGGTCGGTATAGTGGTCCATTGTGAGCGTTTGGCAAGAGAAACGTCATCTGAGTTTAACTTCCTACCTTGGCCCAGATGCCGAGACGCTTTTCGCGGGCGTATTTGGCGTGGTTTTTAAGCTCATTGAGATAGGTGTCCAGGCTGCGCTTGTCATCTGGCAGCGGCGTGGTCACACCAGAGACGCGCGCGAATCCCTGGCGCACGAGCAGATCAGAAAGATAGGTCCAGCTTCCGTTCTCATACTCCACCAGGATTAGCGCGTAGTAGCGCTCGGTGCTGGGCGAGCGCTCCCACCGTGTCATAAGGTGAAAGGTCTTGGTCTTCAGCAGACTGGTCACATACAAGAGCGCTTCTTTACCCGTTTCGATCACCGCCTCAGGAGAAGCCTTGCCAAAGTAGCGCGCTTGATCAGCAATCTGACCGGAGGACTGCTGGGTGGCTTCCAGTGTATCGACGAAGTAGAGACTGAACACGGGCTGACCATCGCGCAATCGAAACTGTAATGTGTCGGCTTCCAGCGTGCCGTTGTCTATAAGTTCTGGGTTTGGGAAGTTGAGGAAGCGCGCTTCTACCGGCCGAGTTTTATGCTTGGTGTCCAGTGGTAGGGCCGTTTGCGGGGCCTGCACTTGAGCCGCCTTAGCGATAGGCACTGCGATTGGTGGAGACTGGTGGCTGCGCAGAAATAGCGCAATCAAGACGACCAGCAACACAAGTGCGCAGGTGATGGCGAGGTTGACGAGGGCTTGGCGCAGTTGCATGACGACAGATGATCCTAAAGCGCACCAGCGCGTCTGGTCCAGAAACAGATGAGCTAAGGTTTCTTGGCCGGCTGCATGCGTTCCTTCAAGAAAGCGGCGGTTCGTTTTTGTTTTTGGGCTTCTGTGAGTTCCACAAAGAAGGGTAGCCGGTAGCGCTCATCACTTTTGTGGAAGTGCGCGGCAACGCTGATGAACATTCGGGCGCCTTCCTCGAGGCTTTCGTCGGCGGACCCGCCTTGCAGTGCGACCACCGATGAGCCGACAATGAATGAGCGCAGCAAGTCCAGCGACGCCTCTGGCGACATAGCGCTGACTTCATTCAGGACGGTGGTCAGGGCTTCCCCAGGAAGGATGATTTCAAACACGGGGCTGGCCTTCGAAAAGGCAAGCAGTGTGTCAGCGGCTTCTCTCCCTTCCTTGGACAGGGGATTGGTCATGTATTTCTGGCATAGCTGAAGCATTTCATCTTTGAGCGCAGGCTCGCGGATGCACTGCAAGAGCTTCGTGATCAGCTCGTCGACCTGCTTCTTATCTTTCTGTATCTCGGGGCCTGGAATGACCACGCTGAGCTGCACAAAGTGGTCCTTGTAAAGCAGGAGAGCTATCCAGTGATTGATAACCGGCAAGGGAGGCTTGGCCTTGCTATCCATGGGCACCATCTCGATGGTCTGCACCGTCATGGGCACCTTGCCATTGTTCCAGAGTTGCAGCGCTTCTTCTGACAGCGGGCTACGCTGCTTTTCAGCATAGCCGCCTTGTCGAGCGGCGGCCTGTAAATCGTTCACCAAGTTCGCGTGCTCTTTGCGCACAATTGCATCCACATCTCTGCCCAGAGAAACGTCATGAGAGCAGGGGAAGATGACGACGCTGGCCTTCAAATCACTGCCTTGTCGGACATAGGTGACCGCTACGCCTGCCTCAGGTCGTGCATCACGAAAAACGGAACTGAGACTAAACTGGCCAAGCACCTGGGGGAAGCGAAGTCCCGTGCTCTGGTGGCCCCAGGGCGTGCCATCAGCGGGCAGTTTCAACCAGGCGCCTGCGTCCTCTTTACCCTTCTCAGCGGGCTTTTCAGCAGAGTGGACAACGCTGGAAATCAGAAGTACGCACGACCAAAAACTGGCTTTCAGGATCAGGTGCAGGGGCGAAACAGAACGCATCATGCTTGCAAGTATGGAGAGTCCGGGGCACAGCGTCACGCGCTTTGCTCTATTTCCCTCCGTGCCGGGCTGCGGTCCTCACTTCTCGCCGGAGTCGTCGCGGTCTGCCTCGTTGAGGGCTGCCGCTTTACGCAGGCGAATGGCCGGAATCACAGGACGTTTGCGTTTTCTAAGTGCGTGGAGGTCCTTCACCGGGTTCCAGCCAGCTGGCTTGGGGGTGCCAACGCTCGACCACGACAATCCAAGCGCAACCCAGCGCTCGCGCCATTGCTCATAAGTAAAGCCTTGATCATCGTCTGAGTGGCCCGATTCAAAGCCGCAGGACGGACAGATTTCGTGGGAAGCACCGCCGCTGGTGGATCTTTGAGGGGCATTCAGGTAGCGCCAACCGCAGACGGCACAGGTGTGTTGCTGAGTCTTCATGGGGGTATGAAAAGGTTAATTGAATGGCAGTTCGTCAGGTTTGACCGATCTACCTGGCTGCCGATTCCAATAGTCTGGGTTCGACGGCTTGAAGAAGGTTCGTGTTTTGCCTCGGCTGTCATAGGCAGCAAAGGTGCGAGTCTTGGACTCCCACACGCGCAGGGTATTGTCCGCGTCATCCCACTTCATGGGCATAGCATTTTGCCGGGCGCGCTGCAGGAATAGCCAAGCTTGCGTGGCATAGTGATCTTTGGAGACGGATCGGAAATCGGCTCCGTGCCGCTCATAATGATCCTCAAGCGTGTCCAGCTGTCGCCACGTCTGATACGTTGGCGGAGCGGTGAGCACGCTGTCGGTCGTCACAGCCGTTGGCTTGGGTGCT
>Ga0114976_10002824_pt1 | contig 10865 bp, 15 predicted proteins | sample S_130805_EF_Meta_FD_87319 | JGI IMG/M metagenome (GOLD analysis project Ga0114976, IMG submission 87319) | Freshwater microbial communities from Lake Simoncouche, Canada to study carbon cycling - S_130805_EF_MetaG | ecosystem: Environmental > Aquatic > Freshwater > Lake | place: Lake...
ACCGACGAAGTCTACGGAGATATTGAAACTGGAGCTCACACCGAAACGGATTTACTCAAACCCAGCAATCCATATTCAGCTTCAAAAGCGGCAGCCGATATGCTGGTACTAGCATGGGCAAGAACCTATGGTATCAAATATGTCATAATTCGTCCAACCAACAATTACGGTATTGGACAGTATGTAGAAAAACTCATACCTAAAAGTATCAAATATCTTGAGCTAGGCAAGCCAATTGATTTACACAATCGCGGTAATCCTATACGCACTTGGTTACATGCCGGGGATACAGCCGCAGCAGTGTTGACCATTATTGATTCCGATTGCAAAAATGAAATATTCAACATTAGTGGCAACACTGAATTGCCTAACCGCGAAGTAATTAAAAAAATATTAAAATTATATTATGATGTTGACCATGACAGCGACTGGGAATCATTTACTATTCCCAGTGCAAGGCAAGGTCAGGATGTACGCTATGCTATTGATGATAACAAATTAAAACTATTAGGGTGGCAACCTCGAGCTCAGTTTGATCAAGAACTAGCAAATGTAGTTGAGTACTATCGGAACAATTTTGTATGGTAAAAAACTATCTTGTCGGTGCGGTTAGGCCGGTAACTGATAATTGGATGAATCAAGCCAGTGCAAATTTACATGCTGATTATTCAGAAATGTATCAGATAAGTTTGGCCAGTTTTCAACACTTTGTTCAAGAACCTTTTGAAACAGTACTGTGGACTGACCCGGTGTCCAACAATGAGGAATACGCCTTGGCCAATTGGAAAGCCACTGTGGAACTTCGTAACAGTGGCCCGTGTAATATATTTTGGGCCGGGGCTGATACCATAATGGTACAACCTACTAGTCTTTTTTCAGATCGATTTTTAGAATATAGATTGTTTAACTACACTGATCCTAAAAATCATAATGAATTTCCACGCTACTTCAACGACGATCTAATGTATTACCCACACACCACTAGTGACGAAGTCTGGGAACTTGGTGAACAATGGTGGAGCAACATAGAGAATCATCCAAACCGCAATTGGGGTTTTGATCAGTTAAGGCACAATGCTATGTTTTGGAGTCAAGACATTCCAGATTCTGACAGACTACATCCAAAGATGGCTTATCAGGCTATGAAAATAAGATCCTTGACTGAACAAGAGCTAATAGACCATAATTCATGGAACGGTATAAACATTAATTCAGCCCACATATTACATTTTCATGGCAGCCGAGGCAGCCAGGCAGTGATTGCAATTATGAAACGACTATCTAACCACTTTGGAATTAAAATATGAAACAAATATTAGAAGACATTAAAAAATACATTGATGCTAAACATGCAGATAAAACATGGGTAGCTGGCAAGGACTTTGTCAACTACGCTGGTCCGCATTTTGACTCAGACGAATATGTGGCAGCTGCCGAAGCACTACTAAACGGCTGGCTAGTTATGGGCAACAAGAGCCTACGCTTTGAACAAAAGTTCCCCAAAGAATTTGGCAAGACTCGCGGAGTATTGACCAACTCAGGTAGTAGTGCCAACCTGCTGATGATGGCCGCAATGAAAAGCAAGCGTGGCTACAACTTTCCGCCAGGTACCAAAGTATTAATGCCCATTGCTGGATTCCCAACCACACTCAATCCAACCTTACAAAATGGATTTACACCAGTGTTCTGCGACATTGAAATTGATACTTTAAACATTGATCTGGATCAAGCAGAACAGATACTTGCCGACGATCCAGACATTAAGATTATAACTTTTGCTCATGTGTTAGGTAATCCTCCTAACATGAATCAAGTAATGGAATTAGTCAACCGACACAATCTTGTATTGCTTGAAGATTGTTGTGATGGACTTGGCACTACCTATGACGGTAAACCCCTAGGTAGCTTTGGTCTAATGGCCAGTTGTAGTTTTTATCCAGCACACCATATGACCATGGGCGAAGGTGGGTTTGTGGCAATGAATGATTCACAACAAGAAATCATTGTGCGTAGTCTACGTGAATGGGGACGTGGTTGTTATTGTGTAGGACCCGAGGCTAACAAATTAAAATGTGGCACTTGCGGTAAGCGATTCAATGAATGGATTCCTGAAATGCCAGATCAGATATTTGATCACAAATATGTGTATGATGAAATCGGTTATAATCTAAAACCGATTGAACTTCAAGCTGCTATGGGGCTAGAGCAACTTAAAAAATTGCCAGAAATACACGCCCTACGCCAACGCAACTACAATCTATTGTTTGCTATCTATGAAAAGTATGAAGAGTTCTTCCACTTGCCACGTGCTAGAGACAAAGCCGATGTCAGTTGGTTTGCGTTTCCATTAACTATCCGTGAAGGTGCTCCATTCTCTCGTATGGATATTGTTGACTATCTTGAAGAGAACTTGATCCAGACACGACCTTACTTTGCTGGCAACATCATGTTGCAACCTGCGTATTCACATTTAATGAATCCTGCAACCGCACGTGACAATTATCCTGTGGCCACATTCACAATGAAAAACACCTACTTCCACGGATGCAGTCCAGTTATCACCCCTGAACAGATTGCCTACATTGGAGAGAAGGTTGACGGATTTATGAGTTTATATCTATGAACAAACAAGATCTAATTGACTTTGAAACAGATATAGGTGAAACATTTAATCGCGGAGAAATCCGTGCTCCTATTCATTTATATGCTGGCAATGAAGATCAGATCATACGTGTGTTTGAAAAGATCGATGTTAAAAAAGATTGGATCTGTTGTACCTGGCGCAATCACTATCAAGCACTCTTAAAAAGTATTCCGCCTGCGGTAATTAAAGAACGCATCATGGCCGGTAAAAGTATGGTTATGAACTTGCCAGAATACAAATTCGTATGTTCAAGTATTGTAGGAGGCATTCCTAGCATTGCTACAGGACTGGCACTGGCCGCCAAGCTTCGCGGTACAGATGAACATGTATGGTGTTGGACTGGTGATATGAGTGCCGAAACAGGGGCCTGGACTGAAGCCTACAAATATGCTCAAGCACAAGACTTGCCAATTACATTTGTTGTAGAAGACAATGAACTAAGTGTGTTGACTCCTACACACGAAATGTGGGGAGTAGACAAGTGGTATCTACCTGTACAAAACAGAGTTTGGTACGAAAGTAAACATTTAATCTATTACAAATATAAAAATCACAAGTATCCACACGCAGGTGCTGGAGTAAGGGTACAATTTTAATGACCACACAACTGTACAATCAACAACTCAAAGCGGCAATGAATTGGATTGCCGCACAAGATCGTGTTATGATTCTAGGGCAAGCTGTTTGTTATGCTGGCACCGGTTGTTATGAAAGCATAACAGAAGTACCTGCTGATAAAAAGATGGAGTTTCCTGTTGCTGAGAACTTTCAAATTGGTGTAAGCACAGGAATGGCAATTAATGGCATGGTGCCTGTTAGCGTTGTTCCAAGATGGAATTTTTTATTAAATGCTACAGATCAAATTGTTAATCATCTTGACAAAATGGAATCAATGAGTAACGGACGTTGTAGGCCCAAAGTCATTATTCGTGTGGCCAAGGGCAGTGAAAATCCCGTTGACCCTCAAGACCAACACAAAGGCAATTTTGCAGACGCATTTAGATTAATGTGTACGAACATTGACATTGTAGAGTTACATCAGCCAGAAGATATCCTGGCCGCATACCAAACAGCCTACGCCAGTGAGCGTAGCACAATATTAGTTGAATTTCCAGATTACGGTAAATGAGAATATTATTAACGGGCGGCACTGGATTTATTGGTCGCTACCTTAAACAACATCTCAAACATGATGTTATTGCACCCGCTTCAAAAGAAATTAATCTTTTAGATTTAAATTCAGTAACTGAGTTTTTAAAATCACAACAATTTGATGCTGTTGTACATTGTGCTGTAGTCGGTAGAGAAAATGTAAGTGCTATAGATGCTAAGATTGAAGAAAACAATCTGCGTATGTTTTATAATCTAGCTGTCAATAGAGAATATTACGATAAGTTTATTAATTTTGGCAGTGGTGCAGAGTTTGATATTGACACTGATATATGTGAAGTGCCCGAAGAAGAAATTTGGACCAGGAATCCCAAACACAGTTATGGGCGTAGTAAAAACATCATAGCCAAGTTTGTACAAACCATACCAAATTTTTACAATCTACGAATTTTTGGTTGTTTTGACAGCAGTGAAAGCGACCATCGCCTGCTAAAATTGTTTGTTAAAAAATGCCAACTCAATGAACCTCTATTGATTCCAAAGGACCGTTTGTTTGATATGGTCAGTGCTCAGGATCTATTGACTGTAGTTGAAGCTGTTTTGGCTAAACAAATACATGACAACAACCTAAATATAGTGTATAATAAGAAATATCATCTTAGTGAGATCGTAAAAATGTATGCACAGTTACACAATCTAGATAGCGAGTTAATTCAAGTATCTGGGCATGATGTAAAATCATACACCGGTAACGGAACTCAACTGAATCAGTATCAACTGCCGTTATTGGGCTTAGAACAATCTCTTAAAGTTTATAAAATATGAAGAAAATCTATTACTCCTGGCACGATGTTGAACGCCAGACCCAGGAGATACTACGACAACTACAGCGTGATGCCTGGATGCCCGACTATGTGGTAGGGCTTACTCGTGGTGGGTTAGTTCCAGCTAATCTAATCAGTCAATACTTGGAAGTTCCAATGGAAACTCTTAAAGTAAGTTTACGTGATAGCGAGCATGCAGAATCAAACTTATGGATGTCCGAAGATGCTTATGAAGGCAAGCGTATTCTTATTGTTGACGATATCAATGATTCGGGTGCTACTCTAAACTGGATCAAGGAAGATTGGCGTGGTAGTTGTTTACCAGATGCTCCACGGTGGCATGAGGAAATTTGGGGGCAGAATGTTCGTGTTGCTGTGCTAGTTGACAACGAAGCAAGCAAGAGTGAATTAAATGTAAGTTACAGTGCTGTCGGTCTAAATAAAGCCGAAGAAGATTGTTGGATTGTGTTCCCATGGGAAGATTGGTGGAAATGAAAATACATTATAGAAAAACTAGTTTATTAGAAGAAATGCAAACTGCTATTAGTAATAGCAAAGATCCAATTGATTATTTTGAACTAACGCCAGAAGAATTTAATCAACACTTTAGTAGTTTTGATAAATCATTTCAAAAAGATAATTCCGTACAATATATGTTTAGAGGCGTTGTAATAAAGGTTAACAAATGAAAATTAAAGTAAGCGAAATATTTTACAGTCTACAAGGCGAAGGCCGCTTTGTTGGAGTGCCCAGTGTGTTCTTGCGCACTTATGGTTGTAACTTTACCTGTAGTGGGTTTGGGTGTAAACCCGGTGAAAAGAGCACCGGAGCAGACGACGTAGCAGAAATTGTTCATATGTATAATGACTTCTTAGAGTTGCCACTGGTCGAAACAGGGTGTGACAGCTATGCATCGTGGCATCCAGCATTTAAACATCTAAGTCCTAATTACACTACAGAGGAATTAGTAGATCGAATGTTAGCACTAACTCCAAACAATCAGTGGGTACAGAATAACGGCAATGATGTTCACTTGGTTATCACAGGTGGTGAACCCTTACTAGGTTGGCAACGTGCTTATAAAGAATTGCTGAGTCACCCACGCATGGCAGACTTGCGTAACATTACCTTTGAAACCAATGGTACTCAATTGTTACAAGAAGATTTTTGTGCATTTATTTCTTGGTGGCAGGAAGAGCAACCTGGGCGCGAGGTTACATTTAGTGTCAGTGCCAAGTTGAGTGCAAGTGGCGAAACTTGGGAAGATGCTATTCGACCCGAAGTTGTAAGTATGTACCAAGTATATGGACACACATATCTTAAGTTTGTTGTTGAAACAGTAGAACATGTTGATGAAGCTGTTCGTGCTGTAGATGCTTTCCGTGCAGGTGGGTTTACTGGTGTTGTTTATCTAATGCCGCAAGGCGGTGTTGTTGATCCATACGAAAGTAATAAACTAAACATTGCTAACATCTGCTGTGAACGTGGTTTCAACTATAGTCCGCGCTTGCATGTGGACTTATGGGGCAACGGGTGGGGCAAATGATAGAAACTCAAAAAAGAACTATTGCTAGGATGATCAGTTATAGATTAACTGCTTGGTCATTTACAATCTTTTATACTTGGTTATTTACAGGTAATGTTGCCGCGGCAACAGGATTTGCCACGGTGTTACATATTTTATTAAGCATTGATTATTACATACACGAACGCATTTGGCTTAAAATCAAATGGGGCATAAAGTAGTGTGGCCAGGATTTACTTATAGCATGCCTATAACAGGAATGGATCAACAAGACGATTCATTTTATCGTAAAGCCAACTGGCAAATAAAGTTTTTGTTTTGGCCACAGCGATGTGCGTTATCAAATAAACTGTTATGGTTATGTCATGCGTACGAAGGAACAGCCGTGTGGACCGGGCCCGGCGATCCAGTGTTTGAATTTAAGTATCACAATTTACAACAACATCTAATATGGAAATTAAAAGGATATTAAAATGACGTTACACAATCAAATTACAGCCTGGATCAAGGATTACGCCAACAACGCCAACATGAAAAGTTTGGTGGTAGGTATCAGTGGCGGAATTGATAGTGCGGTGGTCAGCGCATTGTGCGCCCGCACAGGATTGAATACTATAGCAGTAACTATGCCTATTCGTCAACGCCCTGACTTACACGATCTTAGCATGCGCCAAGGTGCTTGGTTAGCAGAACGTTTTGATAATGTACGCCATGACATTATTGATTTAACTTCGACCTTTGACGAATTTGAGCAACGTCTTGCTACCTACCCAAACTTGTTGGGCTTGGCCAATAGCCGTAGTCGACTACGCATGGTCACCTTGTATCAAATTGCTCAAACAGTCACAGGACTTGTAGTAGGCACAGGCAATAAAGTAGAAGACTTTGGTGTGGGATTTTATACCAAGTACGGAGATGGCGGTGTAGATATTAGTCCTATCGCTGACTGTTACAAAACAGAAGTATGGCAAATGGGCCGTGACCTGGGTGTACTAGATGATATTATCAATGCGGCACCAACTGATGGCTTATGGGATGATGGGCGCACAGATGAAGATCAATTGGGTATGCCCTATGCTGATTTAGAAGTTGCTATGCGTATGGACCTAGGCGAAATTACAACAGACGAGCCTTCGTTAGTGGCTAATTTATTAAAATATCGCACTATTCGTAGTCGTAGCCTACACAAAATGAATCCTATTCCTGTGTTTAAAAAATAATAGCCAACGTTTCAAACTCAGATAAATTAGTCTGTAGCACTCAATATTATCTCAAGGACTAAAATGAAAAAAATAGGATTTATTGGCATTGGCAAGTTAGGTCTTGACTGTGCAGAAGTATTTGCTGAAAAGCACGAAGTTCGCGGTTATGACATTTACCCACGCACTAGCAACACGGTAAATGTTTGTAGTATTGAAGAGCTAGTTAACGAAAGCGAGTGGATCTTTATTGCTGTTCCAACACCACATGCTGAAGGATACGATGGCAGTGTGCCATCGAGCCACATGACTCCTCGAGATTTTGGACACGATGCGGTTATTGACGCTATTAATAAAGTTAATCAATACGCTACAAGCCCTAAAAAAGTAGTGTTAATTTCCACAGTATTACCAGGAACAACTCGCAACAAGTTTGTTCCATTATTGGATACTAAACACGAATTTGTGTACAATCCTTACTTGATTGCCATGGGCTCAGTCAAATGGGATATGGTCAATCCAGAAATGATTATGTTGGGCACCGAAGATGGCAACCTAACCGGAGTTGCTGGTGAACTGCGAGACTTGTATGAAACAATCATGCAGAATAATCCACGCTACGAAATTGGCACATGGGATGAGTGCGAAGCTATCAAGATTTTCTACAACACATTTATTAGTGCCAAGGTCGGGCTTGTAAACATGATCCAAGACTTTGCTATGAAAATTGGCCACATTAACGTTGATGTGGTTACAAATGCGCTGGCACGGTCAACTATGCGAATCATGGGTCCTAAGTACATGACAGCCGGTATGGGCGACGCCGGCGCTTGCCATCCACGTGATAATATTGCGTTACGTTGGTTGGCTAGTGAATATGAAGTAGGCTACGACTTGTTTGATACTGTTATGCATGCCAGAGAAATACAAGCAAAAAACTTGGCATTGTTCCTTGTTGATCAAGCACAAAGACTTAGTTTACCAATTGTAATTCACGGCAAGGCCTACAAGCCCGACGTTGAATATTGTATTGGTAGTTACTCGACCTTGGTAGGATTTTACATCCGAGAAGCTGGCTTACCTGTTGTATATGTTGACCCGCTGGCAGATGATCGCACAGGATGTTTAGATACCATCGATGGTCCTGCGGTATTTTTGTGGGCACATAATCGCAAGATCACTTACGAATATACCGGTAACACACCCGACACACAACCCTACTGTGAAATACAGTCAGGCAGTGTCATAGTTGACCCATGGCGTAAGTTGCCATTTGACATGACCGGTATCGCTGTGTTACACTATGGCAACACTAGAACTTAAAGGATAGTATGGGATTATTTGATCGATTTCTAAAAAAGAAAAAACCCGAAGTCAAGGCAGAGCCAAAGCCTAAAAAAGTAGAAAAGACCGAAAAGGAATTGGCTACCGAACGTGGCGAACCGTGGGTTAATATTCTTAGTATGGAAATTGATCCTGAGAACATGCAAAACGGCGCATTTGAATTAGACTGGAACGAAAAATTTGTAGCTAATCTTGTTCGTGCAGGATATCAAAAAGGTCCTAAAGATACCGATTCTGACATAGTGGATCGATGGTTTACTGCTGTGTGTCGTAACGTAGTTCTTGAAACTTATGAACAGTACGAAGCAATGAATCCAGAACGTGATCGTGTAGTCAAGACTCGCAACATCGGTGATGGTCGGAGTGAAGTCAGTTGATTTTAGCCATTGGAGATAGTAACTTATATCCAAGTTGCACCGAGACAGATCAACAACCAGTTGACCTTACAAATATGGGTCCAGTGTTTAGTAAACAAATGGGCCAAGACTTCAAGTGCTGGAGTAAAAATGGTGCCAGTAATTACTGGATTGAAACACATATTGAATACTTTTTAGCCGATACAAGTAAGATCAAAGATCCATTTTTATTCATCGGTTGGACCAGCACCGAGCGTGAAGAGTGGCCTTGGTTATATAATAATATATCAGTATGCGGAGGTCCTGACTTTGGAATTCCAGAGCCAATGAAGGCCCGATACGAACAATGGAAGAACACATTGACTCGAGACTACATGCAACAATGCACAAACCTATGGCATGATAAAATACATCAGATGCATTTAAAACTACTGGATCTAAAAATTCCACACTTGTTTTGGACCACCTACGATAATTTTAAATCTATTAGCAATCATGTAGACTGGCACGGAAACTTTTACAAGCCCTATGATCCCAACGGATGTATGGCCAGGTTTTTTGAAATAAACAATATACCGGCCAACAACGGCGATACATTTCATTACGGTCCTGCGGCACAAGCGGCCTGGGCCACCGAACTAAGCAATTACGTTCAAAAAATATTATGATGTTATATGTCAATGGTGACAGTCACACAGCGGCTGCAGAAGCAGTCAACGTACATGCCTTTGCCGAAGACGATGTTGCGTTATTTTATTTAGGTCGTGCACCACATCCAGAAAATCTTGCAGTCAGTTGGGGAAAGGTATTAAGTCTTACTCTAAGAGCAGGATTTCGATGTGATGCCGAAAGTGGCAGTTCAAACGCTCGAATTATACGCACCACACAAGAGTGGCTAGCAGGTGGTGGGCATGACCATCCAGATCAGTTGGTAATTATACAGTGGAGTACCTGGGAACGAGAAGAGTGGCTACACCATGACACTTATTATCAAGTTGGTGCTAGCGGTATCGACCATGTACCACCGGACTTGCAAGAAAAATATAGAAACTATGTGCTTGGTGCCGATTGGAGAATCAAAACCAAACAAGCACATCAAGAAATTTGGCAGTTTCATACTGAATTAAAAGATCAAAATATTAAACATATTTTCTTCAATGGCAACAATGATTTTGGTAGTATTACCGATCGTAAAGATTGGGGAGTTAACTATATTAGCCCATATGATCCTACCCAAACTTACAATGCCGTAATTCGGTCAAAAGGCATAGACACAGTCATGCCCAATTCATGGCATTTTGGTAGAGATGGACATTCTGCCTTTCATCGTTTTATTCTAGACTACATTATTAAACACAAATTCGTTTGACTTTACTGTGCAGATATGCTATACTGTTAGTATGAAATATGTTCTTATAGATACTGCTAACTTATTCTTTAGAGCCAGGCATGGGGCATTTCGTGCCAGCGACACTTGGGAAAAGGTAGGATTTGCCCTACATGTTACCTTGATGGCCGCTAACAAAATGGCACGTAGATTTGAAGCCGATCATGTGGTCTTTGCCTTGGAAGGGCGTAGTTGGCGTAAAGACCACTACAAGCCCTATAAAGCCAACCGTGCTGTGGCTAGGCAAGCTCTAACAGAAGCAGAAGCAGACGAAGATAAAATGTTCTGGGAAACATATGATAATTTGACTAAATACTTGAGTGAGAGGACCAACTGTAGCGTATTACGGTGTCCTACCGCAGAAGGCGACGATATTATAGCTCGCTGGATCGCTTTACACCCCCAAGACGAGCATGTGGTAATTTCAAGCGACACTGACTTTGTACAGTTGCTTGCTGAAAATGTTAAACAATACA
>Ga0114976_10002827_pt1 | contig 10855 bp, 8 predicted proteins | sample S_130805_EF_Meta_FD_87319 | JGI IMG/M metagenome (GOLD analysis project Ga0114976, IMG submission 87319) | Freshwater microbial communities from Lake Simoncouche, Canada to study carbon cycling - S_130805_EF_MetaG | ecosystem: Environmental > Aquatic > Freshwater > Lake | place: Lake...
CCGTTCCCCGGCACCAGCGACTTCTCCTCCTTCCTCGTGCAGGCGCAGGCCTCGGGTGCGAAGGTGATCGGGCTGGCGAACGCCGGCTCCGACACCACCAACTGCGTCAAGCAGGCCGCCGAGTTCGGTCTGAACCGGCGAGGGATCAAGCTGGCCTCGCTGCTGCTGTTCATCACCGAGGTGCATTCGCTCGGCCTGCGCACGGCGCAGGGGCTGATCGTGACCGAGAGCTTCTACTGGGACCTGAACGACCGCACCCGCGCCTTCACCGCGCGGCTGCGCCAGCAGGTCGGCCCCAACCAGGGCATCGCCAGCACCCATGTCGGCACCTATGCCGGCGCGCTGCACTACCTGAAGGCGGTGGCGGATATGGGCGTCGCCGCGGCCAAGGCCTCGGGCGCCGAGGTGGTGGCGCGGATGAAGGCGATGCCGACCGATGACGACTGCTTCGGCGCCGGCACCATCCGTGCCGATGGCCGCAAGCTGCACCCGAGCTACCTGTTCGAGGTCAAGGCGCCGAACGAGAGCCGGGGGCCGTGGGACTACTATAAGCTGTTGCAGACGACGCCCGCCGAGCAGGCCTTCCGGCCGCTCGCCGAAGGCGGCTGCCCGCTGGTGCGGGCCTGATCGAACGACGCGGATGAAGGAGGCGAGGATGGCAATTTCACGCAGGACCATGCTGGGCGGCGCCGCGGCGATCGGCGGCACTGCGGCCTTCACCCGGCGGGCGCGCGCGCAGGCGGCGAACACCATCCGCATCGGCGTGATGAACGACATGTCCGGGACCTACAAGGACAATACCGGTCCCGGCTCGGTCGCCTGCGCGCAGCAGGCGATCGCGGAGTTCGGCAGCCAGGGCTTCAACGTCGACCTGATCTTCGCCGACCACCAGAACAAGCCCGATGTTGGCGTCTCCCTGGCGCGGCAATGGTACGACCAGGGGATCGACGTGATCCTCGACATCCCGACGAGCTCGGTCGGGCTCGCGGTGCAGAATGTCTCGCGCGAGAAGAACAAGGTCGCGATCAATGTCGGCTCGGCGACCTCGGACCTGACCGGGGCGCAATGCGCGCCGACCGGGATCCACTGGGCCTACGACACCTACATGCTGGCGAAGTCGACCGGCGGCGCGACCGTGAAGGCGGGCGGCGACACCTGGTACTTCATCACCGCCGACTACGCCTTCGGCCATGCGCTGGAGCGCGACACCTCGAATTTCGTGCGCAATGCCGGCGGCCGCGTGGTCGGCAATGTCCGCACGCCCTTTCCGGCGACGACCGATTTCTCCTCCTTCCTGGTGCAGGCGCAGGCCAGCCGCGCCAAGGTGATCGGCTTCGCCAATGCCGGCGCCGACACCATCAGCTGCGTCAAGCAGGCCGCCGAGTTCGGCATCACCCGGCGCGGCACCAAGCTGGCCGCGCTGCTGATGTTTACGACCGACGTCCACGCGATGGGGCTGCAGACCGCGCAGGGCCTGGTGTGCTCCGAGACCTTCTACTGGGACCTCAACGACAAGACCCGCGCCTTCACCCGCCGCGTGCTGCCGAAGATGCCCAACCTCCATCCCAACATGATCCATGCCGGCTGCTACTCGGCGACGCTGCACTACCTGAAGACGGTGAAGGAGGCCGGCGTCGCCGCCGCCAAGGGCCCGGGCGCCGAGTTCGTCGCGCGCATGAAGGCGCTGCCGACCGATGACGACGCCTTCGGCCCCGGTATGATCCGCGCCGATGGCCGCAAGATCCATCCCAGCTACCTCTTCGAGGTGAAGAAGCCCGAGGAGAGCAAGGGGCCCTGGGACTACTACAAGCTGCTGCAGACGACGCCCGCGGACGAAGCCTTCCGGCCGATCGCCGAGGGCAACTGCCCTATGGTGCGTAGCTGATACCGAAGGAGCGTAGTGTGATGACCACCACCCGTCGCGGCCTGATGGCCACCGCCGGCGTCGCCGTTGGCGCCACCCTGGCGCCGCCCTTCGCGCGGCTGACCCGCGCGCAGGCCGCCAACACCATCCGCATCGGCGTGCTGAACGACCAGTCCGGCCCCTACCGCGACCTCTCCGGCCCCTACGGCGTCGAATGCACGCGCCAGGCGGTGCAGGAGTTCGGCAACAAGGGCTTCGCGGTCGAGGTCATCACCGCCGACCACCAGAACAAGCCGGATGTCGGCGTGAACATTGCGCGCCAGTGGTACGACCAGGGCGTCGACATGATCCTCGACGTGCCGACAAGCTCGGTCGGCCTCGCGGTCAACCAGGTCGCGCGTGAGAAGAACAAGGCCTACTGCAACACCGGCTCGGCAACCTCGGATCTGACCGGCCCGCAGTGCAGCCCGAACACGGTGCACTGGATGTACGACACCTACATGCTGGCGAAGTCGACCGGCGCGGCCATGGTGAAGGCCGGGGGTGATTCCTGGTTCTTCATCACCGCCGACTACGCCTTCGGCCACGCGCTCGAGCGCGATACATCGAACTTCGTCCGGGCGGCCGGCGGCAAGGTCAACGGCGCGGTGCGCTACCCCTTTCCGAGCACGACCGACTTCTCCTCCTTCCTCGTGCAGGCGCAGGCGAGCCGGGCCAAGGTGATCGGCCTCGCCAATGCCGGCGCCGACCTGATCAACTCGATCAAGCAGGCTGCCGAGTTCGGCATCACCCGCCGCGCCAAGCTCGCCGCGCTGCTGATGTTCCTGCCCGACGTCCACGCGCTCGGCCTGCAGACCGCCCAGGGCCTGGTGCTGACCGAGAGCTTCTACTGGGACCTCAACGATCGCACCCGGGCGCTGACGCAGCGCCTCAAGCCGCGGCTGCGCGACCAGGTGCCGAACATGGCCTCGGTCGCCAACTACTCGGCGGCGCTGCACTACCTGAAGGCGATCGCCGATATGGGCGTCCCGGCCTCGAAGGCCTCTGGCATCGATGTCATCAACCGGATGAAGTCGCTGCCCTGCGACGACGATGCCTTCGGCCCGGCCACCATCCGCATCGACGGCCGCCGTCTCAATCCCTCCTACCTCTTCGAGGTGAAGAAGCCCGAAGAGAGCAAGGGCATCTGGGATTATTACAAACTGCTGCAGACCACGCCGGCCGAGGAGGCCTTCCGGCCGCTCAACGAGGGCAACTGCCCGCTCGTCAAAGCCTGACGACCACGCCAACAGGGAGGATCGAACCATGGCCATCCAGCGTCGCACCCTGCTTGCCGCCGGCACCGCCGCCGTCGCGGCGCGGTCTGGCTTCCGATCCGCCCGTGCCCAGGCCGCCAACACCATCCGCATCGGGGTCCTCTCGGACATGTCCGGCCCCTATCGCGACACCACGGGGCCGGGCAGCGTCGTGCTGACGCAGCAGGCGGTGCAGGATTTCGGCAGCCGCGGGTTCAATGTCGAGGTCCTGCAGGCCGATCACCAGAACAAGCCCGATGTCGGCGCCAACATCGCCCGGCAGTGGTTCGACCAGGGCGTCGACGTGGTGGTCGACCTGCCGACCTCCTCGGTGGCACTCGCGGTCAACAATATCGCGCGCGAGAAGAACAAGGTGCACCTGAACTCGGGTGCTGCGACCTCCGACCTCACCGGCACGCAGTGCAGCCCGAACACCGTGCACTGGACCTACGACACCTACATGCTGGCGAAGTCGACCGGTGCCGCGATCGTCAAGACCGGCGGCGACAGCTGGTACTTCATCACCGCCGACTACGCCTTCGGCCATGCGCTGGAGCGCGACACAGGGAATTTCGTCCGCGCCCAGGGCGGTCGCGTGCTCGGCGCCGCGCGCTACCCCTTCCCGGCGACGACGGATTTCTCCGCCTTTCTGCTGCAGGCCCAGGCGAGCCGCGCGAAGGTGCTCGGCATGGCCAACGCTTCGACCGATACGGTCAACACCATCAAGGCGGCGCGCGAGTTCGGCCTGCACCGGACGATGAAGCTCGCCGCCCTGCTGATGGGCGTGGTCGACGTGAAGTCGCTCGGGCTCGAGAGCGGGCAGGGGCTGCTGCTGACCGAGAGCTTCTACTGGGACCTCAACCCCCGCACCCGTGCCTTGACCGAGCGTGTGCGGGCGAAGAACGAGAACCGCCCGCCCGCCATGGTGCCGGCCGGCTGCTATGGCGCCGTGCTGCACTACCTGAAGGCGGTCGCCGAGATGGGCGTCGCGCAGGCCAAGGCCTCGGGCGTCGATGCGGTCGCCCGCATGAAGGCGCTGCCCTGCGACGACGACGCCTTCGGCCCCGGCACCATCCGCGCAGATGGTCGCAAGCTGCACCCCGCCTTCCTCTTCGAGGTCAAGGCGCCCGCCGAATCCCGCAATCCCTGGGATCTCTACAAGCTGGCCGCCACGACGCCGGGCGAGGAGGTCTTCCGCCCCCTGGCCGACGGCAACTGCCCGCTGGTCCGCAGCTGAACCACCCACACAGGCAAGACCCGCATGGACGACATCTTCGGCATCCCCGCGCCACTGCTCTTCGGGCAGCTTCTCCTCGGCCTGATCAACGGCGCCTTCTACGCGATGCTCTCGCTCGGCCTCGCGGTGATCTTCGGCCTGCTCAACATCGTCAACATGGCGCACGGCGCGCAGTTCATGATGGGCGCCTTCGCCGCCTGGATGCTGCTCGCCTGGTTCGGCATCGGCTATTGGTGGGCGCTGATCATCGCGCCCATCATCGTCGGCATCACCGGGATCATCCTGGAAAAGCTCTTCATCAGTAAGCTCTACAAGCTGGATCACCTCTACGGCCTGCTGCTGACCTTCGGCCTGGCGCTGATCATCGAGGGCGTGTTCCGCAACGAGTTCGGCTCGTCAGGTTTGCCGTATCGCATCCCGGCCGAACTCTCGGGCGCCTGGGATCTCGGCTTCATGTTCATGCCGATCTATCGCGGCTGGGTGGTCATCGCCGCCCTCGTGCTGTGCCTTGCCACCTGGCTGATCATCGAGAAGACCCGGCTCGGCGCCTATCTGCGCGCGGCGACCGAGCGCGCCGAGCTCGTCCAGGCCTTCGGCGTGAACGTCCCGCGCATGGTCACGCTGACCTATGGCTTCGGCGTCGCGCTCGCCGCGGTCGGCGGGGTGCTCGCCGCGCCGATCTACTCGGTGAACCCGCAGATGGGCTCGAATCTCATCATCGTGGTCTTCGCCGTCGTCGTCATCGGCGGCATGGGCTCGATCCTGGGCGCCATCCTCACCGGCTTCGCGCTCGGCGTGGTCGAGGGGCTCACGAAGGTCTTCTGGCCGGAAGCCTCCGCCACCGTCATTTTCGTCATCATGGCGATCGTGCTCGTCGCACGCCCCGCCGGCCTGTTCGGGAGGGCCTGACATGTCCGTCGAGACAACCACATCCCCGGGCACGACCACGGGCACCGGCATCGGCGCCATCCCGGCGCCCGCTATCCAGGCCGAGGGCGCCTGGGGCTTCTCCCGCGCCCAGCTCGCGGCGCTCGGCGTCATGCTGGTCTTCCTCGCGGTGGCGCCCTTCGTGCTCTACCCCGTCTTCCTGATGAAGCTGCTCTGCTTCGCGCTCTTCGCCTGCGCCTTCAACCTGCTGATCGGCTATGTCGGGCTGCTCTCCTTCGGCCATGCCGCCTATTTCGGCATGGGCGGCTACCTGGCGGGCCACGCCGCCAAGGTCTGGGGGCTGACGCCGGAGATCTCGATCATCATCGGCGCCCTCACCGCCGGGCTGCTCGGCGCGGTCGCCGGCTGGATCGCCATCCGCCGGCAGGGCATCTACTTCGCCATGATCACGCTGGCGCTGGCACAGATGGTCTACTTCTTCTGCGTCCAGGCGCCCTTCACCGGCGGCGAGGACGGCATCCAGGCGATCCCGCGCGGCAAGCTCTTCGGCGTCATCCCGCTCGATAGCGACCTGACCATGTACTGGCTGGTCGCGGCGATCTTCCTCGGCGGCTTCCTGCTGATCCACCGCATCATCCACTCGCCCTACGGGATGGTGCTGAAGTCGATCAAGGAGAACGAGCCGCGCGCGACCTCGCTCGGCTACCGGACGGATGACTACAAGCTGCTCGCCTTCATCCTCTCGGCGACCCTCGCAGGCGTCGCCGGGGCGACCAAGTCGCTGGTCTTCGGCATCGCGACCCTCACCGACGTCCATTGGTCGATGTCGGGCGAGGTGGTGCTGATGACCCTGGTCGGCGGCCTCGGCACGGTCTTCGGCCCGGTCATCGGCGCCGGCGTGATCGTCGGCATGCAGAACTACCTGGCCGAGATGGGCGCCTGGGTCACCGTCATTCAGGGCGTGATTTTCGTGATCTGCGTGCTCGCCTTCCGCCGCGGCCTGGTCGGCGAGCTGGCGAATTGGCTGAAGGTCAAGCTGTAGGACCGGGCGCGCCGGGAGAGGGGGGAGCAAGGCGATGAGCCAGGCCAGCGAGTTCCACAACCTGCATGCGCCTACGGGCGGCATCGAGCGCGAGCTCGCCCCAGGCCTCCATGCCCATATCTTCGCCGGCGAGGGCGCCATGCTCTCGGTCGTGACGATCGAGCCGAACGCCGCCGGCACGCTGCACAGCCACCCGGAAGAGCAATGGGGCGTGCTGCTCGAGGGCAGCGCCATCCGCGTCCAGGGCGAGGAGGAGATCCCGGTGCGCCAGGGCGATTTCTGGCGCACACCGGGCGGCGTGCCGCACACCATGCGCGCCGGGCCCGAGGGCTGCCGGGTGCTCGACATCTTCGCCCCGCCGCGGCCGGAATACCGGGTGCCCGGCAAGGGTTTCGGCGGCTGACGCCGCGCCGCCCCCGCCTCAGCCCTTGAGCCCGGCGAAGATCGCGTCCAGCTCGGCGTCGATCTCGGCGGCGCGCTCCTCCGGCATGGTGGGCGTCGGCGCCGGCGGGTCCACGGGGCGGAACAGCCGCTCGCCGAGCAGCGTCTCGATCGTCCCGAACAGCTCCGCCCGGTCGATCGGCTTGCTGACATAGCCGTCCATCCCGCAGGCCAGGTAGCGCTCGCGGTCGCCGGTCATGGCATTGGCGGTCAGCGCGATGATCGGCGTGTGCCGCGCCTTGCCCTCGAAGGCCCGGATCGCCGCGGTCGCGCCGATGCCGTCGAGGTTCGGCATCATCGCATCCATCAGGATGAGGTCGAAGCGTTGCGCCTGGGCCGCCGCCACCGCCTCTTCGCCATCATGGGCGAACTGCACGCGATGCCCGGTCGGCTGCAGGAAGCTGGCGATGACCAGCTGGTTGATCTCGTCATCCTCGGCGACGAGGATGTCGAGGCTGCGCGCCGGCCCGTCCGCCAGGGCCGCGCCGCCGACATCGTCGGCCGGCAGCGAGCAGGTGTCGAGCACCAGCCGCAGGGTGAACTCGCTGCCCGCGCCGGGCGTACTGCGCACCTCGATGTCGCCCCCCATCAGCTGCGCCAACTCGCGGCTGATGGCGAGGCCGAGCCCGGTGCCGCCATGCCGGCGGGTCGAGGTGCCGTCGGCCTGGGTGAAGCGCTGGAACAGCGTCTCCAGCGCCGCCGGGGCGATGCCGACCCCCTCGTCGCGCACCGAGATGGAGACCGCGGCGCGATCGCCCGGCAGCCCGGCGCAGGCGAGCGTCAGCCGCACCGTGCCATCCTCGGTGAACTTGACCGCGTTCGAGAGCAGGTTGAGCACGATCTGCCTGAGCCGCACCGGGTCGGCCAGCACCGCCGGCGGTTGCCTGCCCTGCACCGAGACTTCGAGCGAGAGGCCCTTCGCCTCCGCCGCCCCGCGCAGCAGGCCGGCGACGTCGCGCACCAGCGGGGCAAGGGCCGTCGGTGTCGGCTCCAGCGCCACCTTGCCGGCCTCGAGCTTGGAATAGTCGAGGATGTCGTTGACCACCCGCAGCAGCGCGTCGCCCGAGCGCATCATGGTGTCGCACATCGCCTGCTGCGCACTGCTCAGGCCGGAGTGCTGCAGCGCCTGCACCATGCCCAGCACGCCGTTCAGCGGCGTGCGGATCTCGTGCGACATGTTGGCGAGGAAGTCGGATTTCGCCCGGTTCGCCGCCTCGGCCGCCGCCCGTGCCGCGGCCTCCGCCTCGCTTGCCGCGCGCTGGCGGGTGACGTCGGTGGCGGTCAGCAGCAGCCCGCCATCGGGCAGGGTGATCAGCATGGTCTCGACCGCCCGGCCGTCGGTCGTGCGGCGCTCCTGCACGCCGGGCCGGCCGGTCCGCTGGCCCAGCCACTCCAGCACGCGCCCGACCGAGGCGCCAAGCTCCGCCCCCCGGCCCTGCAGCTCGAGCAGGCTGCGGGCGCGCTCGTTCAGCACCCGCACCCGGCCGCCCGCATCGGCCATCACGACACCCTGCATCATGTTGTCGAGCGTGCTGCGAAGTGCGCGGCGGTTGCGCTCGAGCAGCCCGGCCTGCCGGAGCAGCAGCGCGGCGACGAGGCAGAGCATCATGCTCAGCACGGCGCCGAGGATCAGCGCGCGCGTTCGGTCTAGCCGCCAGCCGGCGAAGACCTCCTCGAAGTCGAGTGCGGCGATCACGTAGAGCGGATAGCCCTCGACCTTGCGGAAGGTGTAGAGGCGGGGGACCCCGTCGCGGCCCTCGCCCTCGTACTGGCCCTCATTGGCCGAGCGCAGCCGCTCGAGCGTGGCCGGGCGGACCAGCGCGCCGATCGCACCCTCGCGCGCGGGGGCGCGGGCCCGGGTGACGCCGTCGGTGCCGACCAGCCGGATGGTGCTGCTGCGCAGCCGGAGCGAGTCGTAGAAGCGCGAGAGGTAGTCGCTGTCCATCGCCAGCACCAGCACACCCTCGAACTCGCCCGCCGCATTCAGCACCGGCCGGGTGAGCTGGATCGTCCAGCGCGGGCTGACCCGCCCGAGCACCGGCTTGCTGATGAACAGCCGGTCCTTGCCGCTGTCGCGATGAACCCGGAAATGCTCGCGGTCGGACAGGTCGACCGGAGAGGGCCGCTGCTGCAGCGAGGAGGCGATCATGACGCCGTTGCGGTCGATCAGCGCCAGCTGCACCGAGAGCGCGTCATGCGGCCGTAGCGCCGCCCAGGTGAAGAGGTCGAAGCCCTTCGGATCCTGCTTGTAGCCGAGCTGCAGGTAGCGCAGCAGCTGGTCGGCGCCCTCGATGGTGCGGATGATGTTCTGCTCGAGCCCGCGCGCCATGGTCTGGCCGTCACGCCGCGCGGCTTCCAGCTCGTGCCGCCGGACCTGGTGCAGGTGCAGCCAGATCGCCGACCACAGCACGCCAAGCGCGGTCGCCAGCAGGGCGAGGCCGATCAGCAGCCGCGGGCTCGGCCGCAGCCGGGGCAGGGCGAGGCGCCTCATCGCTGGCCCCCCTGCGGCGCGCGCGCCTGTCCGAGCTTGGCCTCGAGCTCGGCCGCGAAGGCCCCGAGCTCGCGCCGCATGCGCTCGCCGACCGCGCCACCATCGCCGCGCAGCCGCCGGTCCGCCACCAGCTTCATGCCCGCGAGGCCGACCCGGCAGAGCCTGGTCAGCTCCTCCCGCAGCGCCTCGGGCGGATCGGCCAGCGCGCCGCGCAGCACGTCGTGCACCGTACCGGCGAGGTCGCCGAGCAGGGCATAGCCCATGGTGCCGGCCTGGCCCTTGACCTGGTGCAGCCGGCGATAGAGGGCGTCGAGCGCGGCCTGAAAGCACGGGCTTGCCGGGTCGAGCACGGCCGCCTGGGCGACCAGCTCGGCGGCCACCTGCGGCAGTTCGGCCTCGAACTTGGCGATCAGCTGGTCGAGCACATTCTCGCGGATGCGGGGCGCCCGCCGGCCGAGGGTCAGCGCCACCTGCGCCGCGACGTTCTGCGGCGCCACCGGCTTCACCAGCCAGCCGGTGACCCGGTGCTGCCGCGCCTGCCAGGCGTCCCTTGGATCGTTGTTGACCGTCAGCATGAGCACCGGCAGTTCGGCGCCCTCCGGCATCGCGCGCAGGGCGGCGAGGAAGTCGAGCCCCGACATGGCGGGCATCTGCCAGTCGCAGAGGATGAGGTCGACGCGCTGCCGCCCGACCATGTGCAGCCCGTCATGGCCATTGCCGGTGTGCAGGACATCCGCGCAGCCGGCGGCCTTCAAGGTATTGCTGATGGCGATCCGCATCGTGAGGTCGTCATCAATAATCAGAATGATGGCGTTCTGAAGACCTGGCTCCCGATTATCGGGATTGACGGTACCGTCGAGCGGCATGATAACCTCAGAAGGTCTTGTAGCTTGACATAAGGGTGCGGATTAAACGCGGCGTTAAGCCCATCCGCGCCGTTAGTCCAGCCGAAACCCCGGTGCCGGCTCTGCCCTCAAGGCAGGGCTGCAATGTCGCGATCGCGCGCGCGCCTGCCGCCCGATCCGCCGGCGCAGATCAGGCGCCGCCGATTACCCGCGCAGCCAGTCGAGCAGCAGCCCCGCCACCGCCGCCGGCTGCTCCTGCTGCACCCAATGCCCCGCCCCGGGCACCAGCCGCACCGGGCCCATCCGCGTGCAGGCCAGCTCGCGCATCCGCCGCAGCGCCCCCGGCACCTGCTCGATGCCCCAGTCCGCCGCACCGGCGATGAAGACCGCCGGCACGTCGATCGTCCGCCCGGCGAAGAGTTGGTATTCGCTCTCGAACCGCCCGGTGGTGCGGCAGCGATACCAGTTCAGCCCGCCCTGGAAGCCGGTGCGGCCATACTCCTCGGCATAGACCGCGAGCTCTGCCTCGGGCAGCCAGCGATTGGCCGCGATGGCGGTGGCCGAGGGCAGCTCGGGTGCGACCGTCTCCGCCATGCCCTGGGCGAGGTCCATGATGTAGTAGGTCGGCATTTCGGCGATCACCGCCGCATCCCAGCCCGGCAGCGGATGTGGGCGGTTGGCCGCCCAATCGGCGCTTTTGTGATGGTAATAGGCGCGGAAGAAGGCGTGCAGCCCGGCCGGATGGGTCATCA
>Ga0114976_10002828_pt1 | contig 10855 bp, 9 predicted proteins | sample S_130805_EF_Meta_FD_87319 | JGI IMG/M metagenome (GOLD analysis project Ga0114976, IMG submission 87319) | Freshwater microbial communities from Lake Simoncouche, Canada to study carbon cycling - S_130805_EF_MetaG | ecosystem: Environmental > Aquatic > Freshwater > Lake | place: Lake...
GCCCGCAAGCCCGAGTGCTGGCGATGCCCGGTGGCCGACCTGTGTCGGTACAAACCCAAGACAGCGGCACCCGGTGCGGCTGTTGCAGCACCTGCTGCCTCACGACGAAAGCGACATGTTCAATCCGAGCCGTGACGAAGTCCGACGCTTTTTCTGCGAAGCCTGGCATAAGCAGAAGGCCGCCCAGCCGATCGCCCCGATCGAGGCGATCGCCATCGACTGGATCGCCCGGCACCCGGAGTATCACGCGCTCCTCAGTGATCAGCAGACCGCACTCAACACCGACTTCAGCGCCGAGGGGCCAGGTGCCAATCCCTTCCTGCATCTGAGCATGCATCTGTCGGTCACCGAGCAGCTTCAGATCGACCAGCCCCCCGGTATCCGGGCGGCCTGGCAAGCCTTGCTGCGCGCCACCGGCGACGAACATGAAGCGGCACATCGCGTGATCGACGCGCTCGCCGAAACGCTCTGGGAGGCCCAGCGCAACGGCACGCCACCCTCCAACGCGCTTTATCTGGAGCGGGTACTGAGGGCGGTGTGAACGGACGTGGCCGGGCTGATAGAGAATCGCCATATTTCAGGAGCAAGCGATGAGCGCATGGGATATTCAGGGACCAACCCGGGGCACGTGCAAGTCCTGGCGCGAGCTGTACCCGGAGCTTGGCCGGCAGGTAGAGAGAATCACGGCGCCGAGCGGTCGGGGCATTGCCTGGGAGGGCTCCGACATCTGGGTCTACACCGAGCGCGCGGCCAATATCGTCGAACTGCTTGCGGACAACGTGGCGCGCTATCCCGATCGCGAGGCCTATGCGTTTCATCCCGGTGGGCAACGCCTGACCTGGGGCCAGGTTGGCGAGCAGGTTCAGCGCGTGGCAGCCAGGCTCAGGCGTGACTTCGGCTTCGAAAAAGGCGACCGGCTTTGCCTGCTCACACTGGGCTGCCCGGAATACGTCATCAGCTATCTGGCCATCGTCTCGCTGGGCGGTATCGCCGTGCCGGTGAACCTCGGTCTGACCGCCGAGGGCCTGGCAGCACAGATCAACAAGGTCAGCGCAAAAGGCATCGTCGTGTCACCCGACATCTGGCAGGACAAACTCGCCTCGGTACGCAGCCAGCTGCCGAGCGTCAGACAGGTGTTCATGACCGAAGGGGACGTTCCGCCGCAGACGCTGGGCTTTGCCGACCTCAACCGCGAGGGTGCCGAGGCACCGGTGCACACCGCGATTGACGAATGGGACCTGTGCGCGATCTCGTTTACCTCGGGCACCACCGGCGTCCCGAAGGGAACGATGGCCATGCACATCAACGCCCTGGGCTGCGCGCAGAACATCATCCATGCCGCCAAGGGCTTGAGCGTTGAGGACATCAACATCTGCATGCCGCCGCTGTATCACAACACCGCGGTCTATACCGACTTCATGCCGGCGCTGATGACCGGCGGCAAGTGCGTGATCATGCGGGCCTTCGCGCCGCTCGACGCCATCAAGCTGATCGAAACCGAGCGCGCCACCTGGACGGTGGCAGCACCGATCATGCTGTGGATGATGATGAATCATCCCGAGTTCGCTCAGCATGACTGTTCGTCGCTGAAAAAAATCCTTTTCGGTGGTCATGCCGCATCCGAGACCTACATCAACCAGTTGCACCGGTGCTTTTCGCCGGTGGCCATGGTCAACGGCGGCAGTGTCTCGGAGAGCACCGCACTGGGTTTTGCCCTGCCCACCGAGGACGCAATACGCAAGATCACCAGTTGCGGGCTGGCTACACCCAACACCGACATCGCGATCTTCGACGACCAGGGCCATGAATTGACCGAACCCAATCAGATCGGCGAAGTGGCCTACCGGGGGCAGCAGACCAACGCCGGCTACTGGGATGAGCCCGGCAAGACAGCCGAGGTCTTTCGCCGTGACGGCTTTGTGCTGTCGGGCGACTGGGCCCGGATCGACGAAGAAGGCTACCTCTGGCTGCTCGATCGCAAGAAGGACATGGTGGTGCGCGGTGGCCAGAACGTCTATTGCATCGAGGTCGAGAACAAGCTCTACCTGCATCCGGCCGTACTGCGCGCGGCGGTCGTTGGCGTGCCCGACCATCTTTTTTCGGAGCGCCTGAAGGCGGTGCTGGTGCTCAAGCCGGGCCACTCGGTGAGTGCGCAGGAGATCCGGGCGCACTGTGCCGCGCATCTGGCGCCCTACGAGGTGCCCGAATATGTGGTCTTTACGCAGGCACTGCCCACCAATGCAGCAGGCAAGACCCTCAAACCGCCACTGATCGACCAGTGGGGCGACACTGACACCGATGTCGCGAACCGCCTGCGCGCCTTTTGCGCAAGTCTGCCGGATGCCTTGCTGGACAAGCCGCAATTCAAGCTCGATGGCGCGGCATTGACGCCGCGCGACGCGCTCGCCGCAGTCGAGGCCAACAACGACCTCGGCAGGCGCATCGTCGAGCGGGTGGGCGAAGGCGGCATTGTCGCGCTGACCAAACCCGATGAGTCCCGTTTTCGCTAGTCTGGACCACCATGTCCAACGCCCCTGAAACCGAACAGCTCTGGCTGGAACTGCCGCCGATATCACCGAAGGCACCTCCTCGCCTGCTGATCTTCCTGCATCCGGCCGGCTCCTCGCCGGAAGCCTTCGCGCCGGTCGCGATCGCCTGGCAACTGAAGTTTCCGGGCGCAACCGGCATCGTGCTGCAGGGCCTGCGCCACCTCGGCAGGCACACCGACTGGTTCGATCCCAGCGACGTCGATGGACAGGGCACTCAACGGCTGCAGGCCGCCTGCGGGCTCATCCTTGCCCGCATCGCCGCGCTTCAGGACCAGATCGGTATCGGTCCACAGCAGACCGTGCTGATCGGACATGGACAGGGCGCAACAATGGCCCTGGAGTGTGCGCGCCAGCAGCCGGCCAGCATGTCAATCGTTGCCGCCTATGGCGCGAGGCTGATACGCCCGATCGGCCCCGATGAGCAAGTCTCGAGCGTCATTCACCTGGTGCACGGCGAGTTCGACAGCGTTGTGCCAGCCATCTACGGCATGCGCGCCTACCGCGGCCTGGTCGCCGTCGGCACCGATGTCACCCTCGATATCGTCGAAGGCGAAGCCCATGTGATCGGACAGGACATGGTCAACGTCGGTACCACAAGGGTCATGCAGACCCTCTTTCGAGGGCGACGCGCCCGCGGGCGCCCGACGATTCACTGAGGCTCGCTCAGAGATCCCTGAAGGCGATCCGGGCCTGCTCGAGGGTGAAGTCAACCTCGGCATCGCCATGGGCCGAGGAAAAGAAGAATGCCTCGACCGGCGAGGGCGGGAAATAGATGCCCGCCTCGAGCATGCGATGGTAGAAACGCTTGAAGCGCTCGACATCCTGGGTCATCACCTCGGCAAAGCTCTGCGGCACCGTCGGCATCATGTAGATGCCGGCCATCGTCCCGAGCTGCTGGGCACTGAAAGGCACGCCGGCCGCTTGCGCCGCCTCGCACAGCCCGGCGATCAGGCGCCCAAGACGTGCTACCACCGGGTCGTAAAACCCGGGGACCGAGATCAGCTCGAGGGTCGCCAGACCCGCGGCCATCGCTATCGGGTTACCCGACAGCGTGCCGGCCTGATAGACCGGCCCCAGCGGCGCCATCATCTCCATGACCGCCGCAGGACCACCGATCGCACCAACCGGCATGCCGCCGCCGATCACCTTGCCGAAGGCAGTCATGTCGGGGATCACGCCGCTGACCTGCTGCATGCCGCCGAGCGCCACGCGAAAACCTGTCATGACCTCATCGAAGATCAGCAACGCACCGTCGGCGCTGCACAGCGCACGCAATCCTTCAAGAAAGCCCTTCTGCGGCAGGATCAGATTCATGTTGCCGGCAGCAGGCTCGATCATCACGCAGGCAATCTGCCCCGGATGCGCATCAAAAAGCGCCTTGACGCTTGCCAGGTCGTTGAACTGGGCCACCAGCGTGTGCCGGGCAAGGTCCTCGGGAACACCTGCCGAACTCGGCTGCCCGAAAGCGAGTGCGCCGCTGCCGGCCTTGACAAGCAGGCTGTCGGCCGTGCCGTGATAACACCCTTCAAATTTGAGGATCTTGGTGCGCCCGGTGAAACCTCTGGCCAGCCGCAGCGCCGACATCGCGGCCTCGGTGCCCGAACTGGTGAAACGCACACGCTCGACATGCGAAAACAGGCTGCAGATGCGCTCGGCGAGCTCGGTCTCCATGACATTGGGTGCGCCGTAGGACAGGCCCCGGCCGGCGGCATCACGAACCCGCTCGAGCACCAGCGGATGCGAATGGCCGACAATCATCGGCCCCCATGAACCGAGGTAGTCGACATAGCGCTTGCCTTCAACATCCCAGAGGTAGGCGCCTTCTGAACGGGCTATGAAGCGCGGCGTACCGCCGACAGCGCGAAATGCCCTGACCGCCGAATTGACTCCGCCCACCAGCACCTTTTTAGCACGGTCGAATTCCTGCTGATTGCTGCCCGTATTGCTGACCATGACGTCCCCTTCTGGCCGTGTTTGCGCCGGCGCGATGTTGAATGAGCGCCCGGATCAGGCGCTGAGATTATTTGGCAAAGAGCCGCGACGGATCGGCAAAGGCCTTGAACTCGATTGCATTGCCCGACGGATCGAGAAAGAACATGGTCGCCTGCTCGCCGACCTCACCCTTGAAGCGCACATGCGGCTCGATGATGAACTTGACCGCGGCAGCACGCAGTTTGTCGGCCAGCGCGGTCCAGTCCTGCATGCCCAGCACGACGCCGAAATGACGCACCGGCACGTTGTCGCCGTCGACCGCGTTGGTCGCCCGGTGGCCTGCCTGTTCCGGGGACAGATGCGCCACGATCTGGTGGCCGTAGAGGTCGAAGTCGATCCAATCGGGTGAACTGCGACCTTCGGGGCAACCAAGCAGGCCCCCGTAGAAGGCGCGGGCCGCCTGCAGGTCATCGACCGGGAAAGCAAGGTGAAACGGCTGCGAAACAGCGTATCCGGACACGGGTTTTCCTTGAGGTGAGGCTACTGGAAGAATTCCTTGACCTTGTCTTTCCAGGAGCGGGTCTGCGGACTATGTCGCTCATCCTTCAGTGTCGCATCAAGCTCGCGCAACAGGGTCCGCTGCTTTTCGGTGAGCCTGATCGGCGTCTCGACGACCAGGTGCACATAGAGATCACCGGGATAGCTCGAACGAACGCCCTTGATGCCCTTGCCTCTGAGGCGGAAGGTCTTGCCTGTCTGGGTGCCTTCCGGCAACTCGATTTCGGCATCGCCCGCGAGCGTGGGCACCTGGACCGTGCCGCCAAGCGCAGCCGTGGTCACGGTCGCGGCAACCTGGCAGTGAAGATCGTCGCCGTCGCGCTTGAAGACCGCATGCTCCTTGGTATGAATCTCGACATAAAGATCACCCGATGGGCCACCGTTGATGCCGGGCTCGCCATTGCCCGCCGAACGAATCCGCATGCCGTCGTCGATGCCGGCCGGCACCTTCACTTGCAGCGTCCGGGTCCGCTTGATCCGGCCCGCCCCTTCGCAGGGCTCGCAGGGGTCGGTCACGGTTTTGCCGCTGCCGTGGCAGGCCGGGCATGTCTGCTGGATGGAAAAGAATCCCTGCTGTACCCGCACCGCGCCCTGTCCGTTGCAGGTGCGACAGGTCTGGGGCTTGGTGCCCGGCTTGGCGCCACTGCCGCTGCAGGTCTCGCAGGCATCCCACGACGGAACGCGGATCTCTGTCTCGAAGCCTGCCGCGGCCTGCTCAAGAGTGATGTCCATGGCATAACGCAGGTCCGCGCCACGGTAAACACTGTTGCGCTGGCCCCGGCCGCCCTGCTGAGCGCCGAAGATGTCGCCGAAGATATCGCCGAACACATCTCCAAACCCGCCAAAGCCCTGGCCGCCCTGCCCGCCTGCAGCATTGGGATCGACGCCGGCATGACCGAAGCGGTCATAGGCCTGTCGCTTGGCACTGTCGGAAAGCATCTCGTAGGCCTCTTTGGCCTCCTTGAATTTCTCCTCGGATTCCTTGTTATCCGGATTGCGGTCCGGATGGAATTTCATGGCGAGCTTGCGATAGGCTTTCTTGATGTCGTCGTCTGATGCGTCCTTGGCCACACCAAGGATGTCGTAGTAATCACGCTTCGCCATTGCTTAGTCCATTGATCGCCGAAAATGAGCCACGCGGGCGCGAGGCGCCGCAGATTATGACCGGGTTTGCCCCGGTTGACCTGCCTGCCCCGCACCCGCGTGCTGTGAACCACACCTAACCCGGGGCTCAAGCGTCGCGCTTGACCTCCTTGAATTCGGCGTCGACCACATCTTCATCACGGGTCGACCCCTTTGCAGCCGAAGCCTCCGCACCCGCGGGCGCTGCCCCCGACTGCTGCTCGGCGTAAGCCTTTTCACCGAGCTTCTGGGATGCGGTCATCAGTGCCGCCGACGCCGCTTCGATCTGCTCCTTGTCTTCGGTCTGGATCGCTTCCTGCGCGGTCTTGATTGCCGCCTCGATCGTGCCCTTTTCATCGGCTGAGAGCTTGTCGCCATGCTCGGCCAGCGACTTGCCGACGGTGTGAATCAGGGCTTCGGTCTGATTGCGTGACTCGACCAGTTCGCGGCGCTTGTGATCGTCCTCGGCGTTGGCCTCGGCATCTTTCACCATGCGCTGAATCTCGGCCTCGGTCAGACCGGAATTCGCCTTGATGGTGATCTTGTTTTCCTTGCCGCTGGCCTTGTCCTTGGCCGAGACATGAAGAATGCCGTTGGCATCGGTATCGAAGGTCACCTCGATCTGAGGCATGCCACGGGGAGCCGGTGGAATACCCTCGAGATTGAACTCGCCCAGCAACTTGTTGCCGGCAGCCATTTCACGCTCGCCCTGGAACACCTTGATGGTGACCGCCGGCTGATTGTCGTCAGCGGTTGAGAAGGTCTGCGAGAACTTGGTCGGTATCGTGGTGTTCTTGGTGATCATCTTGGTCATGACACCGCCAAGCGTCTCGATGCCGAGCGACAGCGGCGTGACATCAAGCAGCAGCACGTCCTTGCGCTCGCCCGAAAGTACCGAGCCCTGAACGGCCGCGCCCACCGCCACCGCTTCATCAGGATTCACATCCTTGCGCGGCTCCTTGCCGAAGAAGGTCTTGACCTGCTCCTGAACTTTGGGCATCCGGGTCATGCCACCGACCAGAATGACGTCATCGATCTCGGACACCTTGACACCTGCATCCTTGATCGCGATGCGGCAGGGTTCCATGGTTTTTTCGACCAGTTCGTCGACCAAGGCCTCGAACTTCGCCCGCGTGAGTTTCAGGTTGAGGTGCTTGGGGCCACTCGCATCGGCGGTGATATAGGGCAGGTTGATCTCGGTCTGCTGAGCCGAGGAAAGCTCGATCTTGGCTTTTTCGGCGGAATCTTTCAGACGCTGGAGGGCGAGCACATCCTTGCCCAGGTCAATGCCTGATTCTTTCTTGAACTCGGCGATCAGGTGATCGATGATCCGCTGGTCGAAGTCCTCGCCACCGAGAAAGGTGTCGCCGTTGGTCGAGAGCACCTCGAACTGCATCTCGCCGTCGACGTCGGCAATCTCGATGATCGACACGTCGAAGGTGCCTCCGCCCAGGTCATAGACCGCAATCTTGCGGTCCTTGCCGGCGCCTTTGTCCAGACCGAAGGCGAGAGCAGCCGCAGTCGGCTCATTGATGATGCGCTTGACGTCAAGGCCGGCGATTCGGCCGGCGTCCTTGGTCGCCTGGCGCTGGGCATCGTTGAAATAGGCCGGAACGGTGATCACCGCCTCGGTCACTTCCTCGCCAAGGTAGTCCTCGGCGGTCTTTTTCATCTTGCGAAGCACTTCGGCCGACACCTGCGGCGGCGCAATCTTCTTGTCGCGCACCTGTACCCAGGCGTCACCGTTGTCGGCCTTGGCAATCGTGTAGGGCATCAGGGAAATGTCTTTCTGGACTTCCTTTTCCTGGAATTTGCGTCCGATCAGCCGCTTGACCGCGTACAGGGTATTACGAGGATTGGTGACCGCCTGCCGCTTGGCCGGCGCGCCGACCAGTACCTCGCCGTCTTCCATGTAAGCGATGATCGAAGGCGTTGTGCGCGCGCCCTCGGCGTTTTCAATGACTTTGGGCTGGCCGCCCTCCATGACCGCCACGCACGAGTTCGTCGTGCCAAGGTCGATTCCGATGATCTTGCCCATTTTTCTGATCCTGTTGAAAAGTTGAATGACTGGCTGATACGTTGGTGTCGGGACAGTGAAATCAAGTGCCGCTGCTGACGGCCACCATGGCGGGGCGCAGCACGCGGTCATTGATCAGAAACCCCTTCTGGAGAACGGCGACCACATGATTGGCCGGCACATCCGGGGCCGGGACCATCGAGATCGCCTGATGACGATTGGGATCGAACTTTTCACCAAGCGGATCAATGACGATCAGCTTGTGACGGTCGAAGGCGACCGACATCAGCCGCAATGTGGCTTCGACGCCTTCACGCAAACTGTCGATCGAAGGGGAATCAACCTTGAGTGCCATCTCGAGACTGTCGCGAACCGGCAGCAGGCTCTCGGCGAAACCCTCAATGGCGAACTTGTGGGCCGCGGCCACATCGGCCTGGGCACGCTTGCGCAGGTTTTCGACATCCGCCCGCGAGCGAAGCGCCATGTCCATGTATTCGGCCGCTTTTGCCTGCGCCTCGATGAGTTGGGCTTGCAGGGAAACGTCGGCTTCGGGTGCGCCGGACGCCGGATCGGGTGAACCGGAGCCGGCCGTGCCTGGCAGACCGGAAGAATCAGGAGTGGGTTCAGTCATCGATAAGTCTTTATAATCAGTGACTTGCGTTGAACAGTCAGGGATGGGAACGAGGGATTGGAACGAAACGTCCGACAAGATCTTGGGTCGAAAGTCGGGATTTCAAGTGCCCCCGCGTTCAACGGGTAAGATCCTGTGCGGTTTGAACTCATCGAGCGTCAAAGCGTACTACTCACAAACCATCAAGGAGCTTTCAACATGGGTCTGCTGTCGTTCTTCAAGGATGCGGGTGAAAAACTTTTCGGCAAGGGCGAGGCTCAGGCCGCGCAGCAGGCTGCCGCCAAGGATCCGAGCCCCGAAAAAGTCGCTGCCGCCAACAATGCCGCCGCCAGCGCCATCGAAACCTATATTCGCTCGATGAACCTGGACGCCACCGGACTGCTGGTCGACTACGACGCAAGCAGCAGCACGGTTACGGTTCGCGGCATTGCCCCGGACCAGGCAACTCGCGAAAAGATCGTCCTGTGCTGCGGCAATGTGGCAGGCGTCGCCTCGGTCAATGATCAGCTGACGGTCGAAGTGCCGGTTGACGAATCGCAGTATTACACCGTCAAGAGCGGGGACTCGCTGTCGAAAATCGCCCAGCAGTTCTACGGCAACGGCAATGCCTACATGCAGATCTTCGAAGCCAACAAGCCGATGCTCTCGCACCCCGACAAGATCTACCCCGGCCAGAACCTGCGGATTCCGCCGAAGGCCTGATCCCGGCTTCCGTCCCGATTGAAACCGCCCTGCCGACGAGCATTGCGCTGAGCGCGTCGGCAGGGTCGCTCAGCTCAGAGCGCCAAGTGCCAGGGCACGGGCGCGACGATCGCTCAATGTCCCGTCCTGCACCGCCTGACCGAGGACCTGCGCCGAGGTTGGCCATCCTGCAAGATGCGATTCGACCAGCGAGGCGAGCGCATCGATAAAAACCGGTGCTTCGTTCAGGCACGGGATATAGCGGAATGTGTGACCGCCGGCCTTGAGAAAGGCAGACTTGGCTTCGATCGAGATCTCTTCGAGCGTTTCGAGGCAATCGACCACGAAACCCGGGCAAATCACATCGACCTCACGCACGCCCTCGCGGGCCAGTGCTTCAAGGGTGGGTTCGGTATAGGGCTGAAGCCATTGCGCTTTGCCAAAGCGCGACTGGAAAGTCACCACCCACTGATCGCGACTGAGACCCAGTCGCTGGGACAGAAGACGGGCGGTCACCAGACACTCGCAGTGATAGGGGTCGCCCAGCTCGAGCGTTCGGCGGGGCACCCCGTGAAAGCTCATCACCAGGCGCTCGCCGCGACCATCGCGTTCCCAGGCCTGCCGAACCGTTGCCACAAGCGCCTCGATGTAGCCAGAATGGTCGTGAAAATTTCGAACCCAGCGCATCTCGGGCAGGTTGCGCCATCCCTGCAGCACTCGGCCGGCTTCATCGAAGACGGTTGCGCTGGTCGAACCGGCATATTGCGGATACATCGGCACTACCAGCAACCGAGTCATGTTTCGCTGGCGCAGTGACTCAAGAACGCTGGCGATCGACGGTTCGCCATAACGCATCGCCAGCATCAGCTCGACGTCATGCCCACGCTCGACAAGCTTTTGCCGCAGCAGGTCGGTCTGACGTACCGAATGCACCATCAGCGGTGAACCCTCGTCCATCCAGACACTGGCGTATTTGTGGGCGGACTTGGCAGGCCGGGTATTGAGAATGATGCCGTGCAGGATCGGCCACCAGATCAGACGGGGGATTTCGACCACCCGTGGGTCGCCAAGGAACTGCCTGAGAAATGGGCGCAGCGCCGCCGCAGTGGGCGCGGTCGGCGTTCCCAACTGAACGAGGAGGATGGCTGTGCGAGGAGGACTCGCATGGTCAAATGAGCCGGGACTGCTGAAGCGTTCCATCTGTGCAGTCTACCAAGGTCGGCTCAATGCCCGCCCCGCGAAGACTGCGCCTCAGCGCATCAGGCTGTCGCCGGATGCCAGATCGAAGACATGCAGCAAGTCGAACTCCGGCGTCAGCCGGACAATCGCTCCGGACTCGAAGGACACCCGTTCGTTGAGCACCAC
>Ga0114976_10002829_pt1 | contig 10855 bp, 7 predicted proteins | sample S_130805_EF_Meta_FD_87319 | JGI IMG/M metagenome (GOLD analysis project Ga0114976, IMG submission 87319) | Freshwater microbial communities from Lake Simoncouche, Canada to study carbon cycling - S_130805_EF_MetaG | ecosystem: Environmental > Aquatic > Freshwater > Lake | place: Lake...
AGGCGGTGCCGGTGAGCGATGCGCTGGTGCTCGCCGCGACCCATTGGCCGCTCAGCGCGCCTGGCTCTGGCGTGCCGGTGGCGGTGTCAGTCAGCGCTGGGAGCGTCTCCACAATGGCTGAGCCTGCGGGGAACGTGGCCTGGATTTTCAGGCGGTAAACGCGGAGCGCGGGGTAGATCTCATCCTGCGCATCATTGCGGCGGCCGCGTTGCAGGGCGGCCTCCTGCTCCCGCTCCTCCACCAGGTTCCACTGGGCCACCAGCGCGTCGAATGCCGTGCTGAACTGCGCCAGCGTCATGCCGCCCTCCAAAATCAGCGCAGGGCGTGGCGGCGTCTGCGCGGCGCGCCACGCATTCAGCGTGGTCCACAGCAGGCGCGTGCGGCGCAGCGGCCCCTGGAACTTATCCCGCCCGTCGCTCACATTCGGGGCCACTTCCAGCGCCCGCTCGTAGGTCGTTCCGCCGTGATCGGAGCGCACCTTCCGGTTGAATTTGATCACCGCCGTCTGCAAGGCCGCCTTCTGTTGCTGGAGCGTGCCGTAGCCCAGATTGATCTCCAGCAGCACTGCCTCCAGCGCGTCCCGCTGAGCAGTCAGCGTGGTAAAAAGGCCGGACAGTCGCGCCCTGTCCACATCCGCCGTCTGGCCGCATGCCACGGCATCCAGCACGATCAGCTCATCGATCTCATTGGCATCCTCCCAGTGGTTCAGGAACAGCGGGACTGTCGTGATGTAAGAAGTGGGGCCTGTGATGGGCATAGGAGCAGAGGGTTAAGAGTGAGTATTCGACTAAGCGATTGGTCAGATGCACGCCAACAATTACGTTTTGGCAAAAAGATGATCAGAGACAAGCAAAAAAGTCGCTGGTCCGGGTGAAATAACTCGGTCTGATCCTAATTATCCTCATAGAAGAGCTGCCAAGTCGAGTCTCCCGCCCCCCCTGCCAGCTTACCCCGCAGGATGGGGATGTTTTGCGCCCCAGACAAGGTTGAGATACGGGGTTGCCCACGCAAAACCGCCCGTGCCGCCGAAGGCACGGGGGCCTACGAAGCACCGAGCGGCCTTTTGGACGCCCCCTGGGGCCGAAAGCAGCCCTGGTAGCGACAGACACCCGAGCCACGACCAGCCTAGCCCCTGCTAGCGATGCAGAGGGGTGCCCTGCAGCCTGACTTTGGCGGCTGCCAAACTGACCCAAAAGCCTGCAAGCCACGTAAAGACGATCCATTTTACAAAAACAGGCGTCCATTTTACGAAAACAGGCATTCATTTCAGCAATAATGGCACCCATTTGGCCAAATGAGCTGCCCATTTGCAAAGATCAGGCATTCATTTGAGGAAACCAGGTGCTCATTTAAGAAAAACAGTTGTTCATTTCACTTGGACAGTGGGCTGAATGTGCCGCCAGCCAGGGGTGGCGGCAGGTAGCCGCCGCCGAAGCGCCTAGCGATGCTTAGCGGTGGCTTGGCACGTCGGGGGAGAGCCGTGTCGCTGCACGAGGGCCAGATGACAGCGGCTAGAAGCCTCCGCTCCTGGGGTGAGAGGCGGCCTGTCACTGCGCGGGAGGTGGAGGCGGCAGATGGAAACCGCCGCGTCTCAGGCGGGCTGCACACTGGGTCGAGCGAGGGGAAGGCGAGACACTGCCTCTGCACTGGATTTGACCCATGAGAGGGCTGCGGTGCACACCTGCCTACGATTTGCTGTTTACTGTTTTCGCCAATCCTGATAGACCACGCTCCGATATTCATCATTCCGATCCATCATGCCTATGAAGCCCAGCCGTTTCCGCATCGTTCTCAGCACCACTGCTGCCGTGCTCGCCCTGCCCTCCCTCCTGCAGGCGGACATTATCATCATGAAGGATGGCAAGAAGTATGAAAGCGCCAACATCTTGTCCGAGACACCGGACTCGTTGACCTTCAAGTATCAGCTCACGCCGAAGATCCCAGACACTCGCACGGAGATGAAGGCGAATATCGCCCAGGTCGTACGCCAGACGCCGCAGGAGCTGGAAATCGTGCCCCTGCGCAAGCTACTGCCCTCCCCTGATCTGCTGACGGCGGACAAGTATGAGGGCATCATCCAAGACCAGCTGCGCCCCTTCATTGCGAAGTATCCCGGCACCGCCGAGGCGAAGGAGATCGAGGGCATGGTCGCCACGCTCCAGACCGAGAAGGAAAAGGTCGTGTCTGGCCAGCTGATGATGGAAGGCAAGTGGCTGACCGCTGACGAGGTGAAGCGTGATGTGCACGGCATTGACGCCTACCGCATCCGCTCGGCGATGAATGCCGCCGCCGCCAAGGGCGAGTGGCGTGCAGCGCTGACGGAATGGGACAAGCTGGTCGCCCGCGAGGACGGCTACACGGACACTGAGCAGTATGTGAAGGCCATCCCTGAGGCGTCCACCATTCTGGAGAGCTACAAGAAGGAGCTGGAAAAGATGCTGGTGGAGCAGCCGATCCTGCAGAAGCGCCGCGAGGACTCGATCAAAGCCCTGGTGGAGCCGGATCTGAGCCGCACCAAGCGCGCGATCGACGCCGAACTGGCAGCCTTCAAGTCCACCAACAGCATCGAAAAACGCACCAAGGTGCGCTGGCTGTCGGTTTACAAGTATGACGCCAAGTCCATCACGGAAGCACAGAAGGACATCGTGGAAGAGATCGCCAACCTCGTGGTGATCGACACTAACAAGCTGGCCACGGTGAATGAAGGCATCACGGCTGCCCGCCGCTACTTAGCCGACCAGAATGTGGAGCAAGCGGAGGCCGCCCTGGCCCGTATCGCCGCCAGCGCCACTCGCGATTCCTCCAGCGCGATCAGCAAGATCAAGTCCGCCATCACCTCGCTGAAGTCCGAGCTGGCCAAGAAGCGCACGAACCAGCGCATCTTCGGCGGCTCCAGCGCCCTGACTGGCAGCAACGAGGTGGCCAAGGACGACCGCGTGGCCAAGGCTATGGAAGAGGCTGAAAAGGAGAAGGCCGAGAAGAAAGCCGCTGCCGGCACCGCAGGCAAAGGCCTGACCGCAGGCTCCAATAGCAAGGTCTCCACCACCGACGACGAAGACGCGCCGAAGAAGCCCCGCCGCAAGAGTTCCTCCAGCGAGGAAGCCGCACCAGCGGCTGAAGAAGGTGGCATTCAGAAGTACCTGATCTACGGCGGTGCCGCGCTGCTCGCCATCCTGCTGGGCGTCATGTTCCTGGGCAAGAAGAAGAACGACGAGTAAACCTCGCTAGAAGCTTGTGATTTGAAAGGCGGTGGGTGCTCCCCACCGCCTTTTTTCATGCCTGCATTCCATTTGCCCAATCTGCCCGGCCAGCGGATACTGCCCGCCCCATGAGCCAGACCCGAACCGCCCAGTGCCACCGCAAGACTGCGGAGACCGATATCCGCATGGAATTGACCGTGGACGGCACCGGTCGCAGCAGCATCGCCACCGGCGTGCCCTTCCTCGACCACATGCTCACCCTGTTCGCCAAGCACGGGCTGTTCGACCTGACCGTGACGGTCAAAGGCGACATCGAGGTCGATTATCACCACACCGTGGAGGACACGGGCATCGTGCTCGGCCAGTGCTTCAAGGACGCGCTGGGCAAGAAGGAAGGCATCCGCCGCTATGGCTGGTGCCTGCTGCCCATGGACGAAACGCTGGCCCGCGTGGTGCTGGACCTGAGCAACCGCCCGCTGCTCGTGTACGTCGTGCCGGAGCGCGTGGACACCATTGGCGTGGCTTTCCACTTCCAGCTCGTCGAAGAGTTCATGCGCGGCTTTGCCACCGCCGTGGGCGCGAACCTGCACATGGACATCCTGCGCGGCAAGGACGCGCACCACATGGCCGAGGCTTTCTTCAAGGGCCTGGCCAAAGCGATGGACCAAGCGACGCAAATCGACCCCCGCATTAGCGGCGTGCTCAGCACCAAGGACATGCTATGAGAGTTCTTCGTTCCTGGTTCCTGGTTCTTGGTTTTATCGGGGAGGTGTCGTTTTGAACCTCGGAGTCCTCGACTACGGCGCAGGCAATCTGCGCAGCGTGCTGAATGCCTGCACCGCCATCGACCGTCCGGCCAAGCTCATCGCTGGCCCAGCGGACTTCGAAGGTATCGACACCCTCGTCTTCCCTGGCCAAGGCGCGTTTGGCGACAGCGTGCGCATCCTGAAGCAGAACGACCTGTGGTTTCCGCTCAAAGAATGGCTAGCCGCTGGCAAGCCCTATCTCGGCATCTGCCTGGGCTACCAGCTGCTCTTTGAATCCAGCGAGGAATCGCCCGGCGTAGAAGGCCTCGCCGTGGCCCCTGGTCGCGTGCGCAAGTTCTCCGCTGACCACGGCCTGAAAGTCCCGCACATGGGCTGGAATGAAGCGCAGTGGGAACCCCGCGCCGCTGCGCTCACACCCGGGCTCAGCCCGCACGTCTATTTCGTGCACAGCTACTACCCCGACGTGGAGGACGACAGTCTGGTCGCCTGCCGCACCACCTATGGCGCTGACTTCGCCAGCGGCATCATCAAGCCCAACCTCGTCGCCGTGCAGTTCCACCCCGAGAAAAGCCAGGCCACGGGCCTGACCCTGCTGCGGAACAGCTTGGCGACGTTTGAGGGGTGACTTTACTCGTAGTGCATCCACATCCGCAGCACCTTCACCGTGCGCTCGGCCTCATAAACCTGGTAGACCAGACGATGCTGAATGTTGATGCGCCTTGAACAAGCACCCGCGAGATCGCCCACCAGCTTTTCATAAGGCGGAGGGTTCTGAAAGGGATTCACGGCGAGAACATCGAGCAACCGCTGTGCCTGAGGTCTCAGTTTGGAGGCTGCGATTCGCTTGGCATCCTTCTGCGCTTGCTTCGTGAAAACTACGGCCCAAGTCACCAGCCTGGATTGCTGGATGTTTTTTCCAGCGGGACGGCCATGCCTTCGCGGATGGACTCGCGCATTCCAGGCATTGAAACCAGATAAAGCGTCTCCTGAATGCTGCGCCAGTCTTCCTCAGAGATCAGCATGGCGTTGGACCGCTTGCCTGTGATCTGAATCGGCTCATGCGACTCGGCTGCTTCGTCAAGGAGCTGGTAAAGCCGGGAGCGAGCTTGCGTGACAGGCAGGGAAGTCATGGCGCAAGCGTGCGGGAAAGCGTCCGCTTTGTCAAGGCGCTACACCGGTGCCTTGATATGCGCCCAGCAGTGCACATGCGGGTCGCCACGGAAATACCAGACCATGTTCGGGCCCTCGATCTGCCAGACATCCCAGACCTTGTCGTCACCCACGTCCTGGTTCTTGTAGAAGGACAGGTGCAGGTGCTCGAAGCCGCTCGCCTCGATGAGCTTCATGGCTTCGTCGGCGTCGGGCTTGCGGAAGGGTTTGAGCAAATCGGCGAGCACGAGACGCACGAGGTCTTTCTGATCGGCGGCGAGTTCGGTCATGGGAATGCCCGGCAGGCCGGTGGTCATGCCCGTAAGCTTCACCGTGTTGTTGCCGTCCTCGTCGCGACCATCGCCGAGCAGGGCCATTTCGCGCTGCTTGCCATTGAGGGCTTGGAAGACCTCGTTCGCGCGCTGGGCCTGATACCAGTAAACATTGCCCTCGTGCGAGGGGCCTTCATTGAAGCCCTTCGAGGCGTGACCGTAGAAGATCGGACCGCCAAAGGCCGTGCCCGCGAGTGAGTCGCCATCGCAGCGACGTGTGCAGTGACGGCCGGTGAAAACGAACTCAAACTTGCCCGTGCCGGGCTCGCCGAAGAGGCCGATGGCTGCGCTTTCAAAGCCGCCCTTGCCGCTATCCTCGCGGAACTGGCGCAGCACTTCGTCGGCATACTCATCGCTGTGCAGACTGCGGAAGATCTGCTTCACGAGGTCGATCTGATCCGGCTTCAAAAGCTGCCCGATGGGCGTCTTGGTGATGTGCCAGTTGTTGTCCACCTTGGACCGCAGTTCATGATCAAAACCGAAACACATGGCTTGGCGTTGCTGCTCGTTCAGGCTGCCATAAAGCTGTGTCACCAGGGTCTCACCCGTGACTGCGGGTGCGGCGTGGACGAGGTTGTTGCCCAGCAAGCCAGCCGCGAGGGTGCTAGCGCTGCCAAGGATGAAGTCGCGACGAGTATGGATAAGCGGCTGGGTGTTCATGAGGGAGGTGTATCAGAATGCCGCGAATGGGGGAAGATTTTTCCACAACCGAGGTAGGGGGCTGTATCCCTACAGCGCCGGATACACGGTGGATGACCTCGACAGCGTGCCGTCGTGCTACACCCAGGGCTTCGTCGTCGGCGCTCTGGGGACAGAGCGCCCTACCCAAGAAGTCGTTTGGCCGCCCGTCTTCGAGTGACACTCGAACCTACTTCGCCGCCACCTTGAACAGGTTCGTCTTCGTGCGGAAGTAAAACGCGCCTTCCGCGACCGCTGGTCCCGCGGTGATCTTGTCATCCGCGCCGCCATTGAACTTGTTGGTGGCGATGATCTCGAACTTGTCTGCCGCACGCACAACATTCACCTCGCCGCGATCATTGCCGAAGTAGAGCCGGTCACCCGCGAGCAGCGGTGAAGGCAGGTGCTGGCCTTGCAGGCGGTCTTCCCAGACTTCGTCGCCGGTCTTTGCATTCAGACAGCTAAGCACACCGCCGCGTGTGATCTGGAAGTAACGATCTCCAACGAGAACCGCGCAGGCCTCGCTGGCATTGCGCTTATCGCGATCCCAGACCACATGGCTTTCCAGGATGTTGCCCTGCATCTTCCCATCGGTGCGCACGGCGATAGTGTGGCTGCGCTCGGAACCGGTATTCAGGTAGATCATGCCCGGTGCTTGCAAGGGGCGAACCGCTGCATTGAAGCCGCCATGCGGGATGGTCCACAGTTCCTTGCCCGTGGCGGGATCATAGCCAAAGGCCGCGCGCGAGCCGATGCTGATGAGGTGCTGCTTGCCTTCGATGGTGAACACGGCGGGCGTGTGGTAGGCCTTGCGCATGTCGCCATCGCGGGTGGGCTTGCCTTCCTTGTCCAAGTCGCCGTAGTCGGTGGTGCGGTTGGTCTTCCACACGGACTTGCCGGTCTTCTTGTCCAGCGCGGTGACGAACTGCTCGTTGATGCCGTCGAAGGTCAAAATGAGCAAGTCGTTCCAGATGATGGGGGACGAGCCTGGGCCACGGAAGTGCAGCACATTGATGTCGCGACGCTCCCAGACCTTCTCCGCCGTGGCGGGGTCGAGGCGGGCGGTGCCATAGGTGCCGAAGTGGACATACAACGCATCGGCCTCGAGCACCGGCGAAGGCGCGGCGTAGTTGTTCAGCGGATTGCCCAGGCCCTCGGGCTCGGCATTCTCGAAGAGCAGCTTGTGGTGCAACTGCTTGCCGGTGTGGCGATCAAAACCGTTGAGGAACTGCTTCTTGCCATCGGGCGTGGCGGAGGTGAACCAGATCAAGTCACCGCCAATCACAGGCGACGAATGACCATCTTCGCCCGCTGGCAGCACCGTCTTCCACGCGATGTTTTTGCCGCTCGCCTCGTCCCATTCCGTGGGCAGCTTGGCTGCATCCGCCGCTGGCACATGACCATCAAAGGTAGGGCCATTCTTGTCCGGCCAAAAGACGGGGGTGATGACAGGCTGGGCAGCCAGCGAGGAAGCAACGAAGAGCGGCAGAAGCAATTTCATGATGGCGTGAGAGACAAGCAAACGCCGCCCGGGAATGCAATCCTGCTTTCAGATGTGTTCGGAGTTCACGCTTCAGCGTGTCAGACAAGGAGCACGCTGAAGCGTGAACACCGAACCCCACCGATGCCTATTTCTTCACCGCCTCGGGCAGGATGCCGATCGTGGTGGCGCGGGTCGCAGGCAGGAAATCCTTGGCCAGCTTCTCCAAGTCTTCCTTCTGGATGTTGGCGAAGTCGCTCATCAGCGAGCGTGCCCAGTCGAGGCGCTCGGGGTGCTCCTGGCAGTTGCGCAGCACGTTCTGGCTCCAGTACCGATTGTCGCGGCGCATCTGCTCGATCTGCGCCAGCTGGGGCTTCTTCGCGCGATCAAACTCATCGGCGCTGATGCTGCCCTTGGCGAGTTCATCACCCAAGGTTTTCACAATCGGACCGACCTTGGCCACGTGGTCGGGTTTCAGCGTGACCATGCTGGTGATGTAACCGTAGCCGGGGAAGGTGTCGCTCGGCACATGATACGCAGCAGGGCTATAGCTTTCGCCAAGCTCCTCACGCACCTTCAGACGCAGACGGTCATCGAGGATGTCGCCCAGCAGCGCGAGGCGGCGAGTGCGTTGGATGTCCTTCATGTCCGTGGTTGGCCAATAGATGAGGGCGTAGGCACGCTCGATTTCGGTGGAGAACTTGAAGTCTTTTTCCTTTGGCTCGGTCGGGAAGGACACCTCACGAGCCTTGGCATAATCAGCCTTGGTAGCGGCGCGCTTCGGCACCGCAGCGAGCGTCTTCGACACGGCAGCAAGCGCCTTGTCAGGATCGACATCGCCCACGAAGGACACTTCCAACCACCCGTCCTTCAGTGCGGAGGAAAGCCATTCCTTCACTTCGGCCAGCGAACGCTTTTCCATGTCGGCACGGTCAGCGATGCCGAAGCGCGGATCATCGCTGTGGATGAAGCTGACGACCTTGTCGCTCATCACGCCTTCGGCGGTGTGCTCCATCTCTTGGTACATCGCGTCCAGCCCTTGCTTGAACTGACGATCCGCTTCCTCGCGATAACCCGGAGCGGTCAAGTAGGCGGCGAGCAGTTGCAGTTGGGTTTCCAAATCTTCCGGCTTGGTCTTGCCAGCAAGCAGGAAGGATTCATCACCAATGCTGAAATCCGCGCTCACCGACTTGCTGGCCAAGATACGGCGAAGGTCGTCCGCACTATGCTTCTCAAGTCCACCCGCCTGAAACACGCTCTGCGCATAAGGGATGAGGCCAGGCTTGTCCTTGGGCGCTTCGAGCTTGCCGCCGCCGAAGCTGATCAGCACACGGATGCTGCCCTTTTCGAAAGGCGTGGGCTTGATGCTCACACGCACGCCGTTGCTCATGACAGCCTGCGTGATTTCCAGATCCTTCACTTCCGTGCGCTTTTCGATCTTGCCGGCTTCGCCAAACGACGTGTAAGCGAACTGCGCCGTCGCTTCGTTCGCAGGTGCGGCCACGGGCTTGGCAGCGCTTTCATTGAAGGCATCGAGAATCGTCTTTTCGGCATCGCCTTCGAGCTTCAAATTGCCACCGAGGAAGACCTGGATGTCCTTGCTGTTCCAGCTCTCGCGCAGCGCGGCGAGGCACTCTTCCTTCTTCATCGAAGCCACAGCGGCCTGCACGCGCGGTAGTTCATCGACCGGATTGGTGAAGACCTTCTTCGACGCCAGCACGCTGACGATGCTGTCCGATAGGTTCCGTGACTTGCGCGTGCTGGCCTGATCAGCGGCCATCTGTGCCATCTTCAACATGGAAGCCTTCGCTTCGTCGAACTCTGCATCCGTAAAACCATGCTGAACCGCGCGGCGAATCTCCTGCTCGGCGACGGATAGCGCATCCTTCCAGCGCTCGGGCTTGCACTTGGCCTGCACGCCGATGACCTCGACGAATTCCAGATACTCATAGCTGTAGCTTTCGGCGCTAAGGATGGCAGCGTTCTCAGCCTTGCCCAGGGTGCTAAAGCGCTGATTGATCATGAGGTCGGCGAAGTCGCGCACCATCTTCTCACGTCGCGTGGCCGCCGTGTCGGTCTTCTTCTTGGACGGATGCGTGACCTCGATCGAGATGTCCGTGGCAGCCGCTTCCATCTCCGTGTGCAGCTTGGCGATCAGGCCGCGTCCGCTGCTCACCTTGCCAAAGTCGGGGTCTTTAGCTTCTCCGCGCTTTGGCGTGGCATCGGCGAAGGCCTTCTCAATGTGGCTCTTCACCATGGCGACATCGACATCGCCCACGACGACCACCACGGCGCGACGCGGGGTGTAGTAGGTCTCGTAGAAGTCTACGAAACGCGGGCGCATCATCGACTTCAGCGTCTCTTCGGTGCCGATGGGGAAGCGGCTGGAAATGATCGCCTCGGGCAGAGCGAACCGGAAGCCCGCGAGCATCGTGCGCTCGTCCACGGAATCACGCGCCAGCTTTTCACTGAGGATGATGCCGCGCTCCTTGTCGATCTCTTCCTGGCCGAGCAACATGCCGTCCAGATCATCGCGGAAGAGCTTCATGGCATCGCCGATGTGCTTGTCGTCCACCTTCGGCAGCTCGAGCTTGTAGACCGTCTCCTTGAAGCTGGTGTGCGCGTTCGTGTCTGCCCCGAAGCTCATGCCCAGGCGCTGGAAATACTCCACCATCTGGCCAGCAGCGAAGTTCTTCGAGCCGTTGAACGCCATGTGCTCCAAGAAGTGCGCCATGCCCTGCTGGTCATCGGCCTCCATCATCGAACCCACATCCATGTATAGCCGCACACTGGCCCGGCCCGGAGGCTCGGTATTCGGCAGAATCACGTAGCGCAGGCCATTGTCCAGACGGCCAAACGTGGCCGTGCCTTCGGCTTTCAGATCGCTGCCTTCCTGAGGCCAGGCAGGCGCGAGCGCGTGAACTGTAGAGCCAACGGCAAGAACGAGCGCAGTGAGCAGAGTGGAGATTTTCATGTGAGAAGGGCGTGGACAATAACGAGCGGGCCAAGGGGAACGAACCTTATTGAGCAAAATTTTCGGCGTGGGTGGAAATGGCATCTGCGTTCGACACTCGAATGCTGAAACGTTCACCCCTGTTCGCGCCGTTAGGTCGCTCCATCATGAAACTAGCCACGCTGCTTGCCCTCGTCTCCGCCCTGTCTTTCGCCGCCGACCACCCCGACACCAAGGACTGGAAAGACCTCTTTGCCCCCGACCTGTCGAACACCGTCGCCCCCGGCGGTTGGGCC
>Ga0114976_10002831_pt1 | contig 10851 bp, 16 predicted proteins | sample S_130805_EF_Meta_FD_87319 | JGI IMG/M metagenome (GOLD analysis project Ga0114976, IMG submission 87319) | Freshwater microbial communities from Lake Simoncouche, Canada to study carbon cycling - S_130805_EF_MetaG | ecosystem: Environmental > Aquatic > Freshwater > Lake | place: Lake...
AACCCAACTAAGTGAACCATATTTTTCCCAACCACCATAACCAGGTGAACTTCCGTTACAAGAATTTTGAATTATATAAGTTGCTCCTCCTCCTGATCTTCTAAAAGTTCTTCCAATTACCCAAACACCATCGCCATCAGAGAGTTTTATTTTCACGTATTGTCCTGTTGGAAGATTCATTAATTCATCTAGAGTTAGTTTTTTCACAATTTTGTAGTCAGATATATTTTGAGATGCAAATCCGGCTTTTATACTTTGACTACGTATCATTCCATCAGTCGCTGTAGTCTCAACGTAATTTCCTTCTTTATCAAACCAGAATTTTATCCACTTTATAGGATAATTAGTTTTCGGCTCTATGCCAGTTCCACTACATCTTGGACAACTTACATTTCGAACTCCTTGGCCCCATTTTCTTTTGATTTTCCCGCTTTGACAAACTTCACCAGAAATTCCATATGAATCTCCAAACTCATCGGAACTTTTACCTTGGCAAGGTTTGTCTTCAAGATTTTGATTTAATTGTAAAGCCTTATTAAAAGGTAAATATTGTAAAAAATCATCTGATAATTCTGAAAGTGGAAAGTCAATGGATGTTGCAACGTTTTTTAACTTTTGAATAAAAGTTTCTCGCGAACTTTTGTTTATAAATTTAAGAGTCTTACTTATTTTAGAAGACTCAAAAGCTTCGAATATTTTAAAATATTTTAAATTTTTCATATAACTGGACCGATTATTTCTACAATCTTTTTTTGTTTCTTTAGTTCTTTGATAAATTCTTTGTTTTCATTATCTGATAATAAGTCACTAGAAATAACTAATTTATCAAAATTTACATCTTTCAATGCCTGTTGTAATTGATTTGTATCTAAACTATAAATAAACTGAATTTCTTTTAAGTGTTTGAATTTAGATAAGTCAATATCTTTAATTTCACATGCCGTAAATTGAATCTTTTTCAATGCATCGTTGAATTTCATTAGATCATCTATTGCTTGTGAATTGATTTTACACTTTTCAAACGCAATTGACTCAGTAATAATTCTTTTGAATGGTTCTAAATTATTAATTTTAATAAATTTAAACTTCATCCAATTAGGTGTTATCGGTATTTCAAAAAAGTTTTCAGGCAAATTTGGAGTTTCAATTATAATTTCTTCAATTTTTGCCTTAGGTGATATTTTAGTTTTAGACCAGTCGTGTGACCAATTAAAATTCACTTTCTTGGCGTTAACACCAATATAATATCCTCTTTGTACACCAAGTCGATCCATATAAGGCTCTCTTAGTGTATCATCAAGTGACACATCAGGTGTGAATAGATAAGATCCCTCTGAATAATTTTCAACATTCCCACTATATTTAGTGATTATTTTACTAAATATCTTTTGCATTCTATCTGGATATGCTCGATCAAAAAATATTTGAGACTCACTCGATTTATTTTCGTCGAAACTTTCGACGTTTCTAATCATCATTCTACAAAGTGGCAACTGTTCAGCGATCAACTGCTCTTTGTTATTATAGATTGGTGTGTCAAAAATAATAAACGCTGGAACAGAATTAGGATCAAAAACATTTCCTAAAACCTGAGTTCTGTATCCACCGCTATATAAATGTTGACAAGAGGAATAGAATCTAGAAATTGACATATTCAAAATATCTTTTGCATTATGTTTAATAGATAAAAACATATCTCTAGAGTATAAATCAACTTCAACTGAATATCTATCACCACCGAAGTCTTCTTTAGAACTACTAATTAATTGATTAATACTGCCACTTGAAAACAAAGAACTATCTATTTTTGATTCTGGAAAACATCTATTAAAATCATCCACAAATCCATTTACATTTGTTAAATTTTTTGAATAAATTACTTCACCAGGTTCTTTACCAACTTTTTGTGGTCTACCATCTTCACCCATAACCGGTCTGCCATTTTCATCACGAACTATAACCTCAGATGCTAATGTTTCGCTAACAGATATCTTTCTAAATACTGGGTCAGTTAGAACTCCTATTTGATTAATAGATGGTTTTTTAATATCAAAGTTATTTAAAATTTTCTCAAACTTATCTTTATCTTCTCTAATCAAACTAATATCAATTGACGTATTAAAAACCTCTTGAAATTTATCAGGAAGATTGTTAAATGATTTATAAATCGAGTTTAGATCAGCTTGGAAAAAATGTCCTAAAACCTCGATTTTATCTTCGTCAGAAAGTTTCCACTTTCCTTGCTTAATATTATTAGTGGCCTCAATTTCTTCATAATCTAAAAACTTTTCACCCCAAGTTTTTGACACAACTTCTTTCTGTGTAGGTAAAATAACATCTCTTAGTTTTGCTTCTTCTGAGATAAATTTATTTCTATTCTTAATCCATTTCATAGACTGTCTATAAATATTTATATTGTTATATATTATTTTTATTAGACCATTTTCGTTTCTTAAACCTTTATATAAAATTTTATAAAAGAATTTCATGTCCTTTTTTATATCTATATCAGGAATTGATCACGAAGTAGGTTATAATTTCTTCACTAATTTAGACATAGTCAGTGAGGATTTAATAGGTGATACTTATTTTATAAAGTGTAAAGAAGAGTCTGATACTTTTTTTTATTTTTCAATTTCAAAAATACCTTATGAAAAATTGAAATTGGACAAAAAAATAGATTATATTTTAAAATAATTTAAAATTATTTTTTTCATAGATTGGAAATTTTTGAATTTCCCCAAATCCTTATCCAATAAGGTTTTCGGACGATTATATATAATCTATGAGAAAATTAATTTACATATTACTGTTGTCATTACCTATCTTTTTCGAGTCATGTTCTATGCAAAAAGAAGTTGAGATTTACAAGCCAAAAAAGAGTAACACTCGTGAATTTGAGCACAGAAATATCACTGTTTCTGACGGTTTGTTTTCTAAAAACAGGAAGTTGAGAACTAGACACATCTATTTCTTCAAAGGAAAGAATGGTTGGGTTTTCATTCCTAGAAAAGAACATGAATTTATCAGGTATACCAGAACAAAATCACAACCTGGTAGTGGTGGTAAAGTTCGTGTTTTCAGAAAAAAACAAAGATTCGCAAAGTAATTTCAACGAATTATTTCAAAGGAAAGCAACAGCTTTCCTTTGTTTTTTATATATAGTCTATGTTTAAATTTTATTTCACAATAACCACCTCAAAATTTAAATAATATATAAGTCATGAAAAAGTTTTCAATTCTAGAAGCTCAAAGTCGTTTATATGGAGGTGGTACTCCTTTTTCAAATGGTCACAGAAGTAAATCATCTGGTGGATTTTTGGAAAACTGGCATTATCTAATTGACCTGGATATGATAATATATGACAATGACTCAATTAAAGTAATCGTTGAAAAGAAGTTTAAACCGGATTCTAAAATGGGAAATATATTAACAGATTCTGGACACTTTCAGAAAAAAATGTTGTTGAATCTGTGTAAAAAATTGAATTGTAAATTATTTGTTAACATAACTTCACAGAATAAATTTTATGAAATATTAGACTCAGAAACAACAAAAGAATGGTCACCAGACTTAATTGAAAAGGCTAAACAAAAATATTACTGCTACGATTCTGATGATTCTGTTTTTGTTGAATTTAGAAAAGGCGAACCAGTGGCAATTATGAAAAGAATTGCAGATGGATTAAATATTGATCGACTTCTACAAAATATGTCGAATCGACTAACGTGTAATATTTTTAAAATAGATGACTTAGGAGACTCAATTAATTTTTTCGACTCTAAAAGTAATTTAATCGGACAGACATCTCAGTTTAATCACGAATCTCAACGTCCAATGATTGAGATTCAGTGGAAAGATGTTTATCAGAAAATGAACTTGTGGTAATATATACTAAAAATATTTTGAAGTATGTTGCATCTAGATTGGTACTATCAATCCCCATTAGACTTTGAACATAAAAACTATCTACTACTTCAATATTTGAAATCTGTAGATGATAGTTATTCAAATCACATTTTAAGTCCATATCTTCTATGGACTGAAAAACTCGTAAAAGAACTTCAAGAGTTTAAAATCAAAACTCAATATCTAGAAAGCAGTTTGAAAAGAGAAATAGAGTCAGTTGATTTTGTGAAGATGCAGATTATAAGAAAAGAAATTAAAAAGAATGATGAAATAAAAATTGTATTTGAAATTATCGAATATTCTACACCACTTTTAGAAAGTAAAGTAAAATTAGGATACAAATTACTTGATAAGTTTCCTCAAATACTGTTTTGAACTTCAATTAAAAATTATAGTATAAATCGTATGATTAATCCAAACATAGATCCTCTTTTATATAAAGAAGATTTTGTAAATAAAGGATCAGTTGTCATAAGAGACTTTCTAGAGTTAGATTATGTAAATAAATTGTCTGATTTTTTTAATGGTGGAATGCCTGAAAATTGGTGGTATTCAGTAAGTTATCCAGGCACAAAGGGTTTTGTCGAGTATATTCGAAATTTTCCAGAAAATCAAGAAAATATTCTCACTGAGAAAAAACATTCAAACGAATTGTTTAACTTAAATCAATTTACTTATCATTTTTATAGAAGTGCTGGAGATCACGTCCAAGGTTGTTATTGTGAAGAGTGTAATTTTAGAACTTGGTTACATTCAGAAGAAATTTTAAACTTCTTATCTACAGTGTCAGGTTACAACATCACAAACTACAATACAATGTTTGCATCTAAATACTCTGAAGGTTGTTTTCTTTCACCACACCACGATGAATCTTTAGGCAGAGTCGGTTTTGTTTTACAACTAACTAAATTTTGGTCACCTCACTGGGGTGGCGTTCTTCATTTCATGGATGATGCAATGACTACAATTGAGTATAGCGAATCGCCTACTTTTAATACTCTAACTCTGTTTCATATTCCAGAAGGCAAAGGCAAACAACATTACGTCTCACACGTTAACCCTGGTGTAAAATCAGTTAGAATTGCCTACAGTGGATGGTACGCTTGATATAGGTCTTATTTCTCTACTATTCGATGGCCAGTATTTTTCTAAAAACTCCCATCTTCTATAGAAAAAATAATAATGCATACCACCATTGTCTTGAATAAACTTTAGGATATACCAGTGTTGATCCGACTTGTTTAGTGTGCAATTAAATGTACCATCATCAATACCTTGAAATGACATCTTACATTTACCATAAATGTTTTCGGCTTTTCCATAGCTAATTGAATCCTGTGTGAATTCAAATCTTAAATAGTCATTGAATAGTACAAAAGAATTCGAGTCAATTTTTTCAAAAAAGTAAATTTGACAAGCTCTTTCTAAACCATTGGCATCATTAAATGTTACCGCATTCTTTTCATCTAATAATAAATCAAATTTTTGCTGCGAAAACCCTAAAATACTTACCAGCATTAGGATTGAAGTAATTAAATTTTTCATAGTGTTATATATAACACTCTAAAACCCTTATTAGTATTGACTTTGGTAAATTTTAAATATTTTCGATATAGATATAAAAAAAAATAATCCGATGAAACTTATTGTGAGTAAGTGTTTCATCGGATCTTGAGATTAAAAGTTTCACACTACTTTACCTCTCATTTCTGACATTTTTATCATTTTAACTTCAGTGTGTCAACTGAAGTTCTGCGGTGCCACAGAAATCTTGGATTGGCCCAACCCTCCCTAAAAGGGAATCTCAGTTTATAATGTATCTGCTAGGGAACAGCATCTTATCTGAGATTTTAAAAAGGTTTCGAGGTCATTTGGCTAGTCGGCTTTTGGCAGCTCCCATTTGACGATAACAAATATACAAAAAAAATTAATATATATAGCATGTCTCTCAAAAATTTTTCACAATTTAATTTAACAGAAATTTTCAATTTCAAATTGAATGAAAATAATTCAAATAATATCGACGACTGTGTTAATGTGGTTGTTTCATTTCTAAAAGACAATCAAATTGATTCCTGGACAGAATTCATAGAAACGTCTAAGTTTGATAAATTTGTAATTAGTAAAATAATAGATTCATATTGTGATAATCTTAGCGCATTAAATGAAGTAAGATTTAAACTCAGATTAAAGCTGTGTGATGTTTCACAATTAAAAGATATGCTAAAAGAATACGAACAACTTGAAGAGTTTGAAAAATGTCAAGTCATTAAAAATCAAATTGAAAATAAAAAAAACCTCTCAAATTGAGAGGTTTTTAATTAACGTTTTGTGGTTCGTTCCATTTCTTGTTCAAAAGTTTCTTTGAACTTTTCATAATTATAATCAGCTTTCAACTTTTCATTTTGAGAAAGTGAGTTATTATAAGATTCTGCAATTTTAGAACCAGATAGTTCAATTGCTACATAACTAACATAAACACCATCAGGTCTTTGTGTTAATTTTTCACAAATTTCAATTGCGCCACTAAGCTGTTGATCTACGACAGTTCTTGATAACTCTTGAAAAGTTTCAGTTACCTCTTCTTTGTTATTAAACTCAGTAGAGTTAACGTAGTTATCACCAACAATTTTTAGAGTTGCGCTAATTGTTTTAGCAAGTTCAGATGACGCATTTGAACGAGCTTTCTTTTTAGCAGTCTCTCTGTCCATACTCTCACCAGTTGCAGTTGCTCTAAAAGCATCTTTAGTACTGTAGTATTGATCACCAGAACAATACTCAGCTACAAGAACTTCACCAACTGGTTTAGGAGTAGATTCAGTTGCCTTCTTATTCTTTCCGCAGCTTACAATAGTCAAAGCTACAAATAAGTAAAATAAATAGTTAGATTTCATAGTTAAATATTATTTAGTGTAAGATCTCAAACAATGAGCTGACCATGCTAGAATGCCAATTACGATTGGATTAATAATTCCCTGTCCACCAAGACAAGAAAGATGTTGACCAATAGCAGCTGACATAATTGTCGAACAAGCAAGTGCGCCAAATATAGATGTACGTGGGTAAACAAGAAGAAGTACAGCTACAATCTCTGCAATACCAACATAAACCATATAGTCATTTAAATTGAAAAGTGTGAAAACTTGAACCATTTGTTCAGCATTCATTACTTTAGAAATACCAGCCATGCCAAGCATATAAGCCACAACCGCAGTTAGTAACCAACCAAGGTTTTTAAGAGTAAAAACGTTTTGAAACATAATTTATAGATTTTTTTATTAATTTATATCATTTTTTGAAAACAAAGTTTATTTTCGATTATATTTACAAACTAAACACTAATAGTATGGCTACCGAAAAAGAACTTATTCGACTTGAAAGAGAGATTAACTCTAAAATGAAATTGATTAAAAATCGACAGCTTCTACCGAAAGACTCAGGTATTGGTAAACTAATTAATCTAATGAAGTCACTAGATGAGCCACTATATGAAAAGATTATGAAAGAGTATAAAGAAATACTAGCTTCACTCTAGTAAATGTCTTTGTTTAAAAAACTTTTTCATCATTACTACCATTTCATCTAACTCAAGATAGGTATCAACATTTGGCCTATCTGTTTTGTGCTTGTAATAATGTACTAATAGCCTGTCATCTCTTTTAATATAGTAATATTCAAAATCTAAAATTTGATACTCTGGACTAATCTTCCAGTAGAATCTTATAACATCTTGAGTATCAGTAGAAAACTGAACTATAAAGTTGTCTTTTGAATATCCAACTTCAACTCTCTTAATATAGTAATCACATAGTTTTTTCTTGTGCAAACTATCTATTAGATATTTGCAAATATCAACTAGAGCCTTTTTATTTTTTTCAATACTTGACTCCTCTCTAAATGGCCAAAGTTCTTCAAATGTTTTCACGTACTTCATAAGTTATATTATAGTATATATTATTTACTATATAAACAAAAGTCGGTTGAATAAGTATACCTAGAAAAAATACTTTATTAAATATTAATGTTAACTGAAGGAAGAGGAATATCAGAACTGAATAAAGATGAAACTGAAAATATATTTAATAGATTCAAAAGTAATTCATTCTCAACATTCGAACATCAAATACTAAATAGGATTGTTGAGTTATGCTTTAAAGAGGGAAATTATGACTCTAAATTTTATAAAAGGTTTGGAAAATATTATTTTTTATTTACTTGTCCTAAAAATTATGATAATGTAAAATTAAAATCTATTATAACACACGAGTTGAATCATTTCATAGAGGTTTCTAAGATAGAAGATAAGAAATTTAGATCCCCAAATTATAATAAAATTAAGAAATCACTCATTGAATTTAAACCACAAAACAAACAATTAGAATTTTTCAAACACTTAATATACAAAACACTAGACAATGAGATAAATGCTAATGTTTCTCAAACATATACTTATTTAAGAAGTTTCAATACATCAGATGAAAGACTATTAAAAGACAAATTAGAGGAATATGATATAAGAAAGGAGTATAAAGATTTACTAGATTTTAACATATCAAAATTTAAATCTGACTTAATTTCAAATAATATAAATTTTACTGAGTTTAATAAAGTCTTATTGAAAAACGGTGTTGGTGATTTTTTAGATTTTATAAATAAAGAAATATCAATTGATAAATATATTGATAGTTGGTTTAAAATAATATTATCAAATATCAACAAATTTCTTAAAAAACAAGAGAATATAGTCAAAGAAGTTATTGAGGATTTAGACAATTTAGATAAATTCTCGTCTGAATATCCGTTAAGTGAGAAGAATGTTTTAGATTATAATGAATACTTAAAAGAGAATCTCTCAAACATCTAAGACTTAATCAATTTAAAATCTTGTCGATATTTCAATACTGCTAAATCTTTAGCCTTTGCCTCAATCTCAATATCGAAGTCTAAACCAAATGTTTGAATTTGCTCATAGATATAGTCAGCATGTGCAGTAGCAACTCCTTTCACATCTTCAATTAGTTTAGAAGAACTCATATGAGTTAGACATCTTGTGGTCCAAGTTGAGTGTGCAAGTTTAAGAGCCTCTTCCATAGTTTGATCTTGTGGACCATAGTTAAAGTGGTGTTGATCAAATACAATCGGAATACCAATTACTTTATAAACATTATCGTATAGAAACTTTACAGAATATTGATTAGGACTATCATCGTTCTCAACTGTCAATCTCTTTTTACACGAATCTGAAAGTAGATGAAAACTCTCACAAAACTTACGGGTAGCATCAGTGAGTGATGGTTTTGTAGTACCGATATGTATATTAATAGGATAATAAGTTGATTGTTCAAGACCCATTAAATCCATTAGATACGCATGTTGATCAAGTTCAGCAATTGCCTTGTGAATAACTTCTTGCCGGGTACTTGCCAAAACGTTGAATGGTCCTGGATGATATGAAACTCTCATATTATTAGACTTAACTTTATCACCAATTGATTTGAGTAAATTAGAAATCACATCAAAGTTCGGAAGATCATCAAATAAGTACTCAGACATCCAAGGGAAACTATCACTTGACATTCTGTAGATGTAAATCTCATTTTTTAAATTCCAATCTAAAACTTTAAGAGTATCTTTCAAGTTTAAGATTACTAATTCTGAAACATAAGGCAAACCTTTCGAATCAAAGGTCTTTCTGACCATAGATCGGTTTACAAGTATTTGTTCTTTCTTTTTCTTACCTTGGTTACAACCAAGTGGAATACAACAATATCCAATGTTTTTCATTAATGTAAATATATGAAATTATTTTATATATACAATGTAAACCGATAAAAATAAATAAAACAAAAATGAAGATTAAAAGATTTAATGAAATGGCTGACTTTGATTTAACCAGTGATATTGCAAAAGACTTGTTACCAAAACTTCAACAAAAAAGAAGTGCGGGTGAGAAAATAACACCTCAATTCTTTGAACTATTCATTCAACAAAATGGTGGCGATTTATCAATGGCTGACTCAGTTATGTCTGAACTAGTTAATATGGGTTTTGATTTTGATGTTGAGTCAAATGATGATGAGTGCGAAGCTTGTGATAATTAAAATATAGTAATTTCAAATCCATAAAATATTCCAGGATTTCTGTTCTGAATGGTTTTAATTTTTAATCGAGGTTTCGTCAAAGAACTTAAATAATCCTCGAACTTGATGTATCCTGTGTCATCAAATAGATAGTTATCATGCTCATCAAATCTAGAAACAAAGAAGTTGCAACCTTGATCTTCAACATAGTCTTTAATTCTTTTAACGATTAAATTAAATTCATCGATGATTCCAAAAAGTCTATATGTTGAATCGGTTATTTCAAGTTTAATACTTTTATGTAACACCGCCTTTGATCTAAGATTCTCTGTCGATACTGAACCAGGTAATGGTCCCTCTGATATCGTATAATATAATCCTAAATCTTCAAAGTCTAAAGATATATCTTTAACATAATCAAATACTTCATCATATAAATCGAAATCTATTTTAGCCTCATTAAAAGATTTTAAATAATTCATAAAGTATATATTATATCAAGTCAATAGTAATATTGTGTGGTGCCGGATTATTACCACCAAAATAAGGCCATAATTTATATCCCCATTCAAAATCGTGGAGTTTAGACATTTTATCTTCTACAATATTAGAACCATCCTCAACAGAAAATTTCCACTCTTCTCCTAAATCGGTGAGGGTTAATAAATAAGATGAATTTAAATTCAACTTTTCTATTAATTTGGACTTTCTGACACCATAGTCATAGATGTAGGCATATAGATTAATTTTACCATCTTGATAAGACCAACCAAATCGAGCCGAATTTTTGTGATGATTGAATCCTATTGAGAATCCAAAAAGTTTATTTATATCACATTGATCTTCTTTCGGCAACTCATA
>Ga0114976_10002832_pt1 | contig 10851 bp, 11 predicted proteins | sample S_130805_EF_Meta_FD_87319 | JGI IMG/M metagenome (GOLD analysis project Ga0114976, IMG submission 87319) | Freshwater microbial communities from Lake Simoncouche, Canada to study carbon cycling - S_130805_EF_MetaG | ecosystem: Environmental > Aquatic > Freshwater > Lake | place: Lake...
AGCTGCCAGAAGGCCGCTCGCTCTGGCCCATTCCACCAGCCAGTGGTGGAGGCGATAAAGGTGTTCCAGTCGTAGAGGAAGTCCTGGTAGTCCTGGGGAAGCAGGTGGGCACCAAAGGGCAGGTGGTCTGCCCTGTGCTTCTCGTTTGCCTCGAAGCGCAGCTCTGCATCGTAGTCCTTAGTCAGCTGCTCGTAGTCATCCAGCATCTGAAAGGCCTCGAAGGAAGAACCGCTGCCCCTGGCGATGAGCTCGCGGGCAGTGATGGTCTCCTTCTTACCAGACTTGCTGACAATGTGCACGCGGGTGTTGAGGCTCATCGTAGAAGACATCTTTGAAGAGGAGGGGGGGTGCTATAAAAAAAGCGCCGTCCATAATCAATTTTAGTTTTTGCTATTGGCAGTGGTAACATTCTAGTTCCTTGCCCTGCTGAGAACGGTTTTAGCTGCGCGGTTCAAGTAGAGATGCGACTGTGCAATCTGCGCAGGAGTGTTCTCAATAAACTTCTCAACATTCGCAAAGTCGAGATTGTAAGCAAGTAGGATGAGCGTCTGCATATAGCTGAGCTGCTCAATGTCCAGACGGGGTTTCAGAGCCTGGAGTAGCTGGCGGACAAGGGACTTTGGCCAGTTTGCGGAGTGAATAGGATTGAGAATAGCCTCCACAGGTTGCTGCTCTTGCTCCTGCTGATCCTCCTCGTCGCTAACCTCATAGAGGCTCCAGACTCTGTTCAGGATATCCACCTGCTCCTGGTTGAGAAGGGCATGCCTCTCTGCAATGTAGCGCACACACATGTCAAGCATATCAAGGTCAGACATTCTAGGGAGGATACGTTAGGCTAACAAAAAACTGTTATCAATTTTTTGCGATCCTTAATGCGTCCTAATTCATACTGTCCCTATTGCGCTTAATAGCCTGTCTTTGCTTATAGGCTGTGATCACATCCCCAAGCATTGCCTCGCGCAGACTGTCGCTGTCAAGGAAGATTGGCAAAGCCCAACAAGAACAGCGCTTGTTCCACTTCCCACCAAGGTTCTTGATGGCATCCTTGATGTAGATGGTCTTACCACCAACAAGAAGAGTGTCCTCAGTTGTGCTGAAGGTGAGCATCTTGTTACACAAGGGTGATAAAAAAAGTGTGATTACATAAGTCAATTTTTACTAGCGGGGGCGGCTACTGACTGCCGCCTTGATCTGACGGATTGTCTGGTTGCACTCTGCTACCGTGCGCTCCACGTGTCCCTGCTGGCCAGGTGCCTGCTCATAGTGGTCCTCCTCTCTACGGAGATACTCCTCGCACCAGGCCTGGAGCTTCTCAGACTCCTCCTTAGCTGCAACCACTGCTGCGGCTGCCCTCGTGCGCGCGCGCTCCTGGTCCAGCCAGGGGTCCGCAATGGCTGAGAAGGTCGTGCTTGCCAGAAGCTCCTCAACCTTCTTGCAGGCCTCCTGAAGGTCGTTATCTGCCTGGGCAACGGCGTGCTCGCGCCGTAACTTGGCAATGCGTGGAGAGTCAAAGGGGAACATGAACTTCAGGCTGGTATCCTTATGGACGCCATGCTCTAGCCACCAGCGCGCCTTGTCTACCTCAGCCTGGGCTGCAGCCACCCGCCCCATGTGGCGCTCAATGGCATCCGTATGGCGCCTGAGGGTCATGTAGGTTGCCCATAGATCCTCTTGGTCATTCTTGCTAGCCTTGCCCTTGACGGCGCCGTCAAAGGTCCAACGGGCCTTCTTCATGTCCTTCGTAGCACGAATGAGGGTCTTAGAAAGGGTGTCCATGGTAGTAAGTGAAGGGGTGCATAAAAAAAGGACTGTGTAGTATTCAATTTTGTTTCACTTAGACTTAGTCTTATTAGAAGCCTTGGCTACGCCTGCAGCCCGCTTCTCTGCCATGGCCTCCATCTGACGCACATGCTTCTGAGAGAAGCCACCGTTGCGCTCGTAGGTCTCCTTCGCCTTGTCACTCTTCTTATTTCTGCCAACCTTGATGTTGTCCATGGTTGCTTGTAGAAACAGGGTGGTATCTTATCTAATGCCAATAGCTTCAATTTTAGCTCAAATGAAAACAAGAGCTTCTTAATTAGAGTATTCCTAAAGGAAAAATTGACCTCCACCGTCATCTGAACACCTGTATCCTCCAGAAATGACAACCAAGAGCATGGAGCAGAAGGAGCAGGAGTGGAGCACATGGTGGGCATCAAGGCTCTACGTCAACGACGGGACACTGAGTGTATGGGCAGAGGAGCAGGCTATCTTAAGAGAGAAAAAGAACTGGTGGTTCTATACCTTTGGAGAACGATACTGGACACGTGAGGATAAGGAGCAGCAATGGCGCGACTACTGGGAGGCCACACACGGGGAGGACTCAGAGCCCTTTGACGGCAACGAGAAAAAGCTCTGGTGGCGCAAGACATTTGGGGAAGAGTATGTGAAGCTAAACTAAGAAAAATACCAAAAAATATTCTGTGCACTTGTTTTTTCTTTGATCTTTTTTCTACATGGCGTCAATATCCACGTCTGGGATAGTGTCGTCGTCCTCCACGGCAGCCAGGTCTGCAAAGGCAGAGAGTGGTGCCTCCCTGAGGGCCCTGGACTCTGCAATGATGCGCGCCATGTCCTTGGACCACTGATCCACCTCATCAATGTAGTCCAGGACCTGCTCTTGCTCGGTCTTAAAAGGGAAGTGCATGCTCCATGTGCTGCTGTAACTCGTGGATGCGGAAGTCCAGTTCCACCTCTCAGTGGCAGAGTCCCACTCTGCTGTGCCGCCCCTAAACTGGGCGACCTCGTGCAGTGGGTGAAACTGCCAGCCGCAGCGGCAGAACTCAGGCCAAGAGCACTTCAGCGTAGGGCCACACGTGGGCTTTAGCTGCGCCGGTTCCTGTGCCTGTGGCTGCGCCTGTGCCTGTGGAAGGCTAGGCGCGGTGAGCGGAGAGATAGTAGGGCCCTTGTAGAGCAGGAAGCCGCCGCGCATCTCGTCGCCGTGGTCGCCGTCACAGCCAGAGTCTCGGTGGCAGTAGTCGCACCAGGGCTGGTTCTTCTCATACTCTGCCTGCTCCCTCTCCCAGTCAATCCAGTCCTCCTCTGTCAGGTGGTCATAGGGGCCAGCATTCTCTGGCAGGCAGTGCAGCTTGTAGTCCTCAGTGCTCCACCGTGGCTGCACCTGTGGCTGCACCTGTGGCTGCGCCTGTGCCTCTACCTCGTCAAAGGCGCCAGACTGCGCCAGGACGTCTGAGACCACTGTCGGCATGCGCTGAATGGGCGGGGGCTCGCTGAGCCTTGGCGAGGCTGGCGGGGTGATGTAGCTTGGCTCTCGAGCGGGAGACTCTGGGATATTCTGGGCCTCCCATGCCTCATACGCCTTCTCCACATCGCCCCCAAAGGTGCCCTCGATGATCTGGACAACGCTGGCATTCAGGTTCTTCTTGTCCTTCATGCCCTGGTTGGCCAAAGACCTGCGGTCTTGGAGGTCGTTGATGCCCATGTAGTCTTGCGCAGAGTAAAGCTTGGCAATGGCTGTGAGAAAGAGGGTATTGTTGGTGGGCCACTCGTTCGCCACCATCACCTCTAGATTAAGGACCTGCCCGACGCGGTGGTCCAGGAGATCCTTCTCACGTGCGCCCTGCTCTACCCTATCAAGGAGGCACTGGAGGACAGGGTAGTGCTGGGGTGCCTTGGCAATGGCCACCTGGAAGAGGTCAGGGTCAATGGGCCAGCTCTTAGTGCACGTCTGCATGTTCTCCATTGCAGTCTGAGATGCCATCGTAGAAGAAGGGGGGGGTGCCTAATTAGGGGGCAGGTTGCTATTCAATTTTTCAAAAATGAAAAAAGCTCTTTCCAACAGCCTTTTTCATTTGTTTCTTAATCCAGATTCTCAAAGTCACCCTTGCTGGCCAACGCCCTGGTCAGCTTCGGGCTGGCAAAGCCAGCGTCATCCTCCTGCTCTGGCACGGTGTCTGCGCTATCAGGCGGCAGAATGCGGTCGTGGCAGCTGACGCCCATGGGGCAGCAGCAGTCAGGAGAGCACTCACCGCCACGGCTATACACGGCCCACTTCTCCGCCGAGCCGCCGCCAGAAAAGGAGAGGCGGCTAGGGGCCTGGGGCGTAGCAAGGCCAGCGGCGACGGCGCGGTTGTGCGCAATGGTAGCATTGATGCCCGCGCAGAGGCAGCCACCCTCTGGCTCTGGGCCCCAGGCAAGTGGGCGCTGGCCGCTGTGCTCGAGGCAGGCACGGGAGTGGATATAGGGTTGGGGCTGTGCTGCTGCTGCGGCCGCCGCCTCTGCCGCCGCTGCCGCCGCTGCCTCTGCCGCCCCAGCCTTCTTGTTAGCCCGCTTGCGCGCGTTCTTCAGCGCAGCCTTGCTGCGCTGCTCTGCCTGGGGCTGCGTAGAGCCACCGCCAGAAGCAATGCGTGCTGCCTCTGCACCGCCAGGCATGCCCAGGAAGCCCCTGCTCATCATGCGGGGGTCCAGGCTGCGCTCTGCGTGCTGCTGCGCCATGACGTCAAAGGCGCGCGGGTTCAGGCCAAAGGCAGTGCTGCCGCCAATAGAAGCGTGCTCCTGCATGGGGTGCCTCTCGCGCATGTAGGGCTGGCAGAGCTCCATGGCGGCCTGGATGGTCGCATCAGGCTTCTTGCCGCCCAGGGGGGCGCGGACCAGCGGCTGAAGGGGCTGCCCAGGGAGAGCCGGCCAGCCCAGGGGGGCGCGGACCAGCGGCTCAAAGGGCTGCCCAGGGAGCGCCGGCGTGAAGGGAATGCCGTGCTGCTCGCACCACTCTGCCCAGGACATGCGCAGGCGCCGGCGCTCGTAGAAGCCCTGTGAGGCGCCCGTCAGCCGCACGCACGCCGGCTGCTCTCGGCCGTCATCCAGGGTGCGCGCGGGGAAGAGGCGGCGGCCAGTGCCCTCCTCGCCAGGATGCACGCCGCTGCAGCAGGCGCGAACCAGCGTGCCAGAGGCCTCATCAGTCAACTTGTAGTCGCAGTGGATGCCGCGCTTGCAGGGCTGAGGGGACTTGAGCTCTGGCTTGTCCAGCGCGGGGCTCTCGAACCAGCGGATCACGTTGTTGCTGATTGCGGAAGACATCTTGCTCAATAGGTATATTGAGAAAGGGGGTGCCTGTTTTGGTGAAGCAGGCAAAGTCAATTTTGGAAAATCAAATTGAGTATCTGATATGCTCTGATTCAATTCAAAGTATCTGAATTGAATTGACTCAGGCCGAATCAGATGTCCGTTTCCAAGGTAAATAAAATTGAATTGGACTCATCCTGTATATGAGGCACCCCCCCCCTCCACAACCAATAGCAAGCAAAATGGTCAAGTGCTCTGTCTGCAAGCAGGAGGGCCACAACAAGGCCAAGTGCTCCATCGCACCAACACCTGGTGCCGAGGCTGCAGCAGGACAAGCCCAGGCAGCCGTGCAAATTGAGATACCAGGAGTGATCCTCGAGCAGTTCGCCAAGCTGTCAGCACTCTGCGTTGAGGTGGCCAGCGGCCTGGGCAAGGGCCACGTGGAGGCGCACTACCAGCAGGCGCTGTGCGTGGAGCTGCAGGAGGCAAACATCCGCCACGTGGCAGAGGAGGTCATGCCCATCATGTATAAGGGCCGTGCTCTGGGCGGGACCTGCAACGCGCGTCTGGACATCATACTCCACAGCTTCCTGCCCTTCATCTTTGAGCTCAAGGCGGTGCCCTCCAGGATCGGCTCTATCCACCACTGGCAGTTGGTGCGCTACATGAGCCACAAGGGCATACCCTATGGCGCCGTGGTCAATTTCAACCAGTCCGAAAGGGGTCCACTGGAGATCCAGTTCATCGTGCATGACAGAGACACTCACTGGCTGTATGACCCTGCCACTCAGACGGGGCGCCCGCTTGTGGATTTCGCCATGGCACTGGCTGCGCCGGCTCCGCGCTCAGTGGCAGCGGCCTCTGGTGGCGCCTCAGTGGCAACTGGGACCACGGAGGCAGAGTCTGAGAGTGACTGGGACTGGGACGAGGAGGAGTGATAGCGACCAAGAAGTAAAAAGAGGTCATTGTGTGCAGGATGACTCTTTTTACTTGTTAGCTCAGATCGCGGGCATCTCCTCGCCAAAGTTCCAGCGCCACCAGATGCGCTTCTCATTCAAGACGAACCGGTCAAACTCAACCTCAGACAGGCGGCCGTCATTGATGCACCCAACAGAGCGCCACCAGCGGTTACACAGGATATGCCTGATCTGCGTGATAAGCTGGTAGTCCAGCTGCTCCTGCATGGGTGGGCGGCAGACGGGCTCACCAACTGCCACAAGGCGCCGAAACCATGTAATAAGTGATGGCATCTTTGCTATAACGTAGCCAGCTGTAAGAACGGGGTGCAGCAAGCCGCTCAAGCCAGATACTCAATTTTCGCCCAGGTAATTGTAAATGAAAAAGAGCAGCCCTGTTGGCTACCCTCTCTCGTTTTTGTTCTTTATTATATTTCTAGCGGAGCCTGGTCACGCTGCGAACCACGAAGACGGCGGAGTTAGGATCTGCCATGTTCTTGTAGCCCACATAGAGGCGGTTAACTGTCTTGCCCACGTCGGTCTTGGGCAGGTTGGCAGTCTTCTTGCCGCCCTTCATGGCCATTACCTGGTCGTAGCGCAGCACCTCTGGTCCCTTGGTGGTAGACGTCTGGTAAAAGCCGTCCTTGAGGCTTGGCATGTGGATGCCCTTGGCCTTGGCCCTGGCCGCCTCGAAGGTGTCGCACTCGTGCCAGACGGCCTTATAGTCATCCTCGTTCTTCTTCTCGCGCGCCTTTGGCTGGGCTGCCGTCATGCTGCCCCCACCGCCGCCGGCTGGCGTGGTATAGGAGCGCATAACCGGCATCTCGTGGGCGCCGCCACCCACGCGCGCGTCCTGAACACGCTGGCCAGCCATCTTCTTGTCAAGCCGGCCGATGGGGATGTCCGTCAGCGGCGGCGGGCCGCCCGCAATGACCTCGCGCCAGAAGCCAAGGTAGTTGGTGACCGTCTGCTCACTGGAGAAGACGATTGTCTGCTTGCTCTTGCGGTAGCCGCAGGCGCGGCCAAGGAGGCTCTGGAGGTTGGTGTCGTCCTTCCCGCCCACGCGGTCATAGAGCACGCCGACGTGGGTGTCGGTCATGGTCTTTGAGGCGTAGAACATGTTCTTGAGGAGAATAAAGGTGTGGCGCTCGGGCACAACCTCCAAGAGCCCGTTGATGTCGTCCATCTTGACAGAAGACTCCTCATCACTGACCTCTGGCCTCTCCTTAGAGTCCCAGGGAATGACGTCGCAGCCAGGAAAGGCCTCCGTGAGCACTGCGCACGCCTGGGCCTGCTTGCCATGGCTTGGGCGGATAATGTGGTAGAGGGGCCTCGGAAAGGCCATGACCACGCGCTTGAGCTGGGCCACCGCGGTTGCGTTTGCCTTGCCACTGACAACCAGGTTCTGTGTGGGGCGAATGCGGTTAGCTGCAGAAAGGGTCTCCACAGACTGGTAGTCCTCGCTGGTCTGAAGGCGGACCACGCGCGCTGCGATAGGGCAGGCGCTATCGCTCATTACCACGCCCTTGGCAGGGTCCGTTGCGCTAATGGTGAGGAAGCGCACGTTGCACTCATCCCACCTGTCGCGGGGGCAGAGGCGTGCTACCTCTGCATAGACCATGCCAGGCCTGTTCCCCGTAGAAGAGGCAATATGACTCTCGTCCAGAACGATTAGCACATTGGAGAGGACACCGCCTGCGGCAAGAGAGTGAAGAGCAGCAATGATCTTGGGCAGGCCGCCGCTGTGCTGCACGCCACTGCGCACCCCCAGGGGGAGGCGCTCCCTGGTCTGCTTGAGCCACGCGTTGTCGCTCATGCCCGTGATGATGAACATGCGGTCTGGCGTGATACGCAGCAACCTGGCGTTGGCGAGCATGAGGCGGATCAGGGCCGTGACCACGCCAGTCTTGCCTGCCTGCATCTCTGCTGCCAGGTGAACCCACGAGCGCTGGACCTGTGCGACGAAGAAATAGAGAAAGCACTGCATGGCCGCCAAGACCTGGGGCTCGTGGGGATCGTTAGACGCCTCCGCCTCGGCCACAGACCAGCCAAACTCGGGCACCCAGAGGGTGGTGGTAAAGCCTGCAGTAGACATCTGCAGATCAGCGTCAGAAAGCGCAGAAGCAAAGCTCTGGGTTGCCATTGTGTCTGATTGCAAAAGGCAGGGGGGGGGGTAACTGCAATGGTGGTATGTGGCTATTCAATTTTTTCGTCTGACCCTGGTGGCATTACAGGCTGTCACAGGCTCTGAAAAAAATTGATTTACCCAGGACCAGAGGCTAAACCGGTAGCAGCTGCCTGCTGGGGCGGGGCAAGTCAATTTTCCCCCAGACCCCTAGGGGGCGCCAGAGGCAAAATAAAATTGAATGGCCGGCCGAGGGTAAGGCTGTTACCCCCCCTTCCTACTCTATACTCTTGTCACTGCACAAGAGTATATAGTAGTGAAGGTCCTAGCAATCAGTCATCATGCCTAAGAAGATGAACACGAACAAGGCGGCAGCGGCCGTCTACCAGAACGCCAAGGCCATCGAGGAGTTCAAGCGTAATGGCGGCCTGATGGCTGGCGCCGTGACGCGTGCCCTGGGCAACCGTGGCTTCGAGGTGCAGCTGCGCGTGGCCGCAAAGGGCGAGAGCAGCCACGGCGTTCTGGTCCAGGCCACGCCCCGCACCCTGTTCCAGGGCGGCAAGAAGGCGCCTGTCCGCATCGCCGTTGGCCATGTCGTCCTGCTGGCTGGCGAGCTCAAGGCCAAGGACTGCGGCCTGCAGCGCCCGCTGGAGATTGTGGCGCGCCTGGATAGCAAGGACGAGGTCCGCGAGCTAATCAAGCTGGGCCTCATGAGCCCTGCCGTGCTGGGCATTGCCGAGACTGCGGGCGCCATGGCGAACGCCGCGGCCGAGGTTGCCGCAGATGACCTGTTTGACTCGGATGACTCTGACGGCGACTTTTGGGCCGCGGGCATGAAGGACGTCAAGGGTGGCCTGAAGGCGCAGCGCCAGGCGGCAGAGGCGGTGGCCACCATCACGGCGCGGGTCGCCACGCTCAAGAGCCAGAAGGGGCGCAAGGGCATTGACGGCGGCGTGGAGGCCGGCGACCTGGCAGACCCTGCACTGTTCGCTGACCCTGACTACGAGCGCTTCAAGCGCTGGCGCGCACACAAGGCGACTGCTCGCGCGATGGCTGGCGGCGGCTCCAGCGCAGCGGCGGTGCCCGTGGCAGCAGTGGCCCAGCCAGAGGCCGTCCAGACCATGGCAGAGCTGATGCTGCAGTTCAAGCTGGAGAAGGAGGCTGCGCTGCACGCGGCAGACCAGGCGGCCATTGTGGCTGCAGCAGAGGCTGGCCAGCGCGCGGCAGAGGTGAAGGCGTGGGCAGCCAAGCAGGGCGCCAAGGCGAACTGGGACGACGAGGATGACGAGGTGCGCATGGAGGACCTCTAGACACAAAGCATAAAACGGGACCAGCAGGAGTCTGGTGAAAACGAAGAAAGAGAGGAGGGTAGCCTGCGGGTTGCCCTTTTTTCATGCCGCTACTGAATAATCAATTTTTTCAGAGCATAGGGCTGCCAAGAAGCGTCCGTACGTGAAAAAGGGTGGCCTAGCCACCTCTTCCTCGTTTTGTGCACGGCTCTACACTCGCTTACCATTCGCTTATTTTAAGGTCTTCCGACCGGTCTATACCCATACTCTGCCGCCTTCCCAGGGGCGGTGGTAACTTTTGGTGCCTTAGCTCTGGTTCGCTCACGCTTCGCTGCGACTTTTTACTGCTTTGTTGTTTTTTACCAGCGGCCACCACGCTGCTGAGCGCCGCCGCGCTGCTGCTGGCCGCCCTGCTGCCTCTGGCCGCCGTGCTGTTGGCCGTGGCCGCGCTGGCCGCCAGCCAGGGCGCTGAAGCGGCTCTGGGCAGCAGTCTGCTGCTGCGCCTGAGAGGGACCCTCCTCGCCAGCCATGCAGAAGATCAGGCGGTTGTCTGCCTTGACACGCAGGGTGCCAGCGCAGGCAGCGGCCCACTGCGGCTCGTCAGGGTGGACGTAGATGCAGGTGTGGTGCTGCTCGTGGTTCCAGCAGCCAGCCAGCTTCTCGCCGCAGGTGCGCACGCCGGCGTCACCGGGCTTGGCCAGGCGTGCCACCATCTTACCGGTGCCAGCCATGCGCCCGTCGCGGCGGCGCTCCTGCTCCTCCACCATGATGATGGAGGCAGAGCAAGTGTTCTGGCCAGCCGGCAGCTTGGCAGAGCAGTTGGCGCAGATGCGCTGCTCAAAGAGGCTGGCATACTTGCACGGGCGCGGCACGCGGAACTTCATGGCGCCGTGATCGGTCCACTTCTCCTCCTTGCGCGCGACCTTGCTGCAGATGACCTTGGCGCCGTCGGCTGCGTCGCGCAGGGCCTCTGCCTCCTTGCGCGCTGCACGCACCTCGGGCGTCTCCGTGGCGTAGTAGCGCATGTCCTCCAGGAACGTGATGTCCCCAAAGGAGAGGCAGCCGCGGTGCTGCAGCCAGGCGACGCAGGCAGCGGCCGTGCTGGCGCTGTCCCACTCCAGCTCCATGGCGTGGCTTGCGCTTGCGCCAGCCGTCCAGCCAGCGGGCGCCGTCTGGGCCATCAGCCAGGAGCCGTGGGCGCACTCCCAGGGTGCGACGTAGCTGCCGTCACCCAGGTGGTCGCCGCCGTCGCGCAGGCACTCCATGTGCGAGCAGCCCTTGCCGCACGCACCGTTTTCAAACTCCACAAGGCCCTTGGGGGCCCAGACCCCCACTGCAATAGCGTTATCCCATGCGGAGGACATTTTTGCGTTGAAGGCTTGAAGGGTGTTGGTTCTGATGTATGGTATCAGAGGGGGGG
>Ga0114976_10002833_pt1 | contig 10850 bp, 13 predicted proteins | sample S_130805_EF_Meta_FD_87319 | JGI IMG/M metagenome (GOLD analysis project Ga0114976, IMG submission 87319) | Freshwater microbial communities from Lake Simoncouche, Canada to study carbon cycling - S_130805_EF_MetaG | ecosystem: Environmental > Aquatic > Freshwater > Lake | place: Lake...
AGAAAAAAGCAAAGCCCTATTATTGTCTGTTTAAGCAATGTTTAAGCGTAAATAATATATATATATATATATATATGTATTATATATTTTTTATATTTTGTGGGATAAAGATAAATATGTTATAATTTATTTTATATTATTGAAAAATTGATTGCAATATTTTGAATAATAAAAGCAGAGATATACAGATTTGTTGCTCCTTTGCAGTCATAAATCGAGTATATATAAAGCCAATTGCAAAAGTTGCAAAGTAAACGTCAAGTAAACGTCAAGTAAACGAGACACACATACCAACGAACAGAACAATGAATAGTTCTATCAATGCGAGCAGTAAGAATGCATATCATACCTTTACAAATGTCGAATTCACAGGAGCTTTTGACAGGATAGTTAATAATGACCTAACTTATCTATGCTATTATCACCTTTTCATTAAATTTGGCGACAAGGTCTATATAGAAGTTAAGGATGTAGGTGAGATTGTGATTTCATTTGCAGAACTTCAGCAGAATATGTATTTGAAATATTATTATGACCTTTCGCTAATGCTTACAAACGACAAGCATTCTGTTTGTCAAGAACTTAAATATAGTAGCGAATATAACGATTATCAGTTGTATAACGAAGCGAGGTTCTGGTCGATTGATACAGCTTCTATTGAGAATGATATTCTCTACAATCAATTGAAGGTAATCCCTTATGATAATAACTGCTATTACAAGATTAACCCATATGATCTGGTGAATATGGAATACACCTCTCCTGAAGATTTAAATATCTTTGAAACTATTTATATGATGAAATATGAGTTTGAAAATAATACGTTTGAAAATATTGGGGTCAATTACTACAACCTTGTTAGTGAGTATAAAGCAAGTTTAATAATGAAAAAAGAAGTCGAAGAACTAACGGCGCATATTGGAAATCTTTGAGAATATGATATAAATGACGATATATACTAATTATTATCTTGCATATGTTGTGTTAATATTATATATATGTTAAATATATTTATTTTTTTATTACACTCAAATGGTTTACACCCTTGAAGATTTAAAATGAGACAAAATATAAAAAAAATGATTTTCTTTTATATATTTTTTATCACTATGGTGTATATTTACGCTCTAAAGTTAAAATGTGGTAAATATTATATTGGTAAAACATCAAACCCTAATTTTCGCATTGAAAGCCATTTTAATTCAAAAGGTTCAGAATGGACTAAAATATACAAACCTGAAAAAATATTAGAACTTGTAAAAGGAGATGATTATGATGAAGATAAATATACAAAAATTTATATGGATAAATATGGAATAGATAATGTTAGAGGCGGTTCTTATACATCTGTAAAATTAGATAAAGAAACTAAAAATCAACTTGTAAAAATAAGTAATAGTACCAATAACAGATGTTTTAATTGTGGTAAAGACGGTCATTTTGCAATAAAATGTCCTGAAACCAAAAATATTATACAAAATAATGTTAAATGTTATGTTTGTGGGAAAAATGACCATAAAAAAGAAGAGTGTACGTCTATCTATTGGCATTGTAATAAATGTTATAAGGAATTTGATACAAAAACATCATGTATTAATCATGAAAAATATTGTCATTATGAAGTGAATTGTTATAAACTTTAGTTTGAGCATTTATTTATAGTATTCTCAATATTATTTTATCTTATTTATTTTGTCTCATTTTAAATCTTCAAGGGTGTAAAAATTGATTAAATGTTCTAAATAATAACAAGTCAAATCATAAATACGATGAACGGCACTATCAGTTCCGCCAACAGCTTATACGATTATCATATAGTATCAAATGCAGAGTTCTCTGGCGTTCTCGATAAGTTTAAAGTATATGGTTATACTCGAACATTAGGCACTCCACTTGAATTGACGATTACCCATGTTAGTTATATGTTCGATTATCACATTTTCATTAAATTTGGAGAAAAAGTCTATATGGATGTTAAGGGCATTGGCGATGTTGTTATTTCATTTGCAGAACTTCAAAAAAACAAGTATTGGAAATATTATTATGATTTGTCGCTTATGCTCACAAACAACAAGCATCTGGTTATCAAAGACCTTGAATATAACAGCAGTTTTTACGACCCTTATATATATGAAGAAAAGAGGGTCTGGTCTATTAATACAGCATATATTGACGGAAGCTATGATGCCAAAACCAAGTATGTTGTCGAAAACGAATATAATTGCTATTACAAGATTAATCCTTATGATTTGGAGAATATGAAATATACTTCACAAAAAGATTTAAATAACTTTAAAACTATTTATATGTCGAGATACGAAGTTAGATACAAAATTTTTAATAAGAAGAGTATTTACTATTATAATTTAGTTTTAGACTATTTATTAAGTTTTATGGAAAAAGAGCTTGACGAACTTTCTGCAATATTTGAAGATAAAAAGAATGTTATTAATCTTGTTGCACTGAATGATAAGGAGGGTATGAATAGCGATATATTAATGGCGATATATTCATATATTGTAAGTCCAGAAGGGAATACAAAATATGCTCCGTATATTTCTAAACCTGAAACCTGTAATCGTTTAGAACTCGTTGCACAGATATTATCTTCTTAAATATTGCATAGAGGTTTAGGTTAGAAATGTTGATGAAAGTTTATGTTGTATTTTTATATTCTAATTAAAGTGTAATAAAGTGTAATTTTTCTTATTAAGTATTATAAAATTATGTAGTTTTATAATATATATATATATATATATATTTATAGAAGATGATGTTGAAAAACGATAAAAAAACAGAAATATTATTTAGTAAATCATCTAGTCCGCGTCTACCTAAAAAATATACAAAATCGCCTGCAAGAAGTAAACCTGAAAATTCTCCTGCAGAAAGAAGAACATCTGTAAATTCTCCTACAGAAAGAAGAAAACCATCAAATTCTCCTGCAGAAAGAAGAACATCTGTAAATTCTCCTACAGAAAGAAGAAAACCATCAAATTCTCCTGCAAGAAGAAAACCATCAAATTCTCCTGCAAGAAGAAAAGCGGTAAGTTTACCTAGCAGGATGCCCATATCATCCCGAACATCCCGAACATCACGAACATCACAATTACCATCTTATAATTCGGGTTCACGTGTATTCTCAAATGATATATATAAGTTTCAACATAAAAATCTAAATGCTCGTAAAATCCAACAATTTATGAAAGACAAAATTATTATTAATAAGAATACTTTGAAAAATCGTATAAATCGTTACAAAATACTTACAACCCGACTTTCATTAGTAAAAGATGGCGATTGTTTAGAAGAAAAAATTTTTAATGAGGAGAATGGGTATACTATTAGAAACATTATAAATCTTAAAAAAAAGATAGGAATGGAAAGCAAACATGGCACAATATACCTAACACATATTCCAAATTTATTAGGCACATATTCTATTGCATCTATTGCAACAAAGGTAATGAAGTCTAATAATGGAAATAATAGAGAAGTTTCCATTATGAAGAAAATAACAAATGATATAATTTTAAAGAAACTTTCAAGACACTTTCTTATGATATATTACAGTTCAGTTTGTGCCCAAGAAATACCAGAAATACCAGAAAAAATAAAATCTATGAATGTTGATAAACTTACAGACATAGTCCTTAAAATGCTTTGTGAAAGGCGCAATATTCAAAACAGAAGACTTATTAGTGTTAATGAACTTGCAGATGGAGACCTTAAAATGCTTTGTGAAAAGCGTGATATTTTAGAAGATGATGAATTGATATTTAACTTATTATTTCAAGTGTTCATATCAATTGCAACATTTCAAAATAGTGTAGGTTATATGCATAATGATACGCATTATGGAAACTTTTTATATCAACATAATAAAGAAAAAGGGTATTACCATTATGTTTTTAATGGCACTAATTATTACTTGAAATCTTGCATGTATAATATAATTATATTTGATTTTGGTATTTCAACCGATATTGACGAAGAAAATGGTGTTCAAAATTTATATTACGATTATGAAAGAATACTAAAAGTGTTTATGAAAAAAGGGCATGGTTGGGGAATTTATACGGATTTACCAAAAGATGCAACAAACAAAAAGGTTATAGAAATATATACTCAAATAAGAGTATTAGCATTTGGTGTCTCATCTACTGAATATTGGAGACCTTTTGCAAAAGACTTCTTTGCTAAAATAATTGAGACAATATTATTAATATATACTCCACAAGATATGTTTATTGAAGAAAAACGTCCATCAAATGTTATAAACAATATTCCTTTTATAATATAAAATTACAAAATAAGCAAACGAGTATATACGAGTATATATTACACATTTAAGTCAATTAGAAGTGAATAAGCTAAACATAATCCATGACCGAATGCTTCATTATTATCATTTAATAATTTTTCTAATTTTTCAATACACATAATACATATATTATTATCGTTGCAATCATTTTTTGGTAAGTATCATAAAATAATGGTATATAAAAATGTATTATGTTGGTGATACTGAACGGGTTCTCGGTGATACTGAACTGGAACTACGAACTTGAGGACGTTTGTTTCCAGATGAAGGAAGTTTGTTTTTCTTCGAAGGCAATGTAAGAACAGTGGGATTAGCTTTTGCATTTGGATTTTTTGCAATAAGACGTGGGCTTGTTTTTAATCTTTGTGCAAATCTATTTGGAAGTGAAAGGAAATTATTTTTAGGCAAAGGTAATGTAAGAACAGTGGGGAGGGATTTAGCCCTACGATTTGGTGAAGATAATCTATTATATATTTATAAAATTTTATTTATAATTTTTAATTATTAATAATATAATATTTTCTATGCAAATATAAATATGTTCCATTTTTAAATAATATTTTAAAAAATTGATTAATACGATTTAAACAAATAGTAAAGCCATAAATTTGTTGTATCGCAAAACTTGCTGATATACAAAGGAAAACTTCCGTTTCGTCAACGACACCAGACAGCTTCCAATAAGCAAAAAAGACTAACGCAACACAATGCTCCAATATATCTATCATTACATCAAGGATATGGAGTTTTCAGGAGTTTTTGATGCGGGGTTCAATCCGAAAAGAAGCGGAGACAATATCATCTATCTCAAATACTTCTTGTTTATCAAGTTCAGAGACCTTGTATATATTGATATTAAAGGGGTGGGGGCAATCATCATTCCGTTTGAAGAGCTTATGATACACAAGTATTTGAAGATGTATTATGAGCTTTCGCTCATTCTTACAGCAAACAAACACAAAATCATAGAAAAAAGAAGTGCGGATTATCAGTATACTGCAAAATACAACAAGACTATCTACAAGGAAGAAAGAGATTGGTTTATAGATTGTGCATATTTTGTCGAAGACTTTTCTACGAAAATTAAAAAGATTGATACTGGTAAATATTATTGTTTCTACGCCATAAATCCAAATGATTTGAGAAATATGAAGGTTTCAAATGCTATTGAAATCGATATGTTTTACAAAACCTTGTATATTCGCTACGGATATGAACAAGGAAGAATTTACAAAGGGTTGTTTGAAGATTATACAAATCTTCTTCTCGAATACAACATTAAATTAATAGGCAAGGAGGTTGAAGAAATCTCGGACAGTCAAGAAGACGATAAAAATATAAATAACCTTCTTGTGCTTAATAAGAAGGATGGTATGAACCCAGATATATTCCGTATATTCTATAATAGTATTATTAGCACAGAGGGACAAAAGAAATTCGACAAGTATGTTGCTTTGTAAAATTGCATCACACCAGATGCTCTTGTAGATTATGAATATTATTTATTTTATTTATTTATTTATTTTATTTATTTATTTTATTTATTTTATTTATTTTATTTATTTATTAATTAGAAAAATGATTAATTAACTAATATCTATCTAATTAATGATGGAACTTTCCTGTTTCACTATAATGTCCAAAAATTTTAAGAATGATAGGGTTACTTATTTCAAAAGCGTGATATTCATCAAGTTTGACAACAAAGTATATATTGAGGTTTCAAATACAGGGTCATTGTTTGTCATTTTGCCTTTTGATGAACTAATGAAACACGAGCAGTTAAAGATTTACTACAAATTATCTCTTGTTGCAATTGGGAAGCCTAATAATGACCCTCGTTATTTTGGAAGTGCAAACCCAGATTATGTTGCTAAACAATATGAAAAGAATTATGATATATATATAGATACTATTTATATTGTTGAAGACCCATTAACGCGCAATATAGAAGCAAAGAAAGGTAATTGTTATCAATCGATTAACCTTGAAAAATTGAAAAAGATGAAAGTTTCTACTGATGCAAAAATTGAGGAGTTTTTTAACAATTACAATAGTAAGTATGCATTTGAAGAAGAAAACTTTGAAGAGAGGGCGACTGCTTATAACACCTTCGTAAATGCATTGTAGGGAATGCTATGAAAGTATGCAAGAATAAAAGAATAATATTTATATTTTTAGATAAACCGCATTTTTTAATTCTATAATATCATTTTTAATATTATTAATATCTAGCATATTTTGTATTTGCTTCTTGAGGTCGTCAATATCATCTCTCTTATTTCTACTATTAATTTCTACCATATCTTTAACAATTGCCTTTAACTCATTAATTTCTTTTTTTAGATTTGAAACTTCGATGTCCGAATACTTGGTTTCATAGTTGTTTTTCTTTATATTTTTTTTGTATATTGCGTCCTCAATACTTCTCTTGTTCATCCTCGTTACTTCCTCAATATACTCTGCATCATGACGATTTTCTTGATACATTCGTATAGCGATTACTTCAAGTCTTGCTGTAATTGCACCATGTGTCCTTTTGTGTTTTTTGGCAATTTCTTCAATCTCTACATTATTTCGTATGTTTTCTAATAAAGCAACTTCTTCTATATCAGTCCATTTACACCCCATATTTGTAGGTATATCCTTGTCTGGGTTCACACTCCTATATTTTTCAATACATCTGCTTTTATAGGTCGCTAAAGACATTTAGAATAAGTTATATTGAATAGTAAATAACATTAAACTTTATATATATATGCACGTTATGTTGCAATTACTTACAATACCTTGTTAATGCTTTGTAAAAGAATAATATTTATATATGAATTGTATTCCATATATTATATAATACAATATATATATATATATATATGCCTTCTTCATATTTAGATTTGTTGCCAGAAGATATTATAGTGCATGTCTACAGAATGCTATATAAATCTATATTAAATGATATGAAAAAAGATAGTAAATATAAAAATATATCATGGTTTAATAAATTACTTGAAATAACAAAAAACCCATATATCGATAATTTAAATTATTATGATTTCGTTAAGAAGTTTTATGGAAATAATATTATAAATAAATATAAAGATTATGAAATAGATTATAATGCCATATTATATAATATGTCATTATATTATAAATCATATTACATAAAACCATTAGAAATATATATAAATAAGATTGAAATATTTAATTTTGTTATATATAATTTATACAATAACGACAAAAAAAGACATGCTTTATTTAATATAACATATTTTGCCACTATAAATTATCCAGGAGTTAAAAAAAATGCAAATAAAAATGGGTTTATATTGGAAAGAGAACAACCATTCAGATGTTTGGCAGAATTACACCGACCGAAAAGAAAAATGAGACAAAAATATTTATTTTTTATGTTGTTCTACCATTTTATCTAATTATATTAAATGTATTTAAAAATAATTAATATAATAATATATAACATTATGGATATTACTAAACTGATAGAAGAAAATGAAAATCTTAAAACTGAAATTATAGAATTAAAGGAACAATTAAAGAAATATACTTATGGTAATACACATAAACGATATTATGAAAAAAATAAAGAAAGAGTAAAAGAAGGTGGTGCAAACTATCTTAAAAAGTTAAAAGAGGAGAACCCTGATAAATTAAAAGAATACAGAAGAACCGCTTATCTAAAGAAGAAGAATAAGTCGAAAGAAGTCATGTTATAAATACATCTCTTGATAAATAATATATTTAATCATTTTAAATATATCATAATTTAAATGATGTGTTATAAATATATAATATTTATGTAAATAATCATCTTTAATCCTTTTAATTTTTTCGTTATTATTTTTAATAATATTTAATAAAACATTTAATAGTTCATCGTCGGTAATTTTATATTCGTCTATATAATAATGATATTTTTGTTGTATAATATCATTATCATTCTTTATCTTAATTTTCATTAATTGTTCTTTAATTTTATCTTTCCTTTGTTTCTTTTCTTTTCTTAATCGTTCTTCTAACTTTTCCTTATCCTTTATTGTTTGTTCTTCTTCTTTCCTTAATCGTTCTTCTAACTTTTCCTTATCCTTTATTGTTTGTTCTTCTTCTTTCATTGATCTTTCCTTATCTCTTTGTTTATACATAAATAAAGCGATTAAATAATTAGAACACATATAATCATAATCATTAATTACATTAATCTCTTTATAATATTCTTCTTTTATAATAGCATCATTATAATTATTAATTTGTTTTAAATGAAACTCTATGTTCTTACACTTTTTTCTATATGGATATGATATAAATAATTCATCATATTCTTTGCAAAAATCTTTAATATATACTATTTCTATTTCTTGACCTTTGCTATTATAACTATCCAATTTTACTTTTAATAGAACATCATAACCAGTATCTAAATATATATGTCCTTTATTACTATTGTATATTGGTATATCATTTTTACCAATAAAATCAATATATAATTTACCTTGAAATACCTTAATTCTTCCCTTTCTATTTTCAAAAGATAATATCCAATTTATTTTATTATCTTCTTTAACATATTTTTCAATTTTATTTATGGTATTTTCTGATTGATGACTATGTCTAATCATAATTATATAATTATCATCACTAATTTGCTCTAGTTTGACATTAAACCAATAAGGTTTTCTATATTCGTTTTTAAATAAATCAAACCACTTTTTATAAAAATCTATATTAAACTCTTTAAAATCTTTGGATGCAGAACATTCAGTATTTTTAGAATGACGAAAATGCGGTTGCCTTACTTTCGAATTAACAAATGACACATTATTATCATTACAATTATCACCATTATCAATACATCCACCACATATAAATCTTAATGATTTATTATAAGTATTTTTATAATTTTCATATCTAATATTTATTGATATTATAATTTCACCTGTAATTTTATCAATAGCATAAAACATTTTAGATAATACTACTATTCTTATAATTTTTCTTATATACCAGAATATCAATTTTTATTTTTTGAAAAACTATATAAGGATATTTACATATATACTATATAGATATATACATAATGAAGAAACCACCTGATAAGTATAAATGTATTAAATTACCGATTACTTCTATTCTTAATAATATTGAGGAAAGCCAAAAAATATTTAATACCATTCAAGATGCAGTTTATAGAACTAATTATATTACTACAAAAACGAGTTTGTTATTGAGATTATGGTGTTTAGAAAAATACTATAATGGTATTGATATACCTTTAATTAACGAAAATACTATTAAAATGTGTATGAAATCACTTATATTACCATCGAGTGGTCCTAAACCTAAAAATAATAATCTAATACTTTTAAATGAGTTTAAAAACTTACATAATTTTACATTAGAAGATGGTGTTAATTTATCTTCTATTTTAGATTATTATGCTATTACAATTTTAACTTCTATTGAAACCAATATTAAAATGCATTTTTTTGACTATGTAAATCGTTTTATAAACTCTTATTTCAAGGTCTTATACAAGGATGACATTACTAATAAGGAGTTTAAAAAGCAGTTATTTAAAGATTTATATGTTGTCAAAAATGATATATTAAATGGCACTTTGAAAGCAAATGTTAAGTTCCATAATTGGATAAATGAAAATCGTTTCAAGATAGTTCCAGAAGAATTTGAAATCAATTATTATTATGATGTTAAAGCGACACCTCAAAAGTATCTTAAATACATGATTTTTATGAATATTGAATTAGAAAAAATAGAGGGTAAAATGTATCAATTCTTTCCCTTACAATCATCTATAATTCCAAGACATATTCAAATTGATACTAAAGCAATAATAGAACTTTTAGTAGATAAAGAAAAAAAGCAATATTTAGATAATGTAGAATTAAACAAAGAGTTCTTATGGGACAAATATTTTAATATAACTCAAAAAATAAAAGATTATAAGTTTGATAATACTATTATTACTGATGGTTATGCAACTTCTTTAAGATTTATTCATAATGATTATATCGAAGGTGAAAAGATTAAAAAAGAAAAGATGAAGAAAGGGCGAAAAGATGCAAGAGAAATGACAACAGAAGATAAGGAAAAAAAGAAATTGGATAAAAAAATATTACAAGATGAAAAGAAAGAGTTAAATAAATTAAAACAAAAGGATAAACCTAAAAAGATTGAAAAAATACAAGAGTTTCCCTATATTGATGATGTTGAAAAAGTAGATTTAGAAGGAAAACATATTTTTATTGATCCTGGTAAAAGAAGTTTATTTACTATGATGGATGACGATGGTAAGTTTTACTCTTATACTAACAAACAAAGAGTAAATGAAACCAAAAGACTAAAATATCAAAACATTCTTAAAAAATATAGAGATGAATTAGAAATTACATCAAAAGAAAATGAATTATCAGCATATAATTCTAAAAGTTGTAATATAAATAAATATAGAGAATTTATAACTAAAAAAATAAACACTAATGAAGTATTATATAAA
>Ga0114976_10002835_pt1 | contig 10845 bp, 10 predicted proteins | sample S_130805_EF_Meta_FD_87319 | JGI IMG/M metagenome (GOLD analysis project Ga0114976, IMG submission 87319) | Freshwater microbial communities from Lake Simoncouche, Canada to study carbon cycling - S_130805_EF_MetaG | ecosystem: Environmental > Aquatic > Freshwater > Lake | place: Lake...
AGAACCTATTCTAATTTCTGCAAATTGTTGGGTGTTAATAAAAATAACATTACTCAAAGTTACGATATTCCATTTTTGCCGGTTGAATTTTTTAAATCTAAAAAGATATATTTGGATGCTTTTAAAGTTCAGGAATTTTTTAGTAGCAGTGCAACTACTGGCGCAATTTCCTCTAAACATTATTACCATTCGTTGCACTTGTATGAACAAAGTTTTTTTAAAAGTTTTGAGAATTTTTATGGAGAGGTGAGCAACTACAATTTTCTTTGTTTGCTACCATCGTATCTAGAGAGAGAAGGTTCTTCACTAATATACATGGCTAATAAATTTATAGAGAAAAGCAATTTGAATTCAAAAAAAAGTGCTTTCTTTTTGAATAATTTAGAAGAGTTAAAAAACAGGCTAGAACAAATTATTAGGAACAACGAAAAGTTTATTTTGCTGGGAGTTTCCTTTGCTTTACTTGATTTTTCGGAAAAATATAATGTTGATTTGTCATCAGGAATTGTAATGGAAACTGGCGGTATGAAAGGCAAAAGAAAAGAATTGATAAGAGAGGAGTTGCATCAATTATTAATGGATTCTTTTAATGTAAATGAAATTCACTCTGAATATGGAATGACGGAACTGTTTTCGCAAGGCTATTCAAAAGGTTTGGGCGTTTATAACTGCCCACCTTGGATGAGAATATTGGTAAGAGACAATACAGACCCCAAAAAGTATTTAAACAATAACAATAGCGGTTGCATTAATATAATTGATTTAGCAAATATGTATTCATGTCCTTTTATTAGCACTCAAGACATAGGGAAGAAACAAGACAATAATTCTTTTGAAGTTTTAGGTAGAATGGATCAGTCGGATATTAGAGGATGTAATTTGATGGTAGTATAGGAGAATGGAAAAAATTACTACTCCAAAACAAGCCTTAGAAAGAGCAAAATGGCTATGTGCAAAGCAGGAAAGGTGCCAATCCGAGATATATAAAAAACTAAAAGAATGGGGCATTGAAGAAGAAAATTCAGAGGAAATAATTACACAACTTATAATCGAAAATTTTATTGATGAAAAGAGGTTTGCGCAGTTATATAGCAGATCAAAATTTAATCAATTGAAATGGGGCAAAATTAAAATTTCATACGAGCTCAAACAAAAAGGAATATCAGAAAAATATATTCATTATGGATTACAAGAAATAGACAACAAAGTTTATATAAAAACTCTCCAAAAAGAAATAGAAAAAAAAACAAAAGAATTAAAAGAAAATAATACCTTTATTCTTAAAAATAAGCTCATTAAGTATTTCTACTCAAAAGGTTATGAGCCAGAATTAACTATTGAATTACTAAAATAATTTTAATAAAAGAATAAAATGAGTTGGCTGCATCAATTATTAAACTCACTAAATACAGATGAAATTAATTCGTTGCAATCCATTTCTTTTAGGGGAAAAGAAAAAGAAGTTTTTAAAATTTATTTAGCCCATCTAAATTTAAATACTCCCGAAAAGGAAGAAATTTGCACACGTTTAGAAATAACAAATACACACCTCTACAAAATAAAATCTGTATTGGTAAATAAAATTTACAGACACTTTTTTAAAGAGGATGTATTAATGTTGGTAGAGTTTCTCTTATCACGCCAATTGTATAATCTTTTAAAAACAGAAATTCTTCAAATCATAAAGGAAATTGAGAATTCAAAATTTTTAAACAAAGAAAAGATTCTATTAGAATTGTATAAAAAAGCAATTGATTTACCCTATAGTTGTTACGACGAAAAACTAGTTAAAATTGTAAGTGAAAAGTATTTAAATTTCAAGAAAGATTCTAATGAAGCTGATAAAAATTATATCATTTTTCATAAATTATTTGCAGACTGCAATAGGTTTGCGGCAGCTAAAAAACCAGAAAAACATTTTTCACTAAATGAGAATAACCTTTTTGAATTTGAAAAAGAACTCATTCAACAAAAGCATCAATTGGCTTTGTATTATTTATACAGAACATTTATTAGTTTTTACACTTATTACGATCCAAATCCAGAATTACAATTGGTTTACCTTGAAAAAGCAATTAGTTTAAAGGGAGAAATTAAAAAGTTTTTCTCTATTGATATTGGCGTGTTCCTGGAGCTATTAAAAGCAGATACTTTGTTTAGCAATAAAAGGTTTGCAGAGGCATATAAAATATACGATTCTATTTTTTCTAAAGGAGTAGAAAAAGAAATGTATGGCTATTTTTACCATTGTGAGCAGTTTGCGATGCTTGCTATAATTTTAAAATATTACTCAAAGGCTGAAACATTTTTAAATAAAACATTTATACAACTTATCGCTGCCAGAGAGGGAATTTTTGCTACAAGAGGCTTGTTAGCTTTTTCAAAACTTTTTTTGTCGCTTGGCGATACTAAAAAGGCAATACAGAAAATAAATTTAGCCAATGAAATAAATAAAAAAAGTTTTTATTTGCCGTTTGATTTACAATTAAGAGTACTTGAGTGTTTTGCTTTTTATTTCAAAAAAGATTTGGATTTTACCAAACAATTGCTTCAACAAAATATAAAATTTCTTTCTTCGTTGGGCAGCAAAAAATCGTATGAATTATATTTTAAATTTTGTTCCGTTTTAAGTTCCGTAATTTCCTGTAAAGAAAAATCTATTGCACTATCTTTGGCAAATAGAAATGAAATAGAAAGGTTGCATACAAGTTTAGTAAACATATATGGTAACTTATTTTTAAAGCTAAAAGAATAATTAAATATGAATTTTTTTGGAATTATTCCTTCTCGTTATGCATCAACAAGATTGCCAGGCAAACCCTTACTTATCATTAACAAAAAATCCATGATAGAAAGAGTTTACACTCAGGTTGCAAAATGTGTATTACTTAAAGAAATTTGTGTTGCAACTGATGATCATAAAATTATTTTGGAGGTGCTTAAGTTTAATGGGAATGCAATTTTAACTTCCGAAAGCCACACTACAGGAACAGAAAGATGTTTAGAAACTGCAGAAAAATTAAGCATTTCCAATCAAGATATTGTAATAAACATTCAAGGTGATGAACCATTTATTGACCCGGCAAACATTGAAAAATTAATTTCAATCTTTAAAAAAAATCCCGATGTAAAAATTGCTACTCTAGTTTGTAAAATTAAAAAGGAAGATGAACTCTTCAATCCCAACTGCCCTAAAGTTATTCTTGATAATTCAGGAAAGGCCGTTTATTTTAGTAGAAATACTATACCGTTTGTTAGAGACTTTCCTGAAGAAAATTGGATAACAAAAAATACATTTTATAAGCACATTGGAATTTACGCTTACCGCAAAGACGTGTTAAATAGTATTGTAAATTTACCTCAAAGTACCTGGGAGAAAGCCGAATCTTTAGAGCAGCTCAGGTGGTTGCAAAATGGTTTTGAAATTTTTGTTGCAGAGGTAGAGGAAAGCGGAATATCTGTAGATACTGAAGCAGATTTAATAAAGGCTAACGATTTTGCAGTAAAAAATCAACTTTAAAAAGGATATCCAATTCCTAAATTAAAAAAGTTAATGTCGCCATCTTTTAGATTGCCTATTATCCAGTTGGATTGATTTTGCTCAACTCTTTTGGGATCATAAATAGGTACTCCCACATCTAGCCTAATAATAAAGAATGAAAAATCGAATCTAAAACCAACGCCAGCTCCCATGGCAATTTGTTTAAAAAATTTATTCAACAGAAGTTGGCCTCCAGTTTTATTTGTAAAGCTATCTGAATTTAATAGCCAAATGTTTCCAGCATCAACAAATAAAGCAGCATTTAAATATTTATAAACTTTAAAGCGGTATTCTGCATTGAGTGTAAGCTTAAAATCTCCTATTCTTTCTATTTGATCAAGTCCGGTGCCAACAAAGCTTCCAGGGCCAAGTGTTCGTGGTCGCCAGGCTCTTATATCATCTGCACCACCTGCAAAGAAACTTTTTACAAAAGGCATTGTACTGGAATTTCCAAAAGCATATCCAATGCCAGAATAAGAACGCAATACCAGTGTTTGGTCTATAGAATATCTAAAATAATACCTGTAATCTATTTCAAATTTAGCAAATTGAGCATAAGGATTATTAAACCTAATTCCTGTAAAATAATAGTAAGCAGAATCACTGTTTTCGTTCTCTTTAATTCTTGGCTTTCCTGTCCATTCATTTATTAGAGTTGGAATTACGCCAGCCAATTCTCCATTCAACTTTAAATAATAATTGTTTTTAAGAAGGGCTGAACTTTGATTGGAATTTGTAAAAGTAATCCTAAGATTATTAAAAAATTGCGATTGGTAACGAAGCAATAAAGAAACATTGTTACTATTGGCGATAGCTTCTTCAAATCGTTTATCAAGTGTTACGTTCACAAAGTTTAATTCTAAAGGATAGATTGCCCAAGTAGTTTTTGCTTTTGTAATGCTATACCCAAATGAAGTATTAAAAATTGTTCTAAAATAGTTTGGATTCTTTTGATAATTGAAAGCGGTAGAATAAATAGTAAGAGCTTTAGAGAATTTGTTTATTTTAAAATTAGGCGTTAGTTTTGGAATACTCAATGAAACTTCGGGCCCAAACTCAATAGTATTAAAGGCGCCTAGAGTAACAATGCTGGGAATTCCAGAATCAAAAGGAACTGGAACTTGCTTTATTTCCACAGTACCTTTAACTCTAAATACTTCTCCACCTTTAAAGATATTTTTATTAGAAAACGTAACGTTACCCTGAATTCCGTAGTTTCCAGCACTATTTGTTCCTTGTAATTCTAGCGAGTATGATTGCGATTTTGTTCTACCCAATTTTAAAACTGCATCTAAAAAATAGCCACTCGAATCTGTTACATTATTAAATTCTAGTTTTACTGAACCAAATATTTTTAACTGCGATAATCTATCATAAGTTAAATTTGCATCCGTTAAATTGTATGGTTCATTTGGAATAATAAACATGGAATTTAAAAATAAATCTTTCCTATACCTTTGCCTTCCTTTGTTCATAAAAACAATATTTTGTCCGGAAATTTTATTTTCAAAATATTCTGATTCCACGGTTAAAAAATCATATTCAGGATAAACAACAATTTTTCGGATAAAATACTTATTGTGCTTAGTTTTATCTTTTAAATTTATGTTTATAAAATCGCTGGGGTCTTTTATTTCAACATCTACATTCACCAATTTGTTTTTCATGAAACTATCCACTTTAAATCTTACAAAATCTACAGTAAAGTAAAAGTATCCATTGTTTTTAAAAAGGTTAGAAATACGTTCTCTTTCTTTTTCTAGTTTTGATTGGTCAAATACAAATGTTCTTTTGATAAGAGAATGAGTAGTGTCATTAAAAACTATGTTAGACAATGCCGTATCCTTGATAGAATAGTTAATTGAATTAATTAGATAAGGGCTTAAAGTTTTTACTGAATAAATTACTCTAACTCTTTTTTTTCTTGTGATCACGGTGTCTTTTACAGTAGAATCAAAGTACCCTTTTTTATTGAGAAATAATTTTATTTGCTGTGTGGATTTATTTTTTAAAATTGAATCATAAATTACAGGCTCTTCTGCAACATTATCTACTAGCCATTTTTTCCATTTTCTTTCCTTTCCTCTTTTTGCAAAATTATATACCCCTAAATGAAACTTTAAAACTCCAAGGATTTTTTTATTGGGCTTCTGCTTCAAAATAGGCAATAAATCATCTTTGTTTACATTCCGTTGATCTCCTTTTATTTTAATAGATATTCCACCGAGCAGCTTTTCGTTGTTCTTTAAATAAAATGTATTGTTACAAGAATACAAGCTTGCAATAACCAAAAGAAAAGTGGTGTATTTTAAAAATTTAATCAATCCTCAAAGTATATTTGCAAATATTCAATAATTATACCTTGTTTCAAAAAAAATAAACGTTATTTAGTTCACTAATACATGTTAAGTAATAATCAGGAAAAGCAATTAAAACAACTTTCTACTAAAAAAGGAAGACAGGCCCAGCAAAAATTTTTGGTAGAAGGCAAAAAAATTATCTTGGACTTGCTTTCAAGAAAATTTCCTTTTGAGCTTATTTGTACCACTCAAAATTACTTTGAGGAAATAAAAAATGAAGTAAGAAAAACCAATATTCCAGTAGAAATAATAACAGAAAAGCAACTTTATAATATTTCTTCTTTACAACATCCACAGCCTGTTTTTGCTGTTGCAAAAATTTATGAGCACAAATTAATTAGTGATTCTTTAAAGGAAAGTGTATCCCTAATTTTGGATGACATTTCTGATCCGGGTAACTTAGGAACAGTAATTCGATTAGCCGATTGGTTTGGAATAAAAAATATTATTTGCAGCAAATCTACAGTAGAGCTTTTTAATCCAAAAGTTATCCAAGCCAGCATGGGTTCTTTCTCTAACGTAAATGTTGTTTATTTAGAATCTTTAGAAGTATTTTTTAAATCACCAGAAATTAAAACATTAAATATTCCAATTATAGGCACAACATTAGATGGTGTTTCATATAAAACAATTGAGCCACAGCCTTGTTTTTTAGTTTTAGGAAGTGAAGCAAACGGAATTAGTGAAAATTTGCTAAGCTTACTTACTCATAAAGTAGTAATTGTTGGCAGCAGCTCTAAATTTGCTGAATCTTTAAATGTTTCTGTTGCAGCAACATTAGTTACTTCTTATTTTTGCAACCGATGAGCTTATATGATGCTTGAATGATAATTTTTAGAAAAATTTACTTCTTATTTTTTAGCGTAGTTTTTTTGTTGTGTTTTATTTCTTGTAAAGAAAAAAAAGGTAAAGAAAAACCGGCAAATATTCTAAAAAAGGAGGTCATGGTAGACGTGCTTTGCGATATACATTTAACAGATGCACTACTTCAACTAAAATCTAATCAACCCAAAGATTTTATACATTTAAATTCAAGTAAAATGTATGATTCTATACTAAAAGAAAATAAAATATCTGCGGCACAATTCGATTCAAGTTTAAAATATTATGCTTCTCAACCAGAACAAATGAAAGGTATTTATGAGCAAGTTGTTCAAAAAATTAGTTTAAAAAATTGAAATAAAAAATGATTAATAATAAAAAAAGCATTGAACTTTTTAAGACTGCCAATTCATTATTTCCAGGTGGAGTAAATTCTCCTGTTAGAGCATTTAAATCTGTGGGCGGAACGCCTGTATTTATAAAAAGAGGAAAAGGAAGTAGAATTTGGGATGCAGATGAAAATGAATACATAGATTTTTGTTGCTCATGGGGTCCATTAATTCTTGGTCATGCAAATGATAAAGTAACAGAAAAAATATCCGAAACAATTGTAAATGGAACGTCTTTTGGTGCACCAACAGAACTTGAAAATAAACTAGCAGAACTAATAATTAGTAATCACGATTACCTAGAAAAAATTAGATTTGTGAGTAGTGGAACAGAAGCCGTTATGTCTGCTATTAGATTGGCAAGAGGTGTTACAGGTAAAGATAAAATAATAAAATTTGATGGGTGTTATCACGGACACGTTGATAGTCTTTTAGTAAATGCAGGTTCAGGACTTGCAACCTTTGGAACAAGCAGTTCCGCTGGTGTTCCTGAGTCTTTTGCAAACGAAACTATTGTATTGCCCTTAAATGATATAATGGCTGTAAAGGAAACTTTAAAAAAATATGCAAATAAAATTGCAGCCATAATTATTGAGCCAGTGCCAGCAAACAATGGATTGTTATTGCAGAGCAAAGAATTTTTGTTTTGCATACAATGTTTGTGCAAAACTTACGGTGTATTATTAATTTTTGATGAAGTAATAAGTGGGTTTAGAATTGGGTTTTCGGGCGCAGCAGGTTTGTATGGAATTAAACCAGACATTATAACTTTTGGGAAAATTATTGGTGGAGGTTTGCCGGTTGGTGCTTATGGTGGTTCAGCAAAAATTATGAGCAATATAGCTCCTGAAGGAAATGTATATCAGGCAGGAACCTTAAGCGGCAACCCAGTGGCAATGGCAGCAGGATTGGAGCAACTTAGTCAATGTTTGCAACCAGGATTTTATGATAAAATAAACTCTTTGTGCAACTATTTTACCAATTCATTAAATGAATTTGCTGCCACAAAAAATTACCCTTTTAAGATGTTTGCAATGGGTTCTATATTTTGGATGGCATTTTCAAAACAAGAAGAAATAAATGCTGCCTCTCAAATTGATGCTGCCTCTATGGAATATTTTAAAAAGCTATATCACTTTTTATTGGAGCAAGGAATTTATTTTGGCCCATCGGGTTACGAAGTAGGATTTATTTCGGCGGCACACTCACGTGCTGACATTGACGAAGCAATTTTAAAGATAAAAATGGGATTAGATTTTGTTTTTCAAAAGTAAAAAAACTTACAGCAAAATCTGATACACTAGTTCCAGCAACAAATCTGCGGGGTCGGCATTGTAGGCATCAACGCCCTTAAATTTTAAATCGTAAATTCTGAGCAAATGAATAATTTCTGCACATTTTTCATAGGAATATATTCTAGAAGAGAAAGCAATTTTTTCAAATACAAATGGGGCAACTCTAAGAGCGGCAATTCCTGCTTTGCCAGATTTATCTGGTAAATTGTGGTAAGTAATTAAATTAGAAAAATTACTAAACAACATGGCAATGGTTTGCGGAAATGGATTTTCTTTTGGATGAGCTCCAAAATACTTAGTAATTTCAAATGCCTTTAACGTGTTTTTTTTAAGGATGCTATCTACAAATTCAAAAATGTTGTACTCTCTGCTTATTCCAACAAATTCGTAAACATCATTTTCTGTGATAGCCGATGCAGAGCTTTTTGAAACAACTAATTTATTGGTTTCATTAATAATTTTAGACAAATCTGTTCCCAAATGGTTTGCCATAAGAACTGCAGCTTTTTCTTCTATAGCTTGATTTCGTTCTGCAAAAAAATTCTTAATCCATTCGGGGACTTGATTTTCTTTAATCTTTTGTGAATTTAAGTATTCACTATGGGCAATCATTGTTTTGGCAAGCGATTTTCTTCCATCTAATTTTTTATACTTGAAACAAACTACAAAAACTGTGCTTGGAGTAGGATTTTTAACATACTCTTCTAATAAATTTATACTTACTTTTTTTCCAGCTTTTGTAACGTCAATTTGTTTTTCTAAATCGCCTAATTCTTGAGCTTCCCTTATAATAACCAATTGTTTTTCGGCCATCATAGGAAAACGATTACAACTGTTTATAACATTGGCGATGTCTGAATCCTTTCCATAAAAAATACTTTGGTTAAATGATTTTTCCGATTCATCTAAAAGATTTTTTTCTATGTAATCAGAAATTAAATCAATAAAGTAGGGCTCATCACCCGTAAGAAAATATACAGGCGAATATTTCTTTTGCTCTAAATCTTTTAATATTTGGGTATAACTTTTTTCGGCCATTTTATAAATTGAACAGCATTAATTGTATAGAAAAAATTTATTCAAACCTTAAATGCTTTATTGTATTGCCTTGATTTTTTAACTGATTTAAGGCATCTATGCCAATTTTTAAATGGATGTCAACAAATTTGCCTGTAACTTTTTTATCGCTTTCGCTTGTTTTTACTCCATCAGGAACCATAGGCTGATCGCTAACAAGCAACAAAGCACCTGTAGGGATTTGGTTATAAAATCCGGTAATAAAAATTGTGGCAGTTTCCATGTCTATACCCATGCATCTAATTTTTCTAAGGTAATCTTTAAATTCTTCGTCGTGCTCCCAAACCCTTCTATTGGTGGTATAAACAGTTCCTGTCCAATAATCTCTTTTGTGATCTCTTATGGCGGAAGAAACTGCTTTTTGCAAACTAAAAGCTGGCAAGGCAGGAACTTCGGCAGGGAAATAATCGTTAGAAGTACCTTCGCCTCTTATAGCTGCTATGGGCAAAATTAAATCACCCAACTCATTTTTGCGTTTTAGTCCGCCACATTTGCCCAAAAACAAAACTGCCTTAGGAGAAATTGCACTGAGCAAATCCATTACAGTTGCAGCACTAGCGCTACCCATTCCAAAATTAATTATAGTAATATCCTCTGCCGTGGCACTTATCATGGGATGATCTTTGCCTTCTATTTCTACATTGTGCCAATCTGCAAACATTTTTACATAATTGCTAAAGTTGGTAAGAAGAATGTACTTCCCAAAATCATTTAAAGGTCTTCCTGTATACCGTGGCAGCCAATTTTTTACTATTTCTTCTTTTGTTTTCATGGTGGCAATTCTTTAGTATTAAAAAAAATTAGTAATTTGGTAATATAATCTAGGGTGTGAAGTTACCAAATTTGATATTTCCTGCACATGAATTTTCCACTAAATCTATTGGGAACAAAAATTACTTATTTGATAATTTTAGAAAAAAGTGGATTCAAATTACACCAGAAGAGTGGGTTAGGCAAAATTTAGCTCACTATTTAGTAAGTCAGTTAAAATTTCCTGCTGGATTGATGGTGCTAGAGGGTTCACTTAAATTGAATGGATTACCCAAAAGATTTGATTTATTGGTATATGGAAAAGGCGGTTTGCCTGTTTTATTGGCAGAATGCAAATCTTCTGCAGTAAAAATTACACAGAATGTTTTTGACCAAGCTTCGCATTACAACATTGTATTAGGAGTGCCTTATTTATTAGTTACAAACGGATTGCAAATGTTTGTTTGCAAAATAAATTCTGAGGCCAAGGAATATGCCTTTTTGGAAGAATTGCCTGAGTTTGGTTTGTTGTAGTTTTATCGTTTGATGTTTTAAACACTTGTAGTTTAGACAAAAATACAAATTTGTTTAACGTTTAGTTCAAGTTCTCT
>Ga0114976_10002836_pt1 | contig 10844 bp, 16 predicted proteins | sample S_130805_EF_Meta_FD_87319 | JGI IMG/M metagenome (GOLD analysis project Ga0114976, IMG submission 87319) | Freshwater microbial communities from Lake Simoncouche, Canada to study carbon cycling - S_130805_EF_MetaG | ecosystem: Environmental > Aquatic > Freshwater > Lake | place: Lake...
GTGCTGTGAATGAAGCCTTGGTTTCCATGTTGGATGCATGGGGTTCTCCTCATGCTCATAGGGGAGCTGGCATTAGGAAACTCGGTTTGGATCTTTTCGAGTGCCGCGTAGGGCTTCGCTTGCGCTTGCTTTTTCAGCCTGATCCCATCAAGAGGGAGTTGGTTTTCTTTGAAGTTGGCAACCACGATGAAATTCGTAGGGCGCTCAAAAACCATTGAAGGCATTTTTTGATCCAAGTCCATATAGAGTAAAAGTTTAGACATTTTGTGAATCTTGAGCCTTTTTGTGGCAATACCAAACCGGTCGAGCGTCCAAGGTCGAGGGACGAGCAAGAAATTAGCCGCGAAGAGGCGCGAGAAAACGCAAAAAAGGAGTGGCGTGTTGCGAGTAACTGGTGGCGGGGGTAAAAAGCCCGCTGGCCTAGACCATTGTTTGAGATTCGAAAAAAAAAGTTGCAAAAATCTAACAAGTTTCATATGGTTTTTTTATGAGTGCAGAGGCTGTGGAATTCATTAAAATTTTTGAGGCATTGCCTGTTGAAAAAAAAATTGAGGTCACCGATTTCGCTCGTTTTCTATTCGAAAAGTCCGAGGATAATCGGTGGGAACAAATCATTAATGGTGAAAAAGCGCGCATGAAGCTTGAAGAATATGCGCGAAACTGTGAAGAAGAGGACTCGGAACCGCTTGAACTCGAAAAATTGTGAAGTCTTTTGCCCGGCCAAGCTTTTGGCGCACTTACTATGCCTTGGATTCCGTAGTGCGCAAAGATGCCAAACAGGCATACAAACTTTTTGAGTGTTCTCCGGATCATCCTTCTCTGCGTTTTAAAAAGTTATCGGGAACAAAGGATATCTGGTCTGTAAGGATTTCAGCAAAATACCGCGCCGTCGGCCGCAGGAATGGTGAAGAGATTCATTGGTTTTGGGTTGGGTCGCACAATGATTTCGACAACTTGTTTGGATAGGCGTTATGGCGAGCCCCGCAAAAAAATTCAACCAAGAAATAATCATCCAACAAACACTTGATGTTTATATGGAAGTGATCATTGCTGAGTAATCCTCCTACGCGCTGCGCGACTCCGGCGGGACAAGTCCTCCTGCGCGCTATGCGACTCCGGCGTGACAAGTCCTCCTACGCGCTGCGCGACTCCGGCGGGACAGAGAAGTGGCGGGTGGCGGGTAACTTGTAATCAGAAAAATAAAGTCCGTCGAAAGACCAGCGTCCAGAGTCGAGCGTCGAGCAAGAATTTGCCGCGAAGAGGCGCAAGAAGACGCAAAAAATGAAATGCGTGGGGGTTCTCCTACGCGCTGCGCGACTCCGGCGTGACAAATCCGCCTACGCGCTGCGCGACTCCGGCGGGACGAGGAAGTGGCGGGTGGCGGGGAAGAAAAAATTTTGGATGCTGAGTGTTGGATGACGAAAAAAAGGCTCGTGCTCGACTCTGGGCGCTGGTCTCTCGACTCTCTCTTTCGTGAATTTTGAGCCTTTTTGTGGCAATAGCAAACCGGTCGAGCGTCCAAGGTTGAGGGTCGAGGAATTGAAAGACAAACGCAGAAGACACGATGGCGCCTTCAAGGTGGGTAAGGAAGTGTCTTGATCGAAAAATGGCGCTCGCTGCCTATTTTTGGGTTTGACATGATTACTCTTTGAAATTACCATTACAATTATGAAAACTGTAAGCATTCAAGAAATGCGGTTTGAATTTGCGGGAGTGCGCTCTGCTTTAGAGGCTGGGGAGGAGTTGGTATTGACTTTTCGGAATCGGCCTCTTGCCCGCCTCTTGCCGTTTACTTCTCCCGCACAACCGGCGGTGTTGGACCCTGCGCTGCAATTTGCCGATGAGCCGGAAAATATTGAGCCGATGAGTAACGCCCAAATGGATGCGTTGATTTATGGCTAATCGCGTTGTTTTTTTGGATACAAGCGGCTTTTTTGCTTGGATCAACCAGCGCGACCCGAATCATCAAGCTATGGTTGCTTTGCCGCATGAACCCGGGTGCCGATTGGTGACGACAGATTACATTCTGGACGAAACACTCACCCTTTTTATGGCAAGGGGCATTCCTCACCAAAGGAAACGACTCTTGGCAATGGTGAGTTCATCCACAATCCTCAAGGTGGTATGGATTGGGCAGGAGCATTTTAAAGAAGCAACCGAGTGGATGTTCAAATATGAAGAGCACTCTTTTTCCTTTACGGACTGCACTTCTTTTGCTTGCATGGTTAAGCTTGGCATTCGCCAAGTGGCCACCACTGATGAGCATTTTGTAAAGGTGGGTTTTGAAAAATTGCTTCGGAATCCCACTTAAAGCATTCGCGGGAATTTTGGAAAATTAAAATGTCCTTAATGAAAAGTAAAATTCGCAAAACGCTCGTTCAAAAATTGAATGATGCTTTGGTCACGGAGGCTCCCCGACTGACCTGGAGGGAGATTCGTTTGCTGGTCGTTCCCAGCAAGGCTATGGCCGCGAGAAGTCATCAAACATAAGTAACTTTTTATGAATTTTGAGCCTTTTTGTGGCGATACCAAACAGGTCGAGCGTCCAGAGTCGAGGGTCGAGGAAGAATTAGCCGCGAAGAAGCGCAAGAAGACGCAATCCACCTGCGCGCTGCGCGACTCCGGCGTGACGAGGCAGTGGCTCGTGTCGAGTAACTGGTAATCAGAAAAATAAAGTCCGTCGAGAGACCAGCGTCCAGAATCGAGTGCTGTTTTTTGTGAGTTTTGAGCCTTTTTGTGGCAATACCAAACCGGTCGAGCGTCCAGAGTCGAGTGGCGAGCAAGAAAAATAGCCGCGAAGAGGCGCAAGAAGACGCAAAAAATGAAATGTGTGATGGTCCGCCCAAGCGCTGTGCGGTTCCAGCGGGACAGGGAAGTGGCGGGTGGCGGGTAACTGGTAGCTAGTAATAAGCAAAAAAATGCATTGACATGTTCAATGCCGCATTCACCTTTGTAATAGATGAGAGATCAAATCCTAAAGTTATTGCATAAAATTCCGTTTCAGCCTTTTTCAGTGGATGTTGCTGCAGATGTGGCCTATTCAATTCCAACACCTGACCATGTGTTTGTTGCCAAACATTTTTTGTTTATTGAAGATGATCCTGGTCTCGTTGATGTGATTCCCTACGCCCATATCCGCCGAATTTCGTTTGCCTCAGCATCGCAGACAGCTTGAGTGGATTGAAGCATGGGTGGTTATGGATTAAAAGAAATCCGTTGGCGTTTTGACAAAACGCTGCGCAAATGCGGAATGGCGAGGAAGTAGCTGGTGGCGAGTAAATCTGGAAATTTTGTGAATTTTGAGGCTTGACAGCGACGCGGATAAAGCGAAATATCGTCTTATGCAAACGCTCAGCCCTACTAAAGCCCGATCAAATCTCACATTCTGGTTGAAAGCTGCAGCCTGCGGCGAAGATGTCGGGATTCTTTATGGTGACCAGATTATTGCATTGCGGCCGGTTTCTGTAGAATCCACCGACTACGCTTTGCGCGAGTATGGAGCCACTAACGCAGATGTGGAGCGCCTGTCTCAAAAAGCTCATGAGGAAATCCAGAAAAACCGCCGCTCTGGCACTCTCAAGTCCTTCACCGGAAACCTCGAAGACCTCTTGGCAGATTAAGTTGACTGAGCGCTGTATCAAGCAGCTCCGAAAACTACCAGTCGAGGATTGCAGTGCTGTGAATGAAGCCTTGGTTTCCATGTTGGATGCATGGGGTTCTCCTCATGCTCATAGGGGAGCTGGCATTAGGAAACTCGGTTTGGATCTTTTCGAGTGCCGCGCAGGGCTTCGCTTGCGCTTACTTTTTCAGCCTGATCCCATCGAGAGGGAGTTGGTTTTCTTTGAAGTTGGCAACCACGATGAAATTCGCAGGGCGCTCAAAAACCATTAATGGAAGTTTTGCTACAAGTGCAGATAAAGTTTGAGTTCAGAAATTTTTGTGAATTTTGAGCCTTTTTGTGGCAATACCAAACCGGTCGAGTGTCCAGCGGCGAGGGTCGAGCATTTGCTGCGAAGAGGTGAGAAAAGGCGCGAAAAATAAAACTGGACAGGATTCCTGAACAGGTTTAACAAAAAACTCATGAGCACAATAACCTATTCGACGGCACGCGACCATTTGGCGGAGGTGTGGGATAAAACGGTGTCGACCCGAGAACCAGTGATTGTTTCCAGACGGGGAGCGGAGTCAATTGTTATGCTGCCATTGGAAGAGTGGGAAGGGCTCCAAGAAACAGCCCACCTGCTAAGATCACCGGCCAATGCGCGAAGACTTCTCGCTGCGCTCAATCGCTTGGACAGTGGTGAGGGCGAGATTCTATCTATTGAGTCTTTAGCAAGGCATTCCGGCATCCAATGAGCCTTACGGAACGGTTGCTGGTTTTCGATCGGGATTTTCTGGACGACTTGGCGTTTTGGGTTTCCACCGACCGCAAGGTCGCTTTAAAAATTTTGGAACTGGTCGAAGCCATAAGCCGCGATCCTTTTGCCGGTTTGGGAAAACCGGAGCCACTTCGCAACTTGGGCCATGGTGTCTGGTCGCGTCGAATCACCCAGGAACACCGCCTCGTTTACAAGGTGGAAGAAAGTAGATTACTCTTTGCACAAGCAAGATACCATTATTAGGAAGTGGTAAGTGCGCCAGGACGCTGCCCGGCAATGCAACTAATAAGCTATTTCAGGAAGATTTTCGTGAATTTTAAGCATTTTTGTGGCCAACTCAATTTGCGGCCGCGAAGATGCGCAAGAAGACATAAAAATGGTGAGTAGTTACGGGTGGCGGATAACTTGTAACGCGAGCGGGTATTTCTCGAGAAGAATTTATTGAGGCAATGAGGTGAGCCGTTCTCCTACGCGCTACGCGACTCCGCTGTGCCGATGGCAATCCAATTGGTTTGTTTTTTTGACAAAATTAACAAAATTTCAGGAATTTGACTGCATTAAGGTCTGAGATTGGGAATCAATCGGGTGATTCTGATCCAAAATCACTGGCAACCCTGCTTGCCGATTCGTCTCTCTCTGAATCGCCACTCGCTGTGCGAGTTTAGACCTCACGGTTTAAAGCTATGTATAAACTTTAGCGCGACAAGTATTCGAAAAAATTTAGTTGACAACTCGGTCTTCCGATGAGTCTCCCCTTCCGGGATTTTCTTAACGAGCAAGTTGATGAGTTTCACATTTGTCCTTTGAGTGTCTCGGAAATTTGCTTCAAATGGCAGAGGGGTCGCTTGCCAGGAATTCCAGATCCTCAAAGGTGGATTGCCCATTCACTTCAAAACTTTGTGATTGAAATGCCTGATTCTGCTGCCGCAATGGCTGCCGGAATGTGGGATTGGAGCCATGGCGATTTGGTGGATCGCACATTGGCAGCGATTGCCAAGGAGAGGGCCCTTACGCTCATTCACACGGACAAGGTTTTAAAAAACCTCGCAGGATTTCCCCAAAAATAGTTTAGAAGTGTGGCGGAATAGGGCATATAGCTCGCCCACCTCGCGCTTTTTCGGACCAAGATGAATGCCGCAGGCAACCCGAAAGGCGCGATGAGTGGCTTCCTGCTCGGAGAAGAACGAACAAGTCAAAATTTGAAATACTGAAATCATCGGATTTTTTTGTGAAATTTGAGCCTTTTTGTTGCAATGCAAATCGCGTCGAGTGTCTAGAGGCGAGAGTCGAGTAAGAATTCACCACAAAAAGGCGTGATAAAACGCAAAAATGAAATGTGTGGTGGTCCGCTTACGCCTGTGTGGCTTCGGTCTGATGTAAAATGAAAAAGGCCTTAAAATTCTATTCCAGAATATTATATTCTAAAAATGAATAATTTTATCAACAATGAGGCAGAGCTTGCTCAACTGGAGAGTCAGTATACCATCGATTCTGGCAGTTTGGTGATCCTTTATGGGCGTCGGCGTTTGGGCAAGACATGCTTAATGCGGCACTTTGCAGTGGATAAACCGCACTGCTACTTCATGGCGGACCGGGCGTGTAAAGGGGCGGTCAATTGTTTGTGAATTTCGAGCTTTTTTGTGTCCGTAATGTCTAATATTGTTGTTTTCCTGTGGATTGAAAATCCACGCAGCCAACGCTTGGCTTTGGCTCAAGCCCAGTTGGAGGAAAGTATCGTGTCCTTCGGGATCACACCACTGCGTTTTCCTGCAGGACCTGCTTTGATTCCGATCGGGGATGTTCTGGCAGAGGCTCGTCGGCGGACAAGCGGAGAGGCTTTCGTGTGGTGCAACTCGGATGTGGTTCTGACGCAAAATCCTTTTGATGTGCCCAACCCAGACCAAGTGTATGGATTTTATCGCCGCGAGGTGCCTTCGGGTGAAATCTGTGGCGGGGTGGATATGTATTACATTCCGATCAAATGGTGGGATGATTATCTTACGCGGGATGTCCCGAAGCTCTATCTCGGAGCATCTTATGTGGACTGGTGGATCTCCCGGGCCATGCAGAAGGTTGGCGCCTACGAAAATCTCACGGGCTACATCGATCATGTCACGCATCCGCAGTCCGAAGCGGCCGGGAGTGATGCGAATCCGTATTACCAAAAAAACTTTCGCGCTTACAATGCCTGGGCTAAAAGAAACGGCTTGGCCCCGATTCCTGCTCCACCTTATCTTTTGCCAAAACTCGGCCATGTATGGGGAGTTAGGGATGCTTGGAGGAAATTATTTGCCGCGAAATGGCGAGTGAAAACGCAAAAAACAGGCTGAACCGGAGCCTGCAGGCTCCGGCCGGGAAGACCCCCAAAGGCAATACGAAGGGCGCGATGAGCGGGAGCAAACGAGTCAAAGTCTGAAAGCGAAAATCTGAAATCTGTAATAATATGAAATTGATATTTTTTACGGCCAATTAATTTTACATCCGCGAAGAGACGCAGGCCGCTCGTTCAAAAAATTGAATAACATTTTGGTTGCGGATGCCGTAGTAAATTTTGCCGTATCGAAAAAAAAGCGTGAAAATATTTAGATACACTCTAAAATGGTAAAATGGAGCGCGCGCTAAAAAGTCTTGTCGAAGCCGACCTCGTCGAGAAGATGGTATTTGTCGGAGGGCCGAGGCAGGTTGGGAAAACCACCTTGTCTTTGTCATTTTTGCCGAATCGGAGTGAGGGACATCCCGCTTACCTGAATTGGGACCATCCAGCGACACGGCGTCTTCTGTTACAGGGTGGATTGCCTGGAGGGGAGAGCTTGTTGGTTTTCGATGAAATTCACAAATACAAGGGATGGAGAAACCTGATCAAAGGTTTCTACGACACGAACAAGACGCGATGCCGGTTTCTGGTAACGGGTTCCGCCCGCTTGGATCACTACAGGAAGGGAGGGGATTCGCTCCAAGGGAGATATCATTACCACCGGTTGCATCCCCTGTCGCTTGCAGAGCTCCACACCGCAGGTTCTGCTGGCAATTTGGATCAGTTGCTCCGGTATGGTGGATTCCCCGAGCCATTTCTCGCTGCGAACGACAGGCATTGGAAGAGGTGGCAACGGGAGCACATCAGCCGTGTGGTGCGGGAGGATTTGCTGTCTCTGGAGCAGGTCAGAGAGGTGGGGCAGATTGAATTGATGGCGCAGATTTTGCCGGATCGCGTGGGGTCTCCGCTATCGATAAACAATCTCCGTGGGGATTTGGATGTTTCGTTTGAAACAGTGGATCGGTGGATTCGAATCCTTGAAAACTTGTATTTTTGTTTCCGCATCGGGCCATTCGGGTTCCCCAAGATTCGGGCTGTCAAAAAAGAGCAAAAATTGTATTTGTGGGATTGGTCGGTATGTGAGGATGAGGGAGCGAGATTTGAAAATTTAGTAGCCTCCAACCTCCTGAAATATTGTCACCATGCTGAAGATACCGCTGGCGATGCAATGGAACTGCGTTTTCTGCGTGATGCAACGGGACGGGAGTTGGATTTTATTGTTTTGAAGGATGGCAAGCCTCAGTTTGCAGTGGAATGTAAACTCGGAGAGCGGTCATTGGCTCGCCACATAGGCTACTACGCGGCCAGAACCGGGATTCCTCAATTTTATCAAGTCCACATGGGAAGCGTCGATGCGGAATTTTCGGAGCATCGGGCGCGGGTTTTGCCTTTCTCGCGGTTTTCAGAGATTCTCGGGATATAAAAAGGCTGTTTTATCTGCTGTAAAAATACATAAAATGTTTATATTTAAAATTTTTAAACAGATTTTTAAAAATAGAATATCCGACGCCCAAAGAGAGGTGCTGTTGCCTGAATTGGATTCTTTTTTTGCGGGGCGTTTCATAGAGTCTGCCATTCAAGATGGTCGACCATTTCTGGCAAGTCGGTTGGGGTGGATGGAATGCTATGGATTAGGTCTTTGGGATACCTCTCAACCAGTTGAACAAAGTTTCATCGATAAACTTCGGCGGCATGCAGGGGTTTTTCCTGCTACCAAGGAGAACTTTGAAAAGTTTTGCTCTATCTATTTTTCATCTTTTAAGCAGGTTGACTTGCTGGGACTCATGCAAAGCCCATTTGAAAAAAAATTGGTCGAACAGTATTTGCCTAATTCATTGCGCTGCGGGTTGGGAAGTTTAGAGCCTTATTTGGATGCGTCTCCTTGGTCGCGAATTTTGGCTGGGCGCCGCGTGCTGGTTGTCCACGCTTTTTCCGAATCCATCGCAAAACAATATCGCGAAAGTCGAAAGCGGATTTTTGCGGATGCAAGTGTTTTGCCAGAATTCGATCTGCAGTGTATCAAGGCTCCACAGACTATGCTGAGCGAGACAGCAGGATTTGCGAATTGGGGCGAAGGATTGGAAGATTTGAAAACGCGCGTATCAGGCTTGAAGTTTGATGTGGCTATTATCGGATGTGGAGCCTATGGATTGCCGCTTGGCGCTCATATTAAGAAGATGGGCCGAGTCGCAATCCACCTTGGTGGAGCGGTTCAGTTGCTTTTTGGAATTTCAGGTAAGCGCTGGCGCGGCCAGCCTCAATTTAGGGCTCTAATGACTGATGCCTGGGTTCACCCTATGGAAAGTGAAAGGCCTCCAGATTGGGAGAAGATTGAAGATGGTTGTTACTGGTAAACTGAAAATATAGTATTTAAACAAAACACATGAAGGCATTTAAGTCGCATTTTTCGTATCTTCTAATTTTAGCTGAAAAAGTTATTCTTACCAAGTCTATGCGAGGCTTTTTACAAAAGATTCCATATCTGCCTCGAAGAATTCATGGTATTTGTTTTGATATTAGATTCATAGAGCCAAAAGTATTTAGGTTTATAAATAATACTATTAAATCAAATTGGGTTTGCTTTGATATTGGGGCGCACTGTGGTATTGTCTCCAAGCGTCTTGCAGGTTTGGTAGGAAAGAGTGGGTTCGTTTACTCTTTTGAGCCTATAGAATCCAATATCTCGATACTAAAAAATCAATTGCAGAAGGCTGGATTTTCTAATAATTCTCAAATAATTCCCTATGCAATTGGAAAAACAAATGAAACTTTGCATATGTCACGTGGTGATCACTCGACCACTTGGCATTTTAATTTAGATTCTGTTGTTAATCCTGATGGCGTTAAGGTCGAGTGCCGAACTTTGGAATTCTTTGCTGCTGATTTGAAAAAACCGGATTTTATCAAGGTCGATATTGAGGGGGCAGAAGTGGATATGATCTATGGAGCTGGTTTTTTTATTGATATTGTAAGACCTCTTTGGCTTGTGGAACTGCATGGTCCTGAATCTTGGCGCATCTGCGATCGCTTCCTTGAGAAAAACTACGAGATATTTGATTTGGATGGCCTGAATATTTCTAGTCAACTTTCAACGGCAAATAGCTACGGCCATGCTGTATTCTGCCCAGTTGAAAAACTTTCTTTGCTTAAATAGAGGCATCAATTCAAAAAGGCGCTACGCGGCTCCAGGGTGAAAGGAAACTAATCCTTGAATAAAACTACAACATCGTTTAAATCGTCACTATGAATAGTGACAACTTAAAATATGTGATTCGTCAGTCTGCGGAAAGAAATCTTCCACAATCTGTTGAGAGGGAGATCAAGTTGCCTGTCGGGAGTGGCAAGGTGGTTGGTTTGTCGGGCGTGCGTAGGGCTGGCAAGACTTTTCTATTCTTTCATGCCATGCGGTTGCTGTTGGAAAGCGGGGTTCCACGCGATCGGATGCTGTATTTGAATTTTGAAGACGACCGCTTACAGCCAATTCGCGAAGGGGATTTGGATTTGGTGCTCAGGAGCTTCCGGGAATTGTATCCCAATTCGGTTGGTGACAAAGTTTATTTGTTTCTGGACGAGGTTCAGAGCGCACCGGGTTGGGAGCTTTGGGCAAGGAGGTTGTATGACACGGAGAATGTCGAGATTTTTGTAACTGGGTCGTCTTCGCAACTCTTGGCCCGTGACCTTTCTACTGCTCTGCGCGGACGGAGCATCACACTGGAAGTTTTTCCTCTTTCGTTTGGTGAATTTTTGAAATTCCGCTCGATCCCTGTTGTGGAGGCTGATGCAGATAATGAAAGTCGTTTGCGAGCTGCATTGGTGGAATATCTCGAATGGGGAGGTTTTCCTGAAATCGTCCTTGCCGATGAGACATTGCGCCCTTTGATTCTGGAAGAATACACATCATTGATGCTGTATCGAGATATCGTGGAACGCTATGGTGTGCGCAACGATAAGTTGATGAGGGAACTGCTACGCTATTCTTTTCGAAACACGGCAAGTTTATTGAATGTTAGTAAATTGCATCGTGATCTTTCATCTCAGGGATATCAGGTTTCAAAAAACACGCTTTTCGAGTATTTGGGCTATCTTGAGGATGCATTTCTTGTGTTTTTGCTTCCAGTCCAAGAGGCATCCATCAGAAAGCAGGCGCACAA